>Ga0114129_10003418_pt1 | contig 22320 bp, 24 predicted proteins | sample RhiMetdeltSRZDD1_FD_80071 | JGI IMG/M metagenome (GOLD analysis project Ga0114129, IMG submission 80071) | Populus rhizosphere microbial communities from Tennessee, USA - Rhizosphere MetaG P. deltoides SRZDD1 (version 2) (version 2) | ecosystem: Host-associated > Plants > Roots > Rhizosphere >... | reverse complement strand
CCACCCCGATAGATGCGTCAGCTCGGCTCTGCGGACGGCGTCGTAGGAGCCGGCATCCCGAAGATGTCTTTGCCCTTCCAGAGCATGGTGGGCGTCGGGTAACCCGTGCGCGGGTCGTCCTTCGGCAGCGTGCCAATGTTGATGTAGCGGTAGTCGTTGCGCCACCCGAGCGCCTTGAGCGCGTCGTCGAGGTTGTTGACCATGTCCGGCGTGTTGACGCAGCCGTCGCGCGTGAGAAACGTGACGTCGTCTTTCACGGATACCGGATTGTCGATCATCATCATTCCGAGCGCGAGCACGGGCAGCCATCGCATTGCCACTCATCATACGCCGGACTTCTTGATCAAACGCCACGAGGTTCATCTGTGCCGCGGCGGCGGTCGAGTGATCGCGCGAGGCGCTGTTTCCGGGTTAGACTCGGCGTTTGTGAAAACCGGAGGGAGAAGCCATGTCGACACCTGACCCGTTCCCATCGGCCGAAATTGTCTTCGATACTTTGTTCGCGTATCAGAAGTCGGCCGCGTTGAAGACCGCGATCGACCTCGACCTCTTCACGGCGATCGATGACGGGGTGCGCACCGCGGCGGCTATCGCGACACGGACCAACGTCTCTGAACGCGGCGCGCGGATCCTGTGCGACTACCTGACGGTCAACAAGCTGCTCGCCAAGTCCGACGGCACGTACCGACTGGTGCCAGAGTCGGCCGCGTTCCTCAGCAAACGGTCGCCCGCATATCTCGGGACGATCGCCAATTTTCTCCTCCGCCCCGAGCTCAAGAACAACTTCGAGAATTTGACCGAAGCCGTTCGTCGTGGCGGCGTGGGTCCGCACGACAACAACATCGTCTCGAACGAGAATCCGGTGTGGGTCGAGTTCGCGCGGTCGATGATGCCGATGATGATGCCGGCGGCGCACGCCATTGCCGACCGCCTAGCCTCGAGCGAGTCGATCAAGGTCCTCGACATCGCCGCCGGTCACGGGGCGTTCGGCATCGCCCTGGCACGTCGGAGTCCGAAGGCGGAGATCGTCGCGCTCGACTGGAAGCCGGTGCTCGGTCTCGCCGAGGAGCACGCCAAGGCAGCCGGCGTGCAGGACCGCTATCGGACCATTGCCGGTGACGCATTCACCGTCGATTACGGATCCGGCTACGACGTCGTCCTGGTGACGAACTTTCTGCACCACTTCGATGCGCCCACAAATACGAACATGCTCAAGAAAGTCCACGCGGCGCTGAAGCCCGGCGGACGCGTAGCCGTACTCGAGTTCATGCCCAACCCCGATCGCGTCTCGCCGCCGTTTCCCGCCGGGTTCAGCCTGACCATGCTCGCCGAAACCGCGGGCGGCGATGCGTTTACGTTCGCGGAGCTGCGTGGGCAGTTGGTGGACGCCGGCTTCCATGACGTGGAGGCCCACGGGCTGCCAACGCCGCAGACACTCCTGATCGCGCGAAAGTAGTTCGAGAAGCACGAAGCACCCTTACAGCAGCGAACATGCCTCGGTGAAGGGCAGACGCGGAAGGCGTGGAAACAGCGCGCCCCGATCGCCGTACCCCAGGTTGCAGAGGAAGTTCGTCTTCACGTGTCCCTCGGGGAAGAATTCCTGGTCGCAGCCGAAACACGGCTTGCCGGCGGCAAAGAACTCCTCGTCCACCTTGGCTTGATCGAACCCGGACATCGGTCCGCAATCGAGCCCCAGCGCCCGCGCGGCCATGATCAGGTAAGCGCCCTGCAAGCTGGAATTGCGCTTCGCGGTTGTCTCCACCATCTCCGCGTTGCTCTCGAAGAGCTTCGCCATCCCAGGGCTGTGCGGAAACAACTTCGGCAGGTTCTCGTAAAATTTCAGGTCGTATGCAACGATGACGGTGACGGGAGCCGTCATCGTCTTCTCCACGTTCAGCGGCGCCAATGCAGGCCGCAGCCGTTCCTTACCTTCTTTCGTCCGCACAAATGCGAATCGCGCGGGTGTCGCGTTCGCGCTCGTCGGCCCCCACTTGAGCAAGTCATAGAGCGCGTGCAGCGTCTCATCCGTCACGGGCCGCGGTTGCCACTTCCCAAATGTGCGCGCTTCCCGAAACAACGTGTCCAACGCGGTGTCGTCCAGTACTTGGCCCATGTCGCCTCCTAGAACTGTCGCGACTGGGGATTATTGCACCTGCGTGGACGGTTGAGCTGCCGGCTGAAGCCGGAATGCGCGTCAGCGTCTCGCGTGGCTATTGACTACAGCATGCGCTCTGCAGTAATTATTTTCGATCGGGATTGCTCATGCGTCGAGCACTGTTCGTCGTAATTGCGGCGACAACATTCTCGTCGGCCTGCAGCGGCAAGTCGACGACGTCTCCCACCACGACCCCACCGCCGGCACTCACGGTCACGGCTGTCACGATTTCGGGGACCGCGCCGGCTATCGGCCAGACATCGCAGCTCACGGCAACGGCGACGATGTCGAACGGCACCACGCAAGACGTTACGGCACAATCCGCCTGGCAGTCGTCGAACACGTCAGTGGTAATTGTCTCGAGCTCCGGTGCTGCCACTGGCGTCGCTGCCGGCGAGGCCGACGTCCGAGCCGCCTTCAGCGGCGTGAACGGGTCGCTGCACGTCAAACTGCAAGCCCGCACGTTTGCTGTCGCTGGCGTCATCACCGACAGCGAGTCGGGTCGATCGATTGACGGCGAAGTGGAGATTGTCGACGGCGCGAACGCCGGCAAGGTGACGCGAGCAGATAGCACGGGCCGCTACTCGCTCTCTGGGCTCGTCGCCGGATCGTTTGCCCTCCGCGCGCGCGCCACTGGCTATGATTCGAGCGACATGCGCGTGACGATCGTGGACAGCGACGCCCGCGCCGACATCACGCTCCGGCGGACGCCCGGCCCGCCCGACTACTCAGGTGTCTGGACGGGCGAGTACAAGATCACCGATTGCGCGAACGTCGACCCGCCCGGTGCCACGCCCATCAACATTTGTGGCTATCCGGCGTCCTCGAATGCTTACAGGTTCACGTTGTCACAGAACGGCCGAACAGTGACCGGAACCTACAGGATGGTCTCGGCGATGTTCAGTTGCCCGTGCGGCGGCGAGTACGGAACGTTCGACGTGTCCGGGACGATCGCCGCAGACGGTACCCTGACGATGACCACGACCGGCGGTCCACGCGGATCGGGAGTCGTCTTGACTGACACGTTCAAGCTCACGCTGACGAGTGCATCCACGCTCGGCGGTTCCGTCACGGGAACGCTCGGGCTCGGAACCACTGTGAGAGGAACGTTCAACGGCAGCGTCCTCTCGGGCACACGCTGATCGCCGGAGTCGACCTCAGGCGGCGCGTCAGACGCATGCAACAATGTAGCGAGCTAACTCGACTGTAGCGATCAGATACACCTCCAGTAGTATTTCCGATCGCCTGAAGGTCGTACCGGTGAGGTGTTGCGGCTCTCGAAGATTGCGCCTAAAAAATACGGTGCAACCCCTCGCAATTCGGGCATTTCCAGCAGACGACAGCCCGACCATCCGCACGGCGGTGCGCCACGACCGCAGTCATGCCGCGTCGCCAGCAGTAATGACAGCGCAGCACCCAAGCGACGGGCGTCAGGATGCCACTAGCGAGCAGCATCAGCCACGAGCGGATGATCATCCCGAGATCTATGTGTGTCAGCGTGCGATCGACCTGAGACATGACGTGCCGGTCCAACGAGCCTCCCTGCGTTTTTCGAGGAACACAGATTGCAATCCGAGGGCCGTCGTCCCGGCGACACATGCCGTGTCATGGAGGTCAACTTGGTTCCGCAGCCACTCACCGATCCCCTCGACGTGTTTCAATCCGAAGGCCCACGAGTCCTGCCGCTGACAGGCGTGGATGCCCGTTCCTCGCGCGAACGAGATTCTTACGCCACGCTCTTCATGCGAACGCCGGATGTTGCTCCGCTCGACGAGAACGCGTGGGGCCACGATCCGGGCTTCAATACGGTTGAACTGCAGCGTCGGCTGCTGGCGGCGAATCGAGAACTGGCGAGCGACTTGACGTCGCAAGCGCGGGAACTGCGAGCGGCGACCAGGCTGTTGAAAGTGATCGCATGCGGCATCGTCGGGCTCGGCGTCCTTCAGGTTGCCTTGAGGGTCTGGCTGCAAGTTTGACCGACATACCTCGGCGGCTCAGGCAACTCGGTCACCATGACGCCCGTCAAAGGAACCGATGCCTGCCGCGACTCTCCGCGACGACCTTCGTTTCGCCGGGCGGCGCCTCGTCCAGCGTCCGGGGTTCACCGCCGTAGCCATCCTGACAATGGCGCTCGGCCTGGGCGCGAACATCGCCATCTTCACGCTCGTCCAGGCCACCATGCTCCAGCGCCTGCCAGTCACGCGACCCGATGAACTCGTCCGCCTGGGCGACAACGACAACTGCTGCGTGAACGGCGGCCTTCAGACGGCGTATTCGCTCTTCTCGCACAGCGCGTATCTCCATCTGCGCGATCGTCTTCCCCAGCTCACGTCGCTTGCCGCGTTTCAGGCATCGGTGCAGGCGGTAAGCCTTCGCCGCGTCGGCGCCGCTGTCACAGAATCGCTGCCGGCAAAATGGGTGTCGGCGAATTACTTCACCACGTTCGGTGTTTCGCCCGCGCTTGGCCGGCTGCTCGATCCGACAGACGAGCGAGCCGGCGCCGCGCCGGTGTTCGTCGTGAGCCATCGCGCCTGGCTTACCCGCTTCGGCGGCGACCCAGCCATCCTTGGCGCGTCGTTCCTGGTGTCGGGAAAACCGATGACGCTCGTTGGCGTCGCTGCGGAGAAGTTTTTCGGCGACACGCTCGGCCCCGATCCTGCGGCTGTCTGGCTGCCGCTCGGCCAAGAACCGTACTTGCGAGGCGTTGCTTCATTGCTGCAGAAGGCCGACCAGGACTGGCTGTATCTCGTCGGTCGTCTCGCACCCGGCGCAACGAGGATGCAAGTCGAGGCGCGGGCGACCACCGAGCTCCAGACGTGGCTTGGTGCGCAATCGTTTCTGAGCGCAGAGAACCGCACGCGGATCGCCCAGCAGCGGATTCCCGTCGTGTCGGCGGCAGGCGGCGTGAGCATCCTTCGCTATACGTACGAGCGCCCGTTGACACTCCTGTTCCTGACGTCGCTGCTCGTGCTGCTCATCGCCGCGGCGAACCTTGCCAATCTGCTGCTGGCGCGCGCAGATCCCACGCAGGTTGCGATTCAAACCGCGCTTGGTGCATCCGCCTGGCGGCTCGTGCAACAGTCCCTCAGCGAAGGCTTGCTGCTGTCGATCGCCGGAGCCGCGATCGGGCTCCTCGTGGCCTCGCTCTTGACCCGAGCGGCGGTTTCTCTGACCTTTGCCGGAGCGCAATACCTTCCGCTCGATCTCCACGTGAGCGTCGCCGTCGTCGGTTTCGCAATCGCCCTTGCGCTCGTCACAGGGGTCTTGTTCTCGGCTGTCCCCGCGTGGGCGATGGCGCGCGCCAATCCGGGCCACGCGCTCGGCCGCGCCGGACGAAGCGCCGAGCAGCGCTCGTTTCTGCCGCGACGCTCACTCGTGATCGCGCAAGTGGCGCTGTCACTCGTGCTGCTTGCGGGCGCCGGCTTGCTCACCGAGAGCCTGCGCCGCCTCGAGCAGCAACCACTCGGCTTCAGCACCGATGGTCGAGTCGTCGCTCGGATCAGCCCGTCTGCGTCCGCCGACGATCTGAATCGTCTCGCCGCGTACTACGATCGCATGCTGTCGCGATTGCGTCAGATTCCCGGCGTGCTGGACGCCACCTATTCGCGGTACAGCCCCATGGAGGGGAACAACTGGCAGTCCGGCATCAGCGTTCTGGGCCGTCCGACGTCTCAGCCGGAATCTTCGTCATGGAACCGGATTGGCCCACGCTACTTCGAGACGCTCGGTACTCGGCTCGTGCGTGGTCGAACCATCGACGACCGCGATACGGCAAACGCACCGCGCGTCGCACTCGTGAACGAGGCGTTCGTCCACCGCTTCTTTCCCGATTCGGATCCGATCGGCGGCCGGCTTGGCATCGGCGGTGCAGAGCACGCGGGCGATTTCGAGATCGTGGGGATCACCGAGGACGTCAAATACACAGCCGCGCAGCGGCCCACCCGCCCGATGATCTTCTTTCCGGCACTTCAGGCCGGCGCCTACGACGATGCGACGTCGAAAAACGTGCAGCTGCGATCGATGCTGATGGGCGCAGTCGAGCTGCGTGTTGCGCCTGGAACGGAACATATCGAGCCTGTGCTGCGCCGGGCGCTGGCCGACGTCGACCCCGATCTGACCATCATCAGAGTGCTGCCGATGGAGACGCAGGTCCGCCTGAACTTTAGATTGAACCGTTTGATGTCGACCCTGACCGCCGCGTATGGCCTGTTGGCGCTGTTGGTCGCGGCGATCGGTCTTTACGGCGTCACGGCGTATGCTGTGGCACGGCGGACGCGCGAGATTGGTGTACGCATGGCGCTCGGCGCCGATCGGTCGCGCGTGCTTGCCGACGTGATCCGCGGTGCACTCACGCAAACCGGGATTGGCGTGCTCATCGGCGTGCCTGCCGCGCTGATTGCAACCAGCGCGCTGGCGAGTCTGTTGTTCGGGGTCACACCGCGAGATCCGATGGTGTTCGCGCAGGCAGCGCTGGTTCTGCTGGTCAGCGCCGTGCTGGCCGCCGTCATTCCGGCGCGGCGCGCGGCATCGATCGATCCCGCCCGCGCGCTGCGGATGGAGTAAAGTTTCATCAGTACGATGGCGATTCAGGCAATCCGCGATGATGCACGCCGCCGTGTAGTCGTGACGCTGCGGCACGCCATCTCCGCGGCCGACGTAGCCGCGTTCATTACATCAGTGGCCCCGGTCCCGGGCGGCGATCAGCCCTACGACATCGTCGTCGACCTTCGGCTCGCGGAGATCGACCTGGAAACGAGCGCGCAAGCGCAGTCGCTCGCATCCGTCGCCGAGCGTCATGAGCCGAACCGCCGGCATGGACGGGTCGCCGTCGTCGCCGACAACGATGCGACGTTCGGCATTGCCCGGATGTATGCGGCGTATCGCGAGAAGGCCGGCATCACGCTCGAAGTGTTCCGTCGAATCGAGGACGCAGAGACCTGGCTCACTGGGTAACGTCGAGGGACGGAGGCAGTCGGCAGGGACGGAGGTCAGCCGGAGGGCTGCTAAACGACGAATCGGTGACTTGGTGACTCGACTCGCCGAGTCACCAAATCACCGACTGCTAACTGACGTTCAGCCGTTACTGGACGACTGACGTTCCGGCCGCGATCGGCTTCGCGATGGTCGCCGCCGTGCTGAAGAAGATCGTGCCGCGCGTATCGGTCGCGAAATACCGCGTGCCGGTGCCGCCAGGCGTCACAGGATCCGCGTTCGCGAAGTACGAGCTGGCCGGGTTGTTCGCCGACACGTTGCACGTGCCCGCGGCGACGCCGATGTCCACCGCGCCGCCATCCTTCTGCAGACCGACCGCGTAGCCGCTCTTCACCACCAGGTTCGAATTCAGGTCCGGGCTGATGAAGCCCTGGCTGCTGCCCGCGGGCGCCTTGACCAGGTCCTTCAGGTCGATCGCGTAGCCGCCGGCCGCGCAGCTCGATGAGTAGCTCGCCTGGCCGCTGTTGATCGCGCGCAGCGATCCGATGGCCGACGCTTCGTTGCCCGACATGCGGGCGCGAAGCAGACCCGGCACCGCAATCGCGGCGATGATGCCGATGATCGCCACGACGATCAGCAGCTCGATGAGGGTAAAGCCCTTGGCATTGCGCATCTTCATCACACTCTCCTTAACAAATCGTTGATCGCCGGCGTCGATCTCGAAACGGATTTGAACCGACGCACCTGAGATGGCAACCGGTATGCCGATCCGCCAGTCGGGCCGGCCGTCAAAATCGTTCGGGATTTCTGACGATTGTCTCGAGTGATACATCCAGAAACCGTAAAACGGTCAAAATGTGTCAAGCGACGAGTGACAGAAAATGGCAGCAGGGGCTGGCAGGTCAGCTGGGTCGGGTGGGTCGCGTAGGCCAGGTAGGCTGCGTGGCGTCCGTGTCGAATTCAGTGCACAGTCGACGACGGCGGCAGTGAAGCCTGTGACAGGACGCGCGCGATCATGGCTTCCAGCGCGATCTTGTCGACGTTGAAGGGACCTGCGACTGCAGCGCCCATCGTGATCTCAATGGCGATCACGACCCCGCCTTCTTCGTAAGGATTGACGATCCAGCTCAAGCCGCGGAGCGAGATGTCGCGGTCCGTTTCGCCAGGGCGCTTCAAACGATCCATCGCACGCAGCATCGCTTCCAGGACTCGCCGCACATCGTCATCCGTCCATGTCTCAGGCGACTGGCCGCTCCCCTCGATCGTCGTCGTCGTCGCGAAATCGGTGCCCCTCAGCCACACATCCACGGTCATGCCATCGTCCTCAATTCCTGCATCAGATCCTCGACTGTCGTGACAGGCCGGCGGCAGCTGAAATCGCGGCAGACGTAGGCCGCCGTCGCGCCATTCAGCGGTTCCATCGCGGCGACAAACGGCAGGCTTCCGGCGAGCGCGCGCCGGCGGTCGGGCGATAGGCGCAGAGCGATCACGAACGGAAGGTACAAATCGGCCACTGCGCGAACGATCGCGCCATCGTCACGGTCGCCTTCCGCGATGACCAGCTGTTGCAGTCCCGCGGTGTAGGTCGACAACGCCGCCGCCATCATCGGCACGGCGCGACCCATCTTCTCGAGCCGCGCACCGAAGTATCGTAACGTGCGCTCGATCCGATCGATCCATTGCGCCTCCTGCACGAGGTGCGACAACACCATCAGGTTGCAAACCGATACGGAGCTCGCGGTCGGCTCGGCGCCGTCGTAGTCTTCCTTCAGTCGCACCAGCACGCTTGGGTCGCGCCCAGTCGTACTGAACCAGCCACCGGCGCTGTCGTCCCAGAACAACTCGTCCTGTCGATGCTGCAGCGCGATCGCCCACTCAATCCACATAGGATCCGGATCCGCCTGAAACAGCTCGAGCAGGCCCGAGATCAGGAACGCGTAATCTTCGGCGTAACCTTCGATCTCGGCGTGGCCATCGCGGTAGCGCCGGAGCAGGACGCCCGTACCCGCATCCCACAGTCGTTCGCGGACGAACGCTGCGGCGCGGCGCGCCGCCTGCAGGTACGGGGCGCCCTCGCGCACCACCCGCGACGCGCGCGCAAATGCGCCAATCATGAGTCCGTTCCACGACGTGAGGATTTTGTCGTCGCGGTGGGGTCGCGGCCGACCGAGGCGGGCGTCGAACATTTTCAGTCGTGAGTCGTTGAGGATTCGCACGACGTCTTCGTGGGTCCGCCCGGTCTGCTCAACGATCTCGTCGATTGATTTCGCGACGTACAACAGGTTCTTGCCGGTGAACTCCTCCTGCGGATCGTGTGGCGCGTTGCCGTCAGTTTCGATGCCGAACCGCAGCTTGACGATCGAGGCATCCGCGGCCAGCAGGACATCGATCTCATCGGCGCGCCACAGATAGAAGGCGCCTTCCTTCTTTCGCGCGGCTGGTTCTTCCGGCGGCGCGCTGTCGGCATCTTCTGCTGAATAGAATCCGCCGCCGCCATCCGTCATGTCCCGCATCACGTACAGTAGTGTGTCCTCGGCCACTTCCGAATAGAACGGATCGCCCGACGCCTGCGCCGCTTCGACGAAGGCGATGACGAGCTGCGCCTGGTCGTACAACATCTTCTCGAAGTGAGGCACGCGCCAGGCGGCGTCCACCGAGTACCGATGGAAGCCGCCGCCAACGTGGTCGCGCATCCCGCCCAGTGCCATCGAGCGAAGCGTGCGCAGCACCATATCGCGTGGGCTCGCGTCTCCAGTGCGCGTGTGCTCCCTGAGCAGGAACAGCAGCTCGGAAGGCCGCGGAAACTTCGGCGCATCGCCGAAGCCGCCATACCGTCGGTCCAACGCTTCCTGGAACTGACTGACCGTGTGAACGAGCGCATCGGACCCTGGGACGGTCCACACCGGCACCGGCTGCTCCAGCGCCCGCAGCTGGGCGGTCATCGCCTCTGCCGACTGGATCACTTTCGTTCGTTCGGCCCGCCACACACGCGAAATCTCCTGGAGGATGTCGACGAAGCCCGGACGTCCCCATTGTGCTGAGGGCGGAAAGTAGGTGCCGCCGTAAAACGGCTTCAAATCCGGCGTCAGCCACACGCTCATCGGCCATCCGCCCGATCCCGTGGTGGCCTGCACGAACGTCATGTACACACGGTCGACGTCCGGCCGCTCTTCGCGATCGACCTTGATCGACACGAAATGGTCGTTCAACACTGCGGCCACCGCCGCGTTCTCGAACGATTCGTGTTCCATCACGTGGCACCAGTGACACGTGGAATAGCCGATGGAGAGAAAAATCGGTTTGTCGTCGGCTCGCGCTTTGGCGAAGGCTTCGTCGCTCCACGCAAACCAGTCCACGGGGTTTTCCGCATGCTGAAGCAGATACGGGCTCCGCTCGCGACCGAGACGGTTCATCGACGCATTATGGCACTTGCGATTGCGGAATGCGGATTGCGGATTGGGCGCGGGGGTTGAAGTACAATCGCGCGCATGAGTCTGCTCGCGGGCAAACGAGTCGCGATTCTCGTCGAGGATGAGTTCGAGGATCGCGAGCTGATGGATCCGCTCGAGGCGTTGCGTGGCGCGGGCGCGACGGTCATTCTCGTCGGTCCCAGCGCGGGCGCCGAGTTCAAAGGCAAGCGCGGCAAGGCGGTCGTCACGTCGGAGGTCGCTGCCGGCGCGGTACGCATGAAGGACTTCGACGCGCTCGTCATTCCAGGGGGTCACGCGCCCGAGAAGATGCGAATGCGTCACGCGATGGTCGACCTCGCGCGTGAGGCGATGGAAGCGAACAAACCGGTCGCCGCCATCTGTCACGGCCCGCAGCTGCTGATATCAGCGACCGCGCTCCGCGGCCGGACGCTTACCTGCTGGCCATCTATCGCCATCGACGTCAAGAATGCCGGCGGCCTCTACGTTGACAAGCCGGTCGTCGAGGACGGCAACCTCATCACCTCGCGCAAGCCGGACGATGTGCCGTTGTTCAGCGAAGCAATTATCAGGAAGCTGCAAGTTTGAAGAAGCTTCAAGCTTTCACGTTCGGGGAGCCGGCGCCGCAGGCACTTCCTCCGGACGGCCGCGCCGCAGTCGCGCGTACGCGGCGGTGAACTCGACGCCGTACAGAAGAATCACTGCCTGGATGTACACCCACAGCAGGAACACCACGACGGCGGCGATCGATCCGTTGACGCGCGTGAAGCGCGACATGTCGCGCACGTACCACGAAAACCCTTCGAGCGCACCCTTCCACAACAGCCCGGTGACGACGGCGCCAATCCAGACGTCGCGAAACCGGACCTTGGCATTCGGGACGAAGTAGTAGATGAAACCGACCACGACGATGAAGAGAAGCGTCGTGGCATAGCGGACGGTGAACCCACGAAGGACCAGCAGGCCCGGGAAGTGCGAAAGCACCCCGGCGAACCATTTGGCCCCGACCATCTGCGACGCGCTCACGAGGAGGAGCGCAATCAGCAGAATAAGGCCGGCAAGGAGCATCATCACGAACGAGAACAGCTTGTGCTTCCAGAAGCTGCGTTGCTTCTCGACGCCCCACGCGTAGTTGACCGCTGTGGTAATCGCGCCGAACACCCCTAACGCACCCCACACGAGGGCCAGCGTGCCGGCCACGCCGAGCGTCAGCCCTGTCGAACGGAACGCGTCGAGCTGATTCGTGATGAACTCGAACTGAGCGGGAAAGTACTGGAGGACGAATTCGAGGACGACCGCGCGATCGTGCACGTCGGCGGTGGCGCGAGCCAGCAGCGACAACGCGAGGAGAAAGAATGGAAAGAGCGACAGGAGCGCGTAGTACGCGATTGACGCGGCGTACGTGAGATTATCGCTGTTGTAGAAACCCTCGAGACCCCGCCAGAAGGACTGGCCGGTCAGCCGCACCACAACGCGCGCGCGTTGGACGAACGCGCGTACCGCACCCGCCACGGGCGCCATTATGTCCGCCTTCGCTCCCTACGTCACTTCGGAGCTACGGCGCGACAAGTCAGGCGGACGGCGCGGACTCCACCCATGCCTGGCGTGTCTGAGCGAGCAAGTAAGCAGGCACGCTTGCCCCCAGCCACACGCACGCCAGGCGCCGCAGCGGCGGCCTGGTCATCACCACGTACGCCGCTGCCGCGCCGACGGCGGCGAGTACCACGTTTGCCACCGTTCGCGCTGTGGTGCTCGTCATTCGTCAGCCGCGCCGCGATCCGCCGCCCGAACCCGAGGAGCCAGGCGCGCTCGAACCGGTTCCGCGAATACTCTCGGAGCCGTACGTCGAGCCCGATCCGAAGCTCGAGCCTGTGGATCCGGAGGAGCCGACTCCGCTGGAGCTCGACGCCGGGGCCGGCGCCCCGGGGCCGCTGGCGCCGGTCGTTTCGCGCACGTATCGCTGCGCTTCGTCTGCGCCGCGGCTGACGGCATCGCGCGCCTTGTCGTACATGTCTCGACCGCGCTCGGCCAATTCACTCGCCGCGTTTTTGCCACTCTGCGCCCACTGGCTCGCGTTTTCGGCCGCCTTGCGATAGCCCTCCGACGCGGTGTTGGCGAGATTGCCTGCCTGCTCCGAAAGCTGATTGCGCAGCTCGGAACCAGACTTCGGAGCGAACAGCATCCCCAGCCCCGCTCCCAGCACGGTACCGGTGAGGAGCCCCATCACGAAGCTGCCGCCGCCACCGCCGCCCTCGTTCTCAAAGCGATCGTATCCGTCTCCCATCTCTCGCCTCCTGTTTACGCGTGACGCCGAGTGGCCATCACCGATTCCAGTGCCACGCGCAGACCTCGGATGAAGCCCACCACGCGACTCGTTTTCTCCCGCACGTTCGACCGCACGCGATCCGCCGTGTCGTCGATCCGATCGATCGTCGTGTGAATCGCGTGGTCCACACGCATCGTCTCTTCCCGTACTGTGGCGGTCACTCCCTTGACGTCGTCGAGAATCGCGTTGACGCGAAGCATCGCAGGCGCCACTTGCCGCGTTTCGAGTCCGGCCACGAGCTCGGTGACCTTCCTGTACAGCACGAAGCCCGCGACTCCCATGCCGATGAGCGCGACCGCCTCGAGCACGCTGACCGCGGCCATGATGCCGAGGAGTAAGTTGGTTGTGCCAAGTTCACCTGACATGTGATGACCTCAGAATGGGGATGTCTGGCGGGCGCTCGGGTAATGCGGCTGCGCGCCGCCTTCGCCGATGGCCTCGTTGAGCAGCTTCCAGCCTTCGCTGGCGACTCCGGCCGCCTTGTTGACGGTCGATCGGAAGCTGCTGAGCTCGCGTGCGAGGTCTTCGAGCGCCGGTTCAAGCTGACGTCGCCACCGGCGACCCTCTTCCGTGAAGAACAAATATCCGGCGACACCGCCGATGACCGCGCCGACGATTGTCGCCGCGACTGCGCGCGAATTGCCCATCACGCCGCCTCCTCTTTGCAGAAAGCCGCCTCCATGTCGGACGTTTTCTACAAGTTATGTGCCACGAAGTAACGCCCCGAGACGCGCGCAGTTACGAGGGATTCGTCGTTGCCGCGCCTCGAGATCCGTTGGGTTTCGAGACGCCATGAGCGTGTTCCGGCCGCGCCGAGGTGACTGATATCGCTGAGGCTACGTGGCGGCCGGCGTCGCCGTGTTCGACCCCGCGGGCGTCCGCGCCGCCTTGCCCGCATCGCGGATGTCGTGCTTCTTCATCTTGCTGTACAACGTCGGCCGGTACAAGCCGAGTATTTGCGCCGCCTCCTGCTTGTTCCAGTTCGTACGCTGCAGCGTCTGCACGATCGCCATCTTTTCGATTTCGGCCAGCGTGCGATGAGGGGGGATGACAAAATCTGTCGACGTCGTCGACTCCTCGCGGATCGATTCCGGCAGATCCGCGACGGCGATTTCGCTGCCCTTCGCCACGAGCACCGCCCGCTCGATGGCGTTCTCGAGCTCGCGTACGTTTCCCGGCCATCGATTCCGAATCAGCAGGTGATAGACAGACGGGGCGAGCGACTTGACGTTTTTCTGGTACCGCTGGCGGAACTTTTCGAGGAAATAGTCGCAAAGAAGCGGGATGTCCTCGGTTCGCTCGCGCAACGGCGGCACCCGTAACGCGATCGTGTTGATCCGGAAGTACAGATCCTCGCGCAGCCGACCCTCGCGCAGCGCCATGTCGAGGTCGATATTGGTGGCACAGATGAGCCGGAAATCGACGTGGACGATGCGATCGCTGCCGATCGGGCGGTACTCACGCTCTTGAAGCACTCGCAAAAGCTTGGTCTGAAGATAGGGGGGCATCTCGCCGATTTCGTCGAGCAGCAGCGAGCCGCCCTCGGCCATCTCGAACAGACCCTCTTTGTCCATCGTGGCGCCGGTAAATGCGCCCTTCTTGTAGCCGAACAGCTCCGACTCGATGAGATCCTTCGGGATGGCCGCGCAGTTGATCTTGATGAACGGCCCCTTCGACCGTTTGCTGTTGTAGTGGATGGCGTTGGCAATCAATTCCTTGCCCGTGCCGTTCTCGCCTTGGATCAGAATGTTGGCCTCGCTCGCGGCGACGCTTTCGATCAGCTCGAAGAGCTCCTGCATCTTCTTGCTCTTGCCAATCACATTCTGAAACTTGTAACGATCCTGCAGCTTCGCCTTGAGCTGCTCGTTTTCGTCGATGAGCGTCTTCTGCTTGATCGCTTTTTCCAGCTTGTCGAGCAGCCGCTCCGCGTCGATCGGCTTTTCCAGGAAGTCGAACGCTCCCGCCTTCACCGCCTCGACCGACCGAGGGATGTTGCCTTGACCGGTAATGACGATGACCTCGGCCTCGATGTCGATCTGCTTGAACTTCCGGACGAGCTCGATGCCGTCGACGTCCGGCAGCATCATGTCCGTAATCACGGCGTCGGGCTTCCAGGTCTTGAACACCTCTTCGCCGCGCGTCCCGATCAGGGCCGTCCGCACCTCGTAGCCGGCATGCTCGAGCAAGATCTTGAGCCACTCCGTCATTGCCGGCTCATCGTCTATCGCGAGGACGCGCCTTTTGATTTTTGGACTCATAGTCAAGAAGTGTATCGAAAACGCGCAATGTGTCAATACACAAACTAAGTTTGCGTTTTCTAATACTACAGGCTGTAGTGGATTGATGCTGCGAGGCATGGTCTTCATTCGGCCACCGACACGAAGCCGCGACGGGAGCGCCCAGTCGACGGATTGCGGAACCGTGCATGCGATAATCGCCCGAATGTCGGATCCCGCCACCCCTTCCCGCCCCCCTGCCCGCCCGATCACGCAGGTCAACGTCCCGCAACCTGCGGAGGACAAGATGGTTTGCGAGCGGTGCGGCGCTGCCGACATGTACCGAATGCACGCCGTCTGGCGGTGTCCGGCCTGCGGCTTCAAAACCGACTGCTGCGGATGGTGATCCAGCCGGTTTGTCATCGACTCCGTCGCGCCAACGAGCGTTGGGGCGGCAGACCATTGACGGCTCGCGGCTGATCGGACCTATGGTTGTTCTCGATACACGCATCGACGCTTCGGACCCCACTTTCCGCGCCAATCGCGATCGAATGCAGCAACTCGTCGCCGAGTTGAAGGAGCGGTTGAGCCGGGCTCGCGACGGTGGTGGCCCGAAGTACATCGAACGTTCGCGCCAGCAGGGCAAGCTGCCGGTCCGCGATCGCATCGTCCGGTTGCTCGATCCCGGCTCGCCGTTTCTCGAATGCTCTCCCCTTGCGGCATCGGGCATGTACGACGATGAAGCGCCTGGCGCCGGGATCGTGACTGGCATCGGCCGCGTCGCCGGCCGCGAAGCGATGATCGTGGCGAACGACGCGACCGTCAAAGGCGGCACCTACTTTCCGATCACCGTCAAGAAACACGTGCGGGCGCAGGAGATCGCGCTGCAGAATCGGCTTCCGTGCGTGTACCTCGTCGACTCCGGTGGCGCGTTCCTGCCGCTGCAGGCCGACGTGTTCCCCGATCGCGATCACTTCGGCCGTATCTTTTTCAATCAGGCACGCATGTCGGCGGAGCGCATTCCGCAGATCGCCGCGGTGATGGGCTCCTGCACCGCCGGCGGCGCGTACGTGCCGGCCATGTCGGACGAGACGATCATCGTCAAGGGCACGGGGACGATCTTCCTCGGCGGCCCGCCGCTCGTGAAGGCGGCGACGGGTGAAGAAGTAACGGCCGAGGAGCTCGGCGGAGCCGATGTGCACACGCGCCTCTCCGGGGTCGCCGATTATCTTGCCGAAGACGACGAGCACGCGCTGGAAATCTGCCGCACGATTGTGTCGACGCTCAACACGGTGAAGCGGCTGCCGCCGGACATGACGTCACCAGAGGAGCCGCGGTACGACCCGGCTGAGATCTACGGCATTGTGAGCGCCGATACCAGGAAGCCGTACGACGTGCGGGAAATCATCGCTCGCATCGTGGATGGATCGCGCTTCGACGAGTTCAAGGAACGGTACGGGGCGACGCTGGTCACCGGTTTCGCCCGCGTGCATGGGTTTCTGGTCGGGATTATCGCGAACAACGGCGTGCTCTTCTCGGAATCGGCGCTCAAGGCGACGCACTTCATCCAACTGTGCAACCTCCGCGGCGTGCCGCTGATTTTCTTGCAGAACATCACGGGGTTCATCGTCGGAAGCCGGTACGAAAGGGCTGGCATCGCTAAAGACGGCGCGAAGATGGTGCACGCGGTGGCCAACTCGGTCGTGCCGAAGTTCACCGTGATCATCGGCGGCTCGTTCGGCGCCGGCAACTACGGCATGTGCGGCCGCGCGTACGAGCCGCGGCTGCTCTGGATGTGGCCCAACGCGCGCATTTCGGTGATGGGTGCACAGCAGGCGGCGGCGGTGCTCACGACCGTGAAGCGCGATCAGCTGGCGCGCGAAGGGAAACCATTCTCGCCCGAGGAAGAAGAGGCAATCCGTCAGCCGATCCTCGACAAGTACGAGCACGAAGGATCGCCTTACTACTCCACCGCGCGCCTTTGGGACGATGGGATTCTGGATCCCGCGGAGACGCGACAGATGCTGGCGCTGGGACTCTCCGCAGCCTATAACGCACCGATGCCTGATGCGAGGTTCGGAGTGTTCCGCATGTGAGGAACACCAAGGACACCAAAGACACCAAGAACACAAACGAAAGATGTTGATTCGACGGTGGTATGAGCTATCAGCACCTGACAACCAAGCGCGAGGGCCCCGTCGAATACCTCACCCTGAATCGCCCTGAGGTCCGCAACGCATTCAACGAGCAAGTCATCGCCGAGCTCACTGCGTGGGCTACGGCGACCCGCGAAGCCGCGGCGCGGGGCGACCTTCGAGTCGTCGTCCTCTCAGGCGCAGGGTCATCGTTCTGCGCCGGCGCGGACGTGGGGTGGATGTCGAAAACCGTTGATTACGCGGAAGAGGAGAACCTGCGCGACGCGACCGCCATGTCGCGGATGTTCGGCCTTCTCAACGATCTGCCCGTACCCCTGGTCGGCCGCATTCAGGGCGCGGCGCTTGGTGGGGGCGCCGGCCTCGCGGCGGTATGCGACGTCGTCGTCGCGGACGAGCAGACAGTGTTCGGGTTCACAGAAGTAAAGCTCGGCATCCTGCCGGCGGTGATCTCGCCATTCGCGCTCGCGAAGATCGGACGCTCCGCGGCCCGCGAGCTCTTTCTGACCGGCGCACGTTTTTCCGCGGCGCGCGCCCGCGAGATCGGTCTCGTCCACGACGTCGTGCCGGCCGGTCAGCTCGACGCGGCGGTTGCCCGTCACGTGAGGGAGTTGCTGACCGCCGGTCCGGAGGCGATTGCCGCCGCCAAGGCGCTGATCCCGCAGGTGTGGGGACTCTCGGTCGAGGCCGCAAGGCCCGTGACAGCGACTGCTATCGCCAACCGTCGCGTGTCGAAGGAAGGTCAGGAAGGCCTGCGGGCGTTCCTCGAGAAGCGGAAGCCATCGTGGTCCGAATGAGCGGGCTGTACCAACCGCCACCCCAGAGGACACAGGAGACACCGAGGTTCAATCCTGTTGCTCGTGCGATTCGTCCTCCGCGTCCTCGGTGTCCTCCGCGGTGGAGAGCTTCGTGATCAAGCGCCTCCTCATCGCGAATCGAGGCGAGATCGCCGTGCGCATCATCCGCGCGTGCCGCGAGCTGGGCATCGAGAGCGTGGCGGTATTCTCGGCAGCCGACGCACGCGCCGTCCACGCGCTCGCCGCCGACCGTGCCGTGGCCATCGGACCGGCACCGGCGGCCCAAAGCTACCTTTCTGTCGCGCGGCTCATCGAGGCGGCGCAGTCGGCTGGCGTCGACGCGGTCCATCCGGGATACGGGTTCCTGTCGGAGAATGCACGGTTCGCCGAAGCGTGCGCCAGCGCGGGGCTCATCTTTGTCGGACCGCCGGCGCCCGCGCTCGCGCTGATGGGGTCGAAGATCGAGGCGCGCCGACTCGTTGCCTCGGCAGGGGTTCCTGTCGTTCCCGGTGAAACGCCGCACGATCAGTCGACCAAGGGGATCGAGGCGGCGGTCGATCGCGTCGGACTGCCTGCGCTGATCAAGGCGTCGGCGGGCGGTGGCGGCAAGGGCATGCGCCGAGTGGCAATTGCCGACGAGGTCGCATCCGCGATTGAGGCGGCACGGCGGGAGGCGCTGGCCGCGTTCGGCGACGGCACGCTCTACGTCGAGAAACTCGTCGAGCGACCGCGGCACGTGGAGGTCCAGGTGTTCGCGGACAACGCCGGACGGGCCGTCCATCTCTTCGAGCGCGAATGCTCCGTTCAGCGACGGCACCAGAAGGTCATCGAGGAAAGCCCATCGCCCTCGGCGCCGCAAGAGCTGCGTGAGCGGATGACATCCGCTGCCATCGCCGTCACACACGCGGTCGGATATCGGAACGCCGGCACGGTCGAGTTCCTGGTCGATGGCGCCTCGTTTTATTTCCTCGAAATGAACACGCGCCTCCAGGTCGAGCACGCTGTCACCGAGCAGGTGACGGGCGTCGATCTCGTGCGGGCACAGCTCCTCGTGGCCTCCGGCGAACCATTGCCGTGGACGCAGACACAGATAACCCAACGCGGCCACGCGATCGAGGCGCGGGTTTACGCCGAGGATCCGGCGCATGGGTTTCTGCCGCAGGCCGGCGCCCTTTCGATCTACGTGGCACCGCACATGCCGGGTGTCCGCGTCGACTCGGGTGTCGCAGAAGGGAGCGACATCCCCGTCTACTACGATCCGATGATCGCCAAGGTGATCGCGACCGCCGAGTCGCGTCCGCTCGCGATCGCTCGACTGGCGGCGGCACTGCGCGAGCTTCGTCTCGACGGTGTACGAACGAATGTGACGTTCCTCATCCGCGTCCTCGAACTACCGGAGTTCCGCGACGGCAGGATCGACACTGGCTTCCTCGATCGCGAAGGGGCGAGGCTGGCCGCCGAGACGCCGGCAGCCCACGAGTCGCCGCCGCGGGCGAGTCGAGCGACCCCTCGAGACCCATGGGATGCTTCCGGGACTGAGGTCGCCGGGAGGGACGGAGGTTACCGGGGCGGACGGAGGTCAGCGGCAGGGACGGAGGTTGGGGGCCATCGCGCGACGCTGACGGCACCCATGCCGGCTACGGTGATCAAGATCAACGTCGCCACCGGCGATACAGTGAAGAAGGGCGAGGTCCTCGTACTCCTCGAAGCGATGAAGATGGAGCTACCGGTGCGGGCACCTGACAACGGGACGATCGGCGCGATTCGATGCCGTGAAGGCGAGCTCGTCGACGCCGACACGGAGCTCCTGGAGCTGCAATGATCACCGTCGTGGAGGTTGGACCGCGTGATGGACTCCAAAACGAGCGGTCCGCCGTCTCCACCGCCTACAAAATCGAGTTCGTGAACCGCCTGAGCGCGGCGAAGCTCCCGGTAATCGAAGTGTCCGCGTTCGTCAGTCCGAAGTGGGTACCTCAGATGTCCGATGCCGCCGAGGTGTTTGCCGGAATCACGCGCCGGCCGGGGACACGTTACACGGCGCTCGTGCCGAACCTTGCCGGTCTCGATCGCGCGATGGCGGCGCGCGTCGACGAAGTGGCGGTGTTCGCCTCGTCCACAGAAACGTTCAGCCGAAAGAACATCAATCAGAGCATCGACGAGTCGCTGGCCGCCTACAAGGAGGTGTGCAATCGTGCACATGCCGCCGGCCTTCGCGTGCGCGGTTATCTGTCCACGGCCTTCGGCTGCCCGTACGAGGGCGCGGTTTCTCCAGAACGGGTCGCAGAAGTCGCCGCGAAACTCGCGGACCTCGGCGTCTACGAAGTGGCCATCAGCGACACGATCGGCATCGCGCATCCTGGACAAGTGCCGCGGGTGTTGGACGCTGTTACGCCGCGCGTGCCTCTCCACCAGATCGCACTCCATTTTCACGACACGAGAGGCACCGCCCTGGTCAACGTCCACCAAGCACTTGCGTACGGCGTCCGAACGTTCGACGCGTCAGCAGGCGGCCTCGGCGGCTGCCCCTACGCGCCTGGAGCGGCAGGCAACCTGGCGACGGACGACCTCGTATTCATGCTGGATGGATTACAGCTCGACACTGGGGTATCGCTCGCGGCGTTGAGCGACGCATCGGCGTTCATTGCGACGAAGATCGACCATCCGCTGCCGTCGCGCTACGCGCAGGCAGCCGCTGCTTCGCGGCGGCAGTTCGAAGTCTGACGTTCGAAAGTCTGAACGGCTACGAGACGACGGTTCGAGTCTCGACGTCAGTTTTCTCGCTCGTGAGAATCTTGACGACCTCTTCGAACGGCATCATGTTGATGGCGTCGTAGTCCGGTGGGCAGCCGAATTCGCGCTGCTGCGGGGCAGTGGGATTACCGAGCGTGACGCACAATCCGCAGCCGATGCACAGGTCGGCGCGAACCGCGCACACCATTCGGCCGTCTCGATCGGGTTCCTCGACGATGCAACCGGCCACCGGGCATGCGGCCTGGCAAATCGAGCACGCAAACGCGCCAAAGCAGCGATCCGGATCGATGACCGCGATCGTTTTCGGGGCCTTCTTGCGAGGCCCGGACATCATCTTGGTCCACATATCTGGACCGCGATTATAGCTGAATCAGCGCAGTGTATGGCCGGATGGAGGTTCGCCGACTTCCGGCATGCCGCCCCACAGCGTAGCGACATCCTCGAAGATCACGCCGTTGGAGTTGGTGGCGAAAAACCGGAGGTTCAGCGGTTCTGTGGGATCCGCGGCAGCCTTGAAGCCCTGACCCGCCAAGCCAGGGCCAAGTCCGTTGCATGCGCCAGGTGCGCCCGCGTAAGGTGCCGCCGCCACCTGAATCGTGTAGTTGCTCTTGATGACGACGTCTGCGCTTCCCAGGTCTGGGGAGATGAACGCCTCGCGGCTGCCGGCAGGAGCGGTCCCGAGCGTCGTGAGGTTCGGTGCGTAAAAGCCGTTCCCGCAGGTGAGCGCGTACGTGAGCTGCGCGCTGTTGATCGCGCGCATCGATCCAATGGCTGAAGAGGCTCCCGCGACTTGCTTGGCCAGCAGCAACCGTGGCAGCGCAATGCTGGCCAGGAGGCCGATGATGCCGCAAACGAAAATCAAGTCGATCAGCGCAAATCCGTGCGCCTGACGCAGTCTCACGAGATGGATACCTCTCCGATTGCGATCGAAGTGCAGAGCTCGTGCCGTTCAGGCGCGCGCACAGAGTTCCTTTAACCTCAGTAAGTTACAGGTACCGACGCTCGCCCGGCAGCTGACACTTTCCGTCAACTGACGGGCAACGTGACAATTGTTGCCACAGGTGTTTCGGTCGGAATCGGTCGCGCCTGCAGTTAGCCGGCTCGGCGGAGGCGCTCCGAGAGACCGTCAACCAATTCGCGATCGCTGGGTGGAAGGTCGTCGAAAAAGCAGTTGATCGCCTCGACGATCACGCGCCATTGAGCGAGCCCGGTCACGGCGCTCAGCGCATTGAGGCGCGCCTTGAACTCGATCGGCACACGGATGCTGAGTTGCGGATAGTCCTTGACCTTTTCTCCCTCTTTGCGGCCGGCTGGCGGCCGGCCTGCGCGACGACGTTCCTTCACGCGATTTTCGGTCATAGTCCTGAGCGCCGGCGATGCACAGCTGAGATACACAAACTCCGGCGTGTATCGAACACGTGCGGGTCATGACGGCTAAACGCCAGCGCAAACATCATGCAGGCATTGTGCAAAGAGAGTTCCAACCTGCATCAAGGTCATGAATGGCGCCGTCGCAGAAACCTCGCGGATATCCTCGGCAATCCCGAACTCGCCGAGAGACT
>Ga0114129_10003416_pt1 | contig 22320 bp, 18 predicted proteins | sample RhiMetdeltSRZDD1_FD_80071 | JGI IMG/M metagenome (GOLD analysis project Ga0114129, IMG submission 80071) | Populus rhizosphere microbial communities from Tennessee, USA - Rhizosphere MetaG P. deltoides SRZDD1 (version 2) (version 2) | ecosystem: Host-associated > Plants > Roots > Rhizosphere >... | reverse complement strand
CCGTTGCGCCGGCACCCGATGGGTCGATTTGGGGCACCGTGCTCAGTTACCCGGGTCAGGTGGTGCGGCTCGTGCCAGGATCGAATCCACCCGAGACGGCGCTGGCCGAAGTCTACGAGCCGCCGTTCAACGATCCGAAGCGTCCGGGCTTCTCGCCGCGCGGCGGCGACGTCGATCGCAACGGCGTGTTCTGGGCGGCGCTGGCGAGCGGTCATCTCGCCAGCTTCGATCGCCGCAAGTGCAAGGGCCCGCTCAACGGCCCGAAGGCCACCGGCCAGCACTGCCCCGAGGGCTGGACGCTCTACACCGAGCCGCTGCCGCAGTTCCGCGGCGTGCGCGACGGCGGCAGCGTCGAAGGCAGCTACTACACGTGGGTCGATCAGTTCGACGCGCTCGGCCTCGGCGCCAACACGCCAATCAATACCGGCAACGCGTCGGAAGCGTTGCTCGCGCTGAAAGACGGCAAGTGGGTGGTGATGCGTGTGCCGTACCCGACCGGCTTCTACACGAAGTGGATGGACGGCCGCATCGACGATCCGAAAGGCGGCTGGAAGGGCCGCGGCCTGTGGGCGACGATCAGTACGCGCACGCCGTTCCACATGGAGACCGGCAAGGGCACGACGAGCAAGGTCTATCACGTGCAGCTGCGTCCGGATCCTCTCGCGAAATGAAGACGCTCGCCGGAGTGCTGGTTGTCGTATTGAGCGCCGGTGTCAGCGCTCAATACGGCGCCACGAATGGCGAGTGGCGGACCTGGGGCGGCGATCTCGGCGTCACCCGCTACGCGCCGCTCGATCAGATCACCGCCGCGAATTTCAACACGCTGCAAGTCGCGTGGCGATTCAAGACCGAAAACCTCGGCGCGCGTCCCGACTTCAACATGCAAACGACACCGTTGATGATCAACGGCGTCCTCTACGCCACCGCGGGCGAACATCGTGACGCGGTCGCGCTCGATGCCGGGACCGGCGAGCTGTTGTGGATGCACCGGCTCGAAGAAGGCCAGCGCGCATTGCGATCGGCGCGGCGGCTGTCCGGACGCGGCGTCGGCTATTGGACCGACGGCAAGGGCGACGAGCGAATCTTCTACGTCACCATCGGCTACCAGCTGGTCGGCCTCAACGCGAAAAACGGCGTGCCGCTCAAGGACTTCGGCGTCAACGGCATCGTCGATCTGAAGAAGGACAACGATCAGGAGATCGATCCGATCGAAGGCGAAGTGGCCTGGAACGGCGCGCCGGTCGTGGCGAAGAACGTGGTCATCGTCGGCGCCTCGCATCGCGCCGGCACCGCGCCGCGCAGCATGAAGAACACCAAGGGCTACGTGCGCGGCTTCGATGCCCGCACCGGCAAGCGCCTCTGGATCTTCCACACCATTCCGCAGGCCGGTGAATTCGGCAACGACACGTGGCTCGAGAAGTCGTGGGAGTACACCGGCAACACCGGCGTGTGGACGCAGATCGCGGTCGATGAGAATCTCGGAATGGCCTACCTGCCGATCGAGGATCCGACAGGCGATTACTTCGGCGGCCATCGGCCGGGCAACAACCTGTTCGGCGACAGCCTGGTGGCGGTCGATTTGCAGACCGGCAAGCGCATCTGGCATTACCAGCTGGTGCATCATCCGATCTGGGACTACGACATTCCGTGCGCGCCGATGCTCGTCGACATCACCGTCGACGGGAAAAAGATCGCCGCGATCGCGCAGCCGACCAAGCAGGGCTTGACGTTTGTGTTCGATCGCAAGACGGGTCAGCCGGTGTGGCCGATCGAAGAGCGTCCCGTGGAGCAAGGCACGCTGCCGCGCGAGTGGTATTCGCCGACGCAGCCCTTCCCCACCAAGCCGCCGGCGTTCGAACGCAACGGCTTCAGCGAGGACATGGTGATCGACTTCACGCCCGCGCTGCGAGCCGAGGGGTTGAAGATTCTACAGGACTACAAGATCGGTCCGATCTACACGCCGCCGATTGCCAAGGGCGAAGGCGGCAAGATCGGCACGATGTACATCCCGAACGGCGCAAACTGGCCGGGCGGCGCGTTCGATCCGGAAACGGGAATGATGTACGTGTATTCGCACTCGCTGCTGCGCGTGCTGTCGATGGCGAACGATGCCAAGCGATCCGACATGGCCTACATCAGCGTCGGCGCCACGCTCGAAGACGGCGGTGGCGGCGGCGTGTCGGTGCAGGGATTGCCGCTGATCAAGCCGCCATACGGGCGCATCAGCGCGATCGATCTCAACAAGGGCGAGCTGGCGTGGCAGATCGCGCACGGCGAGACGCCCGACGCCATCAAGAACAATCCGGCGCTCAAAGGTGTGACCGTTCCGCGAACCGGCCGTCCCGCCGGTGCCGGTGGCAGTTCCGGCGGTATCGGTGTGCTCGTCACCAAGACGCTGGTGATCTCCGGCGAAGGCGGCACCGTCACGATGCCCGACAAATCGCGCGGAGCGATGCTGCGCGCCTACGACAAGAAGACCGGCGCCGAGCTTGGCGCGTTGGCGATGCCCGGAGCCCAAACGGGATCGCCGATGACCTACATGCTCGACGGCAAGCAATACATCGTCGTCGCGACGAGCAGCTCGATCAAACCCGGCGAGCTCACGGCGTACAAGTTGCCATGAGAGCGCTGGTCGCTGCTCTGTTTGCTCTTGCCGCCGCGGACACGTTCGGTGATGTGACCATCACGACGTTTACTCACTCTCACATCCAGCTCGAACACGCCGGCAAGGTGATCCACGTCGATCCCTGGAGCGTGAGCGATCTCTCCAAGGCCAAGCCGGCGGATCTGATTCTGATCACGGACGATGTTGGTCATCATCTCGACGGCAAGGCGATCGCGCGCCTGCGGAAGCCGAATGCGCCGGTCGTGATTGCGGCGAATGGCACGAAGGTCGTGCCCGATGGCATCGTGATGGCGAACGGTGAGACCCGCGACGTGGCCGGCGTGCGCGTCGAGGCCACGCCCGCGTTCGACGTCACGCCCGGCGAATCGTTCCATCCGAGGGGCGAGGCCAACGGCTACATCGTGACGCTTGGCAAACAGCGCATTTACGTGGTCGGCGTCACCGAGTGCGTGCCTGAGATCACGTCGGCGAAGAACATCGACGTCGCGTTCTTTCCGATGAATCTGCCTGCGGCGCGAATGGAACCCAACGCTGCCATCGACTGCATCAAGGCCCTCAAACCGAAAGTGGTGTATCCGTATCACTACGACCAGGTGTGGGTCCGCCCTGTCCCCGCCGGCAGCACGCGCCCGCAACCGACGACGCGAGGCCTGCAGGAGCTGGTGAAGGCGCTGACGCCGTTGAAGATTGAAGTGCGCTTAGCACATTGGTACCCGTCTTAATCACCACGTGGTAGAGAGGTATGCATGAAGTCGGTAATCGCTGCTGTGGTGCTCATAGGTGTGAGCTCGATCGCATTTGCGCAGTCGAATCCGCGCGCGGGCGTCGACTGGCCGGGCTTCCGTGGCATTGCTGCGCGCGGTGTGGATGACGCGAAGGCGCTGCCCGTCGAGTGGAGCGTGCCGGACAAAAAGCTGGTGAAGTGGCGCGTTCCGGTTTCCGGTCTCGGCCACTCGAGCCCGGTAGTCTGGGGCGATCACGTCTGCGCCGCCAGCGCCATCAGCGGCACACCGGATCCGCAGCTCAAGGTCGGCCTCTACGGCGATATCGGTTCCGTGCTCGATCAAACGGAGCATCGGTTCATCGTCGCGTGCTTCGACAAGCGGAGCGGCAAGCAGCGCTGGGAGCGGGTGGTGAAGACCGGCGTGCCGATCATCAAGCGGCATCCGAAGTCGACGCATGCCAGCTCGACGCTGGCCACCGACGGCCGCCACATCGTGGCGATGTTCGGATCGGAAGGCCTGTACGCCTACAACATGAACGGCGAGCTGCTGTGGAAGAAGGATTTCGGCACGCTCGATTCCGGCTTCTTCATGGTTCCTGACGCTCAGTGGGGATTTGCGAGCTCACCAATCATTCACAACGGTCGCGTGATTCTGCAGGCTGACGTCCAGAAGGGATCGTTCGTGGCCGCGTTCGACGTGCGGACCGGCAAGGAGCTATGGCGCACCGAGCGCGCCGACGTCCCGACCTGGAGCACGCCGGCCATCGTCAGCATGAACGGCCGCGACCAGGTGATCGTCAACGGCTGGAAGCACATTGGCGGCTACGATCTCGAGACCGGCAAGGAGGTGTGGCGGATGACGGGCGGCGGCGACATTCCGGTGCCGACGCCGATTGCGGCGCACGGCCTCGTGTTCATCACCAACGCGCACGGCAAGCTCGCGCCGATCTATGCGATCAAGCCGACCGCGAGCGGCGACATCACGCTCAAGGAAGGCGAGACGTCGAACGAGCACATCGCCTGGAGTTACATGCGCGACGGCGGCTACATGCAGACGCCGATCGTCTACGGCGACATCCTCTACGTGTGCCGCGACAACGGCGTGCTTGGCGCCTACGACGTCAAGACCGGAACGCGCCACTACCAGGCGCGGCTTGGCGACGGCAAGACGGGGTTCTCCGCGTCAGCCGTTGCGGCGAACGGACATCTCTACTTCACCAGTGAAGACGGCGACGTGCATGTGGTGAAAGCAGGCCCAACGTTCGAGCTGCTGGCGAAGAATCCATTGGGCGAAGTGGCCATGGCCACGCCGGCGATCTCAGAGGGCACGCTGCTCTTCCGCACCCGCAATCACCTGGTTGCCATCGCGGCACCTTAATGCCCAGCGTCGGCCGGAGCGGATGATCTGAGAATGGATTCATCCGTTTACTGGTATGGATCTGAGCCACCGCACGTCGAACCGCTCCGCACGGCGGTCACGGCAGAGGTCGTGGTGGTTGGCGGAGGCATCGCCGGGCTGACCTGCGCGCAGTCACTCGCTGCGCACGGCCTGGACGTGGCGGTGGTCGAGCGGGCGTTCTGCGGCGCCGGCGCGAGTGGCAAGAGCTCAGGCTTCATTACGCCGGATTCGGAGCTCGAGCTGTCGGACCTCGTGCTCCACTACGGTCAGTCGCGCGCGAAGGAGCTCTGGGAATTTGCCACCTCCGGTGTCGAACGCATCCGCGCGACGATTCGCGATCTGAACATCGACTGCGACTACCAGATTCAGGATTCGCTCTTCGTCGCCCGATCGACCGGAATGTTCCGGACGATCATCGAGCTCGAACAACGCACGCGCGGCTTGCTCGGTTATCCATCGACGGTCTACGACCGGGCGGCGCTTGCCGGCATCCTGGGCTCGCGCGCCTATCATGGCGGGATCCGCTACGCCGGCACGTTCGGCATCAACGCCTTCGCCTACTGCCGTGCGCTGCGCGCCGAGCTCGTGCGCCGCGGCATGCGCGTGTTCGAAGGAACGCCCGTCACACGCCTGTCGGCCCGCGGCGTCGAGACGCCGGCCGGGATGGTGACCGCACCGGCGGTTGCGGTGCTGACCGATCACGATTTGCCGGAACTCGGCCTTGCTGCCCGCGCCGTCCACCAGGTGCGGAGCTACCTCGCGGTTTCCCGGGTGCTCACCAATCAAGAGATTCGAACGATCTTCCCCGAGGACCGTCTGATGGTCTGGGACACCGATCTCATTTACCAATACTTCCGGATCACTGGCGAAGGGCGGCTGTTACTGGGCGGTGCCGATCTGCGCTCGATGTACTCGCGTCGTGACCACGCGGCGAGCGAGCGTGTTGCCGCAAAGTTGCGGCGACACGTGTCGCGGCATTTTCCATCCCTCGACTTCGAGATCGAACACCTCTGGCCGGGCCTGATCGGAGTGAGTCCCGACTTCGCTCCCGTCGCCGGCCGCCACCCGAGCCTGCCCGTCTACTTCGCTGGAGCCTGTGCTGGTCTGCCCTGGGCGGCCGCACTCGGCGAGTACGTGGCGCAGAAAATCACTGAGCGCCGCTCTGATCTCGATGAGCTGTTTTCGCCGGAGCGGTCATTTCCATTTGGCGTGCGGCTGCAGCGCCTCATCGGCAAGCCCGCGGCGTTTGCGCTGAGCCACGGGCTCGTTAAGCACAGAAGCTAATACAGCAGGCTTTAAGGCGTTTCATTCCACACGTAGAGGAAGGCGCCGTCGCTGGCGGTCGCGACGTTGCGTCCGCCCTTTCGCGTCGCGCGGTTCAGCGCCGATCGGACGTTTTCCTTGGTCTCGGACAAGTCGGCGAGCGGCACTTTGAGCGCCACGCCGGCCTCAAGCTGATCCAGATCGGAGAGGATCTGGGTCACGATTGGCTTGTGCTTGCCGTTGCGGCCCTGCGGGACATCGACTTGAGGCATGTGTTTGAAGTGCATTGGCACTTTTTTGATCTGAGGGCCCATGCCCACCTCTCTTTGTGCAATCGTAATCGTGACCTTAACGTGACGTTATCGTATGCGCAGATAACGCAGGACTAAGTATAAACCCTTAGTGCGTTAAACGGAACAATGGCTGACCTTTCGGCGCAATTGCGCGCGCTCACGCACGCACGCACGCACGCACGCACGCACGCACGCACGCACGCACAACAAAGCCAGTTGCCTCTCCAAAAGATCTGACCCGTATGGGTGAGGCCCCAGTACCTTTGCTGCATGCCAAGAACGAACGGTACAGCGAAGAAAGCTCCCACGCACTTCGAGACGGTGCCTCTTGCAGTTGTGAAAGAGATCGCCAAGGAAGATCTCCCCACGGATCAGCAGTTCGGCGTGGCCATCGACAGCGTGCGCCCCGCCAAGAAGAGCCGGCTCACGCCGGTCCCAACCCGCGCGCCAGCAGGAAAGAAACGATAAGCCTATGCTCCACGAATTCATCACCTCCTATCGCGATCCCATCATCACCAGGACCAGGGAAAAGTTGACCGACCGGCCCTGGGCCCTGGTCTCCGACAGTGAGCTCGAGCACGGCGTGCCGCTGTTCCTGACCCAGCTCTCCGACACCCTCCGGTTGGAGACCACGGCGACGCCCTACTCCGATTCTGCGATCGGGGAGTCCGCGGCCAGGCATGGACGCGAGTTGCGGACCCTCGGGTTCAATATTTCCCAGGTCGTTCACGACTACGGCGACATCTGCCAGGCGATCACCGAGGTGGCGGTCGAGCACAAGCTGCCGATTACGACGGAAGAATTCCACACGCTGAATCGTTGTCTCGACACCGCCATCGCGGGAGCGGTGACCGAGCACTCACGCGTGACGGCGGAAACGAGAAGGACGGAGGAAATCGAGCGAACCGGGCAACTGGCGCACGAGCTCCGCGATGTTCTTCACAGCGCGATGCTGGCGTTCAACACGCTGAAGCTCGGAACCGTGGCCATCAACGGCAGCACCGGCAAGGTGCTCGGCCGCAGCCTGATGAGCCTGCGGGACCTCGTCGACAACACCTTGTCCGACGTCCGCATGGCGGCGAACGTGCACAGGCGCGAGCGGATAGAGATGGCGGCCTTCCTTGGCGAGATCGCCGTGGCGGCCAATCTACAGGCGGAGTGCCGCGGCATGCGATTTGGCATCGAGCACGTCGATGCCGGCCTGGTCGTGGAGGGCGACCCCCAGCTGCTCGCGTCCGCGCTGATGAACCTGTTGAACAATGCCTTCAAGTACACGCATGCCGGCGGCCGCGTCGTGCTCCGGACGAACCGCGACGGCGAGCGTGTGCGCATCGAAGTCGAAGATGAATGCGGCGGCATTCCCGGTGAGCTCACCGACGTTTTCTTCCTGCCGTTCGCCGAGCGCCGCAAGCACGACCGTACCGGGCTCGGCCTGGGCCTGTCGATCGCCCGCAAGGCCGTCAGGATTCACAACGGCGACATCGACTTCCGCAACGTGCCAGGCAAGGGCTGTGTGTTCGTGATCGATCTGCCCCTGGTCATCGACGGCGCGCCAGAACGTGAGGTGAAGGTCAACGCGTCGTAGTCGGCGCACCAGAGACTCGCCAGACGGTGTTCCCCACGTCGTCGGCGACGAGGAGCGCGCCATCACGCGCGATTGCGACGCCGACCAGCCGGCCCATCGCATCGCCGTTGTCGAGGACGAATCCCGTCAACACATCATCGTTTACGGCCGAGATGTGAGGTCCAGTTGAATGCCGACTCCGAATCGCAGCACGTGATCGCCGACGCCAAGCTCCGTCGCTCGCCGGCTGCGCGCCAACAACGAGTACCTGAAGCTCGTGATCGCGCCGACGCGACCGTTTCCGAGGCGGACCATGTCAACACCGGCGCTGAATCCCAGGGGACTTTCACCTTCGACGGCAGCGGGATCGACTTGTCCGGCACCGTAGGGCCGATTGACGGGGATGCCGTTGACGCGCGGTACTCCGTTGCCGAGGGAGATTCCCGCGAGGACGTTGAAGCGAGCCTTGGAAGAGACCTGTTTGGAGTAGCCGGCCAAGACGTAGGTCAGACCATCTCGTAGTTGCGACCGAGCCGTGCCGCCTCCTACCAGGCGTCCCTCTTGTACAACCTCGATTGGAATCGTCGTGCTGTGCTCGACACTGACGACCATCCGATGAGGAGTGACGAGGTTGAAGCCGGCGAGAACACCGGGGCGGACTCCGCTCAGACCTCTATCAAGATATGGATTGCCGATGTAGGAATCGTTCGCGGGCTGCGCCGACAGCAGGCCTTCGAGCGTCAGATTCGCTTCCGTCGCGTTTTGCGCTGCCGCAGCGTGTGGCAGAAGGAACACTGCCACGTAGAGAAGTGACGGCACCAGGGCGCTGAATCGCTTCACCGCCCCAGTGTACCTGCCTGCTTGCTGCTTACTGCTGAGCAGTGGCTGCAAGCGCCGCAGTTTTGGGCTGGTACTGATACACGAACTTCTTGAACTCGGGATGCAGGAAGTCCGGACCGTAGTTGTACCGCTTCATTTCCTTGAACGCCTGGTCGCCGCTGAGGCCGTCCTTGATCATGCGGTAGACCGCGGTCATCACACCGGTGCGATGACGGCCGCCGACGCAGTGCACATAGACGACGCCGCCGTTCGGATCGTCGACGATCGACATGAACTTCGCGATCTCGGACTCAGTGGGCGCCTTGCGTGTCGACATCGGAATACCGACGTACCGCATGCCGTACTGTTCGGCGAGCGTCTTTTCTTCGGCCACGCCGTCGTCGCCGTTGGTGAGATTGATGATGGTCTTCACGCCAATGGCGGCAAGGTCGGCGTAGTGTTCACCCAACGGCTGCCCGCCGCGGAAATAGCGGTCGTTGACCTTGGCGAAGTTGATGATGGTGATGCTGTCCGGCGTAATGGCGCGGATCGGCGTTTGCGCGAACGCCGGGCTCGAGAGAACCAGCGTCAGAAGCACAGCAGTGGCATGCGTGCGAGACCGCTCGACGTATTTCATGGCGTATTTCCGAATTGTAGCAGGCGACTCAATCGTTAGACGAAATCCAGCGTGACTCGGTTTGCGCGCACGTTCAGGGCCGGAGCCAGCCCGGCGGTACGCCGGCGCGCCGCGCCTCGTCGCGGAGCCGCTCAATGGCCTGACGTGCACTCGCGACGGCGGCAGCCTGGGCCTTGTACATCGCCTGCGCATCGTTGTAGCCGTACTTCATGTTCATCTTTTCCATGGCCGCCATCTTGACCAGTTCCTGGTCGAGGGCCATCTGCAGCGATTCCATCTGCCGCCTCCACCACATTTCGTTGCGCGCGGGAGCCGCAGCCGTCGGCGCGGCTGGAGCGGCCGGCGCCTGCGGCGATGCCGGTTCAGCCGAGGCGTTGGACGCCGATTTATCAGACCCGGTCATCGCCGACGCCCGGGCTGCGTCAACAAGCGTGCGGGGAATCGGCACGAATTTAGGTGGCGGGTTCTCGCGGTCGTACTTCGCCTGCGCGGCTTCGCGTCGCTTGAAATCTTCGAGCAACGCATCGGCGCGCGCGATGGCCTCGCTCTTCGGCGCCGGTTCCGCGATTGCAGCAGGTGCCGGCTGAGACTGGGGCTGCGCGGGCGGCGCGCTGTTGCACGCAGCGGTCGCCAGGACGACTAGGCTCGCAGGTAACGTCCAGGAGTGCATGGGCCGCTCAACGGCGAGCCCATTATGAACGATCAGCCGAACGGTTCTGCCGGGCGTCGATGGCGTTGCGGACCGCCGTGACCAGGGCCGTCGGGAGATACGGCTTGGTGATGTGCGCAGCGAAGCCGCGGGTGATGGCCCGAGTGGCATCGCTCTCACTTGCGTAGGCGGTGACGGCGACGGCAGGGATCGCCCCGCGCTCAGTGGGTAATTCACGAACCGCGTCGAGCAGCGCGTAGCCGTCGGTTCCCGGGAGACCAATATCGCTGACCAGGGCGTGAGGCTTTGGCGCACCGTTGACCAGCGCGGCCAGGGCGTCGGTGGCGTTGCCGACGGCGACGGTGGTGCCCCCGGCATCGGCAATGCTGCGCGCGGCGATATCGCGCGCGTCCGGATCGTCTTCGACGATCAGCACATGCACGCCGTCGAGCGTACTTGCCGCCGGCGCCACAACGGTTGGCGCCGGCTGGGGCGCGTTGGCCGCGATCGGATTGGGCAAGTGCACCGCGAAGGTCGATCCCAGTCCGGGACCGGGGCTCTGCACTTCAACCCGGCCGCCATGCATGGTGATCAGTTCCTTGACCAGGGCCAGGCCGAGGCCCAGGCCGCCAGAGCGGCGTGCCGCCGACGTGTCCTCCTGCTTGAAGCGCTCGAACACCTGCGACAGAAACCTGGCGTCAATGCCCTGGCCAGTGTCGGCGACGGTGAGATGCGTGCCGAAGCGATCGGATCGCAGCGACGCCACCACCAGACCGCGCTCGCCGGTGAACTTCACCGCGTTCGACAGGATGTTCCAGACTACCTGCAGCAGCCGATCGGCGTCGCCCCGCACCATGATCGCGACCGGCGGCAGATCCGCCACCAGCTGGATCCCCTTGGCGTCGGCGGTGGGACGAACGGCGTCGATCGCGCCGGCCACGACCCTGGTCATGTCGAGGTCGGTCAACTCGAGACGCACCTTGCCGGTGGAGATCCGCGCCATGTCAAGCATGTCGCTGATCAGGGTGAGCTGCGACTGGGCATTCCGCTCGATGACTTCGATGGCGCGTTTCACGGTCGCCATGTCGGGTTCACGCACCTTGAGCAGGTGCACCCAGCCGAGCACGGCGCTCAGCGGCGTGCGAATCTCGTGCGACAGGGTCGCGAGGAAGTCGTCTTTCGCGCGTGAGGCCGACTCGGCGTAGAGGCGCGCGGCATCGGCGGCGGCAATCTGCGCCCGGAGCTGTTTTTCGGACGCCACTCGGTCGCTGACGTCCTCCACCATCGTGATGGTGCCAATCAGCGAGTCGCCGTCCATCAGCGGAGCGATCGTGCAGCTTTGCGGCATCAGCTCGCCGTCGCGCTCGCACGGCACGAGGTAGCGATGCAGCGTATGCGACAGCACCTTGGCCTGCCCGAACAGGGCTTCGCGATAATGGCCGTCGAGGCCGCGCTCGACCAGTGACGGCACGACCTCGAACAGCGGCCGCCCAATCGCCGCCTCGCGCGTCGCGCCGGTGGCCGTGGCCAGCCAGCGATTCCAGGTGCGAATGATCAGATCACAATCGGTCGTGAACAGGCCCTGGGTGGCGTGTTCCTCGAACCACCGCAACATCGCGGCTGCCGCGGCGCCGTCGAGGGACGGGTTCCCAGTGGGCATCTCAGCCTTGGATGCTCTGCCAGCGATCGACCGCGTCGAGCAGCCGTTTCAGTGATTGCACGGTGAGGACGATGACCACGTATCCCGTCACGGCAGACTCGCGCAACCGGAATCCGGCCGTCACGACCAGTGCATACCGCAGCGCGTCGCCTGTCTCCATCATGCGGTCGATGACCGTGGTCATGCTGGTGACGTCCACATCCGGCACTGAAAACGCGACCGGGATATTCAGCATGTTGCCGAACGTGCCGATGCAGGCGTTGAGCACGATGTTGCCGACCTCGGTGAACACTTCGCGCGACGATGGATCGAGATCGAGCGACAGCGGCGGCACGTCGGTGAGCAGCTCGGTCAGGGTCGCGGCGGCGATGGGATCGAGCAACAGCAGCGCATCACCCGCCACCGGGCCGCTGAACACCTGGTGCACGCTGGCGACGCGCGACTCCACCAGCTTGCCCAGCGACTGGGTGAGATAGCTCACCGGGTGCATCGAGACCTGCGGCACCTCGAGGAGCACGCGCTGCTGCGTCAGTTTCGACAGCGACGCCCCGGCGCGCCCAAATCCGATGTTCAGCAGCTCGACCAGGGCGTCGTGCTGAACGGCATTCAATTCCATCAGACGTGCTCCCCAAGCGTCGCGCGTACCAGCGTGAGCACTTCGTTCGGATCGACAGGCTTGACCAGGAAGCCGGCGGCGCCGCCCTCCGCCACCAGCTCGTGGGACGAGGTCTGGACGTCGGCAGATACCACGATCACGCGCACGGCGGGATCGATCTCGCGCAGCCGCTGCAATACCTCGAGGCCGTACATCCCCTTCATGACGAGATCGAGCAGCACGATATCGGGCTTCGAGACGAAGTAGCTCTCGAGCGCCGCCATGCCATCTTCAGCTTCGAGGACCTCGAAGCCGGCCGGCTCCAATATGCTGCGCACCCGCCGCCGCGCCAACCCCGAGTCGTCGACCACCAGGATTTTGCGGCTCATAGCCTCTCCAGTATGACGTCAAAAATCGTTTCGAGCGGCGCAATCGTGTCGCTGAGACCCGCCTCGACCACCGACCGCGGCATGCCGTAGACCACACACGACTGTTCGGCTTCGGCAATCACTTGCCCGCCCTTCGCCTTGATCCACGCGGCGCCGTCGCGGCCATCGGCGCCCATCCCCGTCATCACCACGCCGAGCGTGCGTGCACCGTAGACCTCAGCCGCCGACTGAAACAGGACGTCCACGGACGGACGATGCGGCATATCGAGCGGACGCACGTCGAGGTGCGTCGTCACGATGCCGCCAGCGCGTCGAAACGACAGGTGCCGGCCTGCCGGCGCGAGATATACGGTTCCGGCGGCGACGGCGCTCCCTTCCCGCGCTTCAATCACGTGCAGCTGAGAAATCTCGTCGAGCTTCTTGGCGTAGAGCTCGGTATAGCCGACGGGCATGTGCAACACGATGGCCACGGGGATCGGGAATGAGGCGGGAATTCGCGGGATCACCGCCTTGAGTGCCTGTGGGCCGCCGGTCGACAGACCGATCAGCAGGATGTCGGTGCGCCTCGCATGGATGGGCGATGTGCGCGGCGCCGGCACGGGCATCGTCGTCACCGCGGTCACGCGCGACATCTGCGCGGCCGCGGCGGTCTTGACCTTGGCGATCAGTTCGTCGGCGACTTCAAGGATCCGGTCGGTGGCCAGCGCAGTTGGCTTCTGCAGGAAGTCGACGGCCCCGGCCTCGAGCGCCGCGAGCACCTGCTCGCCCGCGGGACTGGCGACGCTGATGATCACGATCGGCACCGGCCGTTTTTTCATCTGCTGTCGCACGAAGGCCACGCCGTCCATGTGCGGCATGTTCAGATCGCAGGTGATGACGTCGGGGTTCAACTCCTGCGCGAGCTCGAGCGCTTCGCCACCGTCACGCGCCGTGCCGACGACCTCGACGAACGGGCTGCGCGACAGCATCTGCGTCATCATCTTGCGCACGTACGCCGAGTCGTCCACGACGAGCACGCGGACGATGGACGCGACGCGGAGGGTTGCGATGCTGGGATCGATCATGCCTTGACGTACACGTACGCCCCTCCGATGTCCTGCAACTCGAGTCCGCATCCGGTCCGCAGCAGCGATTCCGATGAGCCGACGCACAGGTACCCCGGCGACGGCATCCAGTTGGCGAGGCGCGCGGCCGCATCGCGGACGCCGGCAGGTGTGAAGTAAATAAATAGATTCCGGCAGAAAATGACGTCGGACCCGGCCAGCGCCTTGGCTTCGGCCGGCTGCATCAGATTCATGCGCGTCCACGACGAAATTCGCGCGAACAGAGTCGGCGCGACGACCCAGTCGCCGTTACCGTCGCGCGTAAAGTACTTGTCGCGCAACGTCTCGGGCAGCTGCCGGAACGAACGCGGGCCGTAGCGGCGCTGCCGGGCGCGCGCCAGCGCCGCGTCGCTGGCGTCGCTGGCGTGGATCTCAATGACCGCGCGATGGAACCAGCCCGCTTCTTCCAGCGCCATGGCAATTGACAGCGGTTCTTCGCCGCTCGCGCAGGGCACCGACCAGATCCGGATCGGCGAGCGCCGGAGTTGCATCAAGGTCGGGAGAATCGCGGTGGTCAGCGCCTGGAGTTGATCGGACTCTCGCCAGAAATACGTCTCCTGCACGGCGAGGACGTCCATCACCCGCAGCCACTCACGCTCGGCCGCCGCGTCGTACTTCAACAGGTAGTAGTAGTCGAGCAGCGAATCGAAACCGTGCTCGACGGCGAGCGGCACGAGGCGATCGCGCAGGATGTCGAGCCGCGCGTCGTCGTAATGGATGCCCGTCTGCGCGACGATCAGGTCGCGCAGCAACTGGATGGTCCGCTCGGGAATGCGCAGGCCGCTGGCTGCGGATCCGCGCACGCGCGGCACGGCATGTGGTGCGCCGCTCATGATCGCGGCGCGGCGGCGCCGCTCCAGCCATGACGGACGCAGGCCAGTTCGGCGCGATGGCGAACGCCTGGGTCGGGATCGTGATGCCGCATGGCGGCGATGATGCGTGCCACGGCCGGAGTGCCGAGCTTGGCGAAGCCCGCCACTGCGGCACTGCGCACGGCCGGATCCTCGTCACGCAGGGCCCGCGACAACTCGCTCGAAGCGCGCGGATGGCGCATGGCGGCGAGCGCATCCGCCGTGGCCACGCGCGTCGCGACGCGCATCGCGCTCAGTCCTGATGCCAGCTCCGGCACAGCGGCTTCCGGCAGACGCGCCATCGCGGCGAGCACGTCGCGCCGCTGCGTGCCTTCCGCCGCCAACTCGCGCAGGGCACCCACCGCGGCGCGCTGCGCCACGGGCTGATCGGACGCGGCGATGCGGCACAGGGCGTCGATGGCGTCACTCGGGGCCTCCGCGTCGTCATCCAGCCGGGCGGCCCACGACAGCAATTCCACTGACCCCGGAGTTGGGCGGGCGGCCAGGGCGCGGATCGCCGCCAGACGCACGGCGGGTCTCGGCGAGCGCGCCGCGTTGGTCAGCCAGTCGTGTGCATCATGGCGGTGCTGCGCCCCCAGCACGCTGACGGCGGCGATGGCCAAGTCGTCATCATCGTCGCTCATCAACTCGGCGGCGACCTTGGTACCGAGAACGCCGTGCATGGCGCCGAGCGCCGTCACGGCCGCGATGCGGACATGCGGTGCCGGGTCGAGGCGCGCCAGCGCCGCCAGGTCCTCGGCGGCGGCGCTGCCAAAGCGAGCGTCGCCGAGCGAGCTCGCCGCGTAGTACCGGACCCACGGATCGCCGTCCTGCAAGGCCGATTGCAGTGACTCCCCCGCCCGCGGATCGTCCAGCAGCCGTAGCGCATGCGCGGCGGCCGCACGATTGCGCGGGGTCTCGCCGGTCAAGGCGGCGTGCAGCCGATCCGCCGCGTCGAGGGTGTCGAGGAGCGGCAGTTGATCGATGGCGGCGCGGCGAACGTCTTCCTCGGGATCCCGCAACGCCGCGACGATCGCGGGCGCGCATTCGTCGAATCCGAAGTAGCCGGCGACGCGAACCGCGCATTCACGCGTGAGTGGATTGGCGTCCGCGAGCGCGGTCCGGACGCGTGCGGCGGTGGCCGGGGCGCCGATCGACGTCACGGCACCGACGGCGGCGCGGCGGACACTGCTACTGGCATGCGCAAACAGTGAAAACAGCGGCTCCACCGCGGCCGGGGCGCCGATGTTGCCCAGGGCGGCGGCGGCCGCGGCGGCCACGGTGGCGTCGGCATCGTCGAGCGCGCCGATCAATGCCGGTGCCGCGCGCCGATCGCCGATCCGCCCGAGCAGATCGGCCGCGGCGGCCCGGGTGGCGGGAGCCGGTGCGTCCAGCCGCGTGAGGAGCGGCGCGACGGCTTCCGCGCCGATCTCAACGACACTGTCGACGATGGTTCGGGAAACCGCCTGATCGCCAACCAGGTTCATCAGTGGTTCGAGCGCGTCGCGCCCGACCCATCCCAGCACGGTGGCGACGGCGCCGCGATGGGCGTCGTCTCGGGCGACGGCGGCCGCCAGGCGATCACGGCCGGTCGCCGTCATGGCGCTTCGGACGGCGTCGACGATGACGCTGCCGTCGCCAAACCCCTGCTCGTAGCGCTCGTGAATCCGTGTCAACGCGGCCGCCACTGGCCCGACGTTCGCGGCGTCCTCGTTCAGCGCCCGCGTCAGCGACGGCACACAGTCCTCGTCGCCAATCGCGGCCAGCGTTTCGATCGCCGCCGGGCGCAGCAACTCCTGGTCGAGCAGCGACACCATCAGCGGCGCGACGCGCACATCATCCGTCTTGCTCAGCGCGTCGATCGCCGCGAAGGCGAGGAAGAAGTTGTTGGAGGCGGCGATCTTCGCGAGCGGGTCGACCGATTCGGCGTCGCCGATTCGCCCGAGCGCTTCGATCGCGTGGAAGCGCACGTTCTCGTCAGGATCATCGAGCGCACGAACGAGAGGCGCGGTGGCCTGATGCGCCTGCAGCTCGCCCAGCGCGAGCGCCGCCTGCATCCGGAGGTTGGCTTCGCGATCCGACAGCAGCTGCATCAGCGGCTCGACCACGGGATGCCCGGCGGCAACAAGGACGCGAAGCGCGCTATTCAGGATGTTGAAGTCGTGATGGTCGCGCTGCAGGGCCGCGAACAGATGGCGGATATCGTCCACCGTCGCCGACCGCTGCAGATGCCGGACCGCCGCGTTGCGGACCCGCCAATCGTCCGATGCCAGCGCGGTCTCGGGGCTTGCCGCGCGAGTCCCGGGCGTCCGTTGCATCGACTCGGCGGCGTCGAGTTCGCCGTCGAGGCGTTCGGTCACGTCTTCGATCGTGACCATCACGCCGACGATGGCGGTGGCGGCGGCCAGCGGCGCCACGGTGACCCGCTGTCGCATGTGGGAAAAATGGGTCGAGGACCCGCGCGGTGGGCAGGCGACGAGATATCTGTGAAACGCCGGCGCCAGCACGCGCGCCGTGCCACGCTCGAGGACTTCATCGAACAGCTCGCGATAGAAGCCGGCGCGCTCCGGCACGACGAAGTCGAGCAACGACCGCCCGATCGCCGACGGCTCGGCGACACCAGTAGCGGCGGCCATCCATTCGTTCCACCCTCGAATGGCCAGGTGGTGATCGGTGGTAATCACCCCCAACGTTGGTGCGGTATTCATCGCCGGGTGTTAGCGGGCGCGTCGTCCGTTTGCCCGACCGTTCGTTCGACCGTTGGGCCGGCCCTTCGGCGCGTCCATCAATACCGTCAGGGCCTGTGCCTGTTTGAGCAAGTCCGCGGTGTGGCCGCGAGTACGGCCCACCCCTTCGGCATTGCGCTTGGTGATGCGGCGAATGTCGGCCAATTGCGACACGAGCCTGGCGACGCCTTGCGAGTGTTCCTTGTTGCCCGACGCGATACGCCGAATCTCCCGTGAGGCCAGATCCGCGGCCTTCGCGATCTCCTTCATGGTGCGGGCCTGTTCGGCGGCCGCCCGGGCGGCCTGGTCGGACTGCGATCGGATCCCGTCCACGCCCGACGTGAGCTCCTTGGCCGCGCTGGTCTGTTCGACCATGGCGCGGCTGACCGACGAGATCTGCCGGGTCAAATGATTCGCGGCCTTGGAGATCTGTTCCGCGGCCACCGCTTGTTCGCCGGTCGCCCGGGCAGTTGATGCAGCCGCGCGCCGTACCGATTCGCCGACCTGCATCAGCTGGTCGGTGGTCTTGGCCTGTTCGCCGGTCGCCCGGCGCACTTCCGCGGCGAGTTTCGACGCCGATTGGGCGGCTTTCATGATGTCGCGCGAGGCGCGGCCCTGCTCGGTGACCGCCTTGGTGACCTCCTGCGCGACTTTTCGCATCTGCGCGGTACCCTGCACAATCTGCGCCGCCGCGGTGCTCTGTTGCGTCGTGGCCTCGGCGACGAGGCGAGCCTGATCGGCAGTGGCGCCGACGGCCTGCGCGACCGACTTGCCGGCGGCGCGCTGCTCTTCGGTGGCCCGGGCGATTTGGCCGGCGATTTCGCCGGTTTCGTTGACGCCGGACAGAATCTTGCGCAGCCCTGCTGCGCCGGCTTCGGCCACGGTGTTGCTGTCGTCGGCAATCCGCAGGCCCTCGCTCGACGCGGTAATGGCTTCCTGCGCGACGTCCTGAAGGGCCTTGATGATTGCGGCGATATCGGCGGTGGCCTTCGCGGAGCGATCGGCCAGGTTGCGGATCTCCTCGGCCACTACTGCGAAGCCGCGTCCGGCGTCACCGGCGCGAGCGGCTTCGATCGACGCGTTCAGCGACAGCAGATTCGTGCGCTCGGCGATCATGTTGATCGTCGTCACGATCGAGCTGATGTCGCCAGTGCGGCGGCCCATTTCCTTCATCACCGACGACGACTGGTTCATCGCCTCGCGCAAGCGGCCGATGCCGTGAATCGATCGCTCGACCGCGGTGCCACCCTCCTGCGCATCGGTCGAGACCCGCCGCGCCAGGGTATCAGCGCGGCCGGCCAGCGCGGCGACCGCCTCGATCGAGCGGCCCATCTGGTTTGCGGCGGTGGTGGCGCTGGCAGCAGAATCGGCAATCTGCTTCCCGTTCTGCGCCACGCTCTGCACCGACCTGGCCAGTTCATCGATCGACGACGCGTTCTCTTCGACGATAGTGGCGAGGTTCTCGCTCATCGCGCCGACTTCCTCGATCGACGCGGCCATCTCGTTGATGGACGAGGCGGTCTGCTCGGCGGCCGCCGCCAGATCGTCGGCGTTGCTCGACACGCCGCGCACCGATCCGGCCAGCTCGGTCAAGCCGTTCGAGGTCTGCTCGACCGACGTCGCGAGTGACTCGCTTTCGCGGCTGACGGATTTCACTGACGCCGCCATTTCGTTGATCGACGTCGTCACCTGCTCGGCGGCAGTGGCCATCTCGGTCGCGGTACCGGTGACCGACTGGATCGACGACGCCGACTGCTGCAGCGCCGCGCCGGTCTGGGCGATGAATGACGCCTGCCCGGCCATGTTCGAGGCCAGACCTTCGATCGAGGCCGCCATCTCGTTGGCGCCCGACAACGTCTCTTCCGACGAGGTCAGGATCGACTCCGTCAGCGCCGCCGTTTCTTCGAGGGATGCGGCAATCTCTTCGACGCTGCTCGCCGCCGAATCGAGGGACCGAATCTGCTCGCTCGCGCCTTCCCAGACCTCATCCGCGGTCTGCGCGATGGTGGTCGCGGCGGCCGTGACCTGCTGCGCCTGGCCGACGACGTGTTCGGCGTCGAAGCCATACCCGCCGCCGTTGAGTTCGCGTTTGTGTGTCGCCATGTTCGTTCTCCAGAGATGTTCCCGTCAGGCGCCGGCTGCGGCAGGCTGCGCGGTGGTCAGCAGCCGCTCGAGCCCGAGAATCACGATCAGCCGATCGCCAACACTTGCCACGCCGTCGACGTACTGCGCGCTCAAGCCTGAGAGCGCGTCGCCGGGCGGGTGAATCGCCGCGGCCGGCACGGTCATGAATTCGCGGCAGGCGTCCACCAGCAGACCCACGGCCCGGCCGCTGCTCTGCACGACCAGCAGCCGCGAGGACACGTCGAGCGGGGCCCGCTCGAACCCGAACCGCGCCCGCATGTTGATGGCCGGCACGACCTGCCCGCGCGACATCACGACGCCGTCGACGAACGCCGGCGCATTCGGCACGCGCGTAATCTGGTCCACCATTTCGACGTGCGCCACGTCCTGGCTGGGCAGCGCGTACGACGTGCCCGCGACGACGAACAGGATGTAGTTGTCTGCGGTCATGCGATGTCTCTCATGATCTTCAGTCCGCGCCGCGGGGCCCGATCCCGCGACTGCCGCGCGATCGCCGCCGGATCGAGAATCAGCACGGCGCGGCCGTCGCCGAGATCCGTGGCACCCGTGACGGCGTCGACCCGAATCAACGGATCGGACGTCGCCCGCACGACGATCTCGCGATGTCCGACAATCCGATCGACCAGCAAGCCAACGGCCCCGGCGCCGGTGCCGACGATGAATGCATGGAAGCGCTCCGCCGCCGGTGCCGGCAGACCGAGCACGGCCGCCAGCCGAATCACCGGAAGGGGGCCGCCCCTGAATTCGACGATTTCGGCGCCCTGCAGCGCGCGAATGGCGGCGGCTTCGACTGCAGCGACTTCCCGCACGGCCGCCTGGGGCACGGCGAAGAGTTGATCCCCGACGAGGGCGATCATCGCGGCCGTGATGGCCAGCGTCAGCGGCAGCTCGATGATGAATCGCGTGCCGTGACCGGGTTCCGTCTCGAGCTGCATGGTGCCGCCCAGCTCCTGCAACGTCTCGCGGACGACATTCATGCCGAAGCCGCGGCCGCTGACGCGGTCGGAGTCGTCTCGCGTCGAGAAACCTGGCGCGCTAATCAGGTCGAGCAACACCACGTTGTCGAGCGGCCCTGCCGGCACGGGCAATCCGGCCAGCCGCGCCCGTTCGGCCACGTGGGCGGCGTCGATGCCCCGCCCATCGTCGGCGATTTCGATGACGACGGTTTCACCGGACGCGGCGGCGCTCAGCCGGAGCGTCGCGGTCAGCGGTTTGCCGGCGGCGGCGCGCTCGTCCGGCGTCTCGATGCCATGACTGACCGCGTTGCGCACGATGTGGAGAACCGGATCCATCATCCGCTCCACCAGGAACTTGTCGATCTTGGTATCGTGGCCGCTCAAGTCGACGTTGATCGACTTGCCGCTCTCGCGGGCGAGGTCACGGACGACGAACGGCATACGCCGGAAGATCTCGCCGATCGGCACCAGCCGTACCCGCATCACGCCCTCGCGCAGCTCGCGCAACTCCCGATCGATGGCGTCGATGTCATCCTGCATCGCCCGGAACTGCGCGGCAGGCAGATGACGCTCGCTACGCTCGACGGTGTCGCTGAGCCGGGCGCGCAGGATCACCAGATCGCCGATCATCCGCATCAGCTCGTCGAGCCGAGCCAGGTCGACGCGCACGTAATGACCCGAGGACAGAATGGCAGTGGGCCGATCGTCGGCACGGCCGGCGGCGTCCGGAGCCGCCGCCATCGCCGTGAATACCATGGCATCGTTCTGCCACTCGGCGAGGCGCGCCTCGGGAAGGGTTCCACGCAGCGTGAACTCGAACGCCACCGCGCCCAGCGAGGTGATCGTCGGTGCGGCGGTCACAATCTCGCCGATCTCCCGCAGGCGGCTGCGCACCACGTCGACGTTGACGCCGCGCGCAATCAACGCCGGCGACGGCGTGAAGACGCACGCCAGATTCGCGGCGAGCGGCGGCGGTTCGGCGGGCGGTGGCGACGCGCGGCCATCGCCGGCGGCGAGCAGGCGGAGTTCGGCGGCAGCCGCGGCCGTGTCGACACTGGCGGCGTTGGCGCGGCGCGCCGCGATCGACGCCTCGAGTGTCCCCGCCCCCTTGATGAGGACATCGATGCCCGCGGTGGTCAGGGTCACGTCGCCGTCGCGAAGCGCGCGCAGGTACGACTCGAGTTCGTGCGCCAGCGTCTCGGTTTCGCGATGATCCACCATGCCGGCGATGCCCTTCAACGAATGGAAGCTGCGAAAGAGCTCTTCGGTGTGGGCGACATCGGGACGCGGCTGGCCGATCGACTGCTCCAGCAGCAGCAAGGCGCGGCGGATGACGGCCAGGTGTTCTTCAGCCTCGGCAAAGTAATCGTCGAGGAAGGTGTCGAGCGGGCCGTTCATCGCGCGCCCGTGGTGCGACCGAGCACCTCGCGCGCGCCGTCCAGCAGAGCGATGGGCGTGAAGGGTTTGGTGAGATACCGCGTCGCGCCGGCCTTCAGCGCGGCTGCCCGGGAGTCGTCGTCACTTCTCGTGGTGAGGACGATCACCGGCAGTTGGTGGAATTTCTGGTTCGACCGCACGAACCCGAGCACTTCGAGCCCATGCATGTCGGGCATGTTGAGGTCCAATACCATCAGCTCGATCGGCGCGACCGCGAGTTGTTCGATCGCTTCGAGACCGGATCCGGCTTCGATGGTCTCCATGGCGAGCGGCGCGAGCGAAGCTTTGACCATGCGGCGGATGGTCGGAGAATCGTCGACGATGAGAAGGTGTGGCATGCCGCTGAGGGGTGTTGATTATACCGAGTAGTCGTCAGCTGTCTTGTCGCGATGCGGATGAGCTGCGTGCACTAAACCGCGCGGTTGTGCGGCGAAAAAGTGAAGGCCCGCGATGAACTCGCGAGCCTCGATCGGTCCGAATCAAT
>Ga0114129_10003415_pt1 | contig 22327 bp, 18 predicted proteins | sample RhiMetdeltSRZDD1_FD_80071 | JGI IMG/M metagenome (GOLD analysis project Ga0114129, IMG submission 80071) | Populus rhizosphere microbial communities from Tennessee, USA - Rhizosphere MetaG P. deltoides SRZDD1 (version 2) (version 2) | ecosystem: Host-associated > Plants > Roots > Rhizosphere >... | reverse complement strand
GGGTGAGGAACCGGTGCCGGCGAATGGTCACCGACACCCGTTCGGTGACTGCCATGGTGGCGAACAGCCGCGACCCGTCGGACAACCGCAGGTCCAGTTCCGGTACTCCGAGGTCGAAGCGGCGTTCCTGGGCGCCGGATCGGCGGGCCAGCGTCTGCAGCATGTCGATCAGCTCGTCGTCGGACCCAGCGACCGGCGGCACCTGTCGGCGTGGCTGTCCGGCCCAGGTGACCCACACGTTGTCGCAGCCGTTGACCTCGATGTCTTCCACGTCGGGGTCGTCGATGTAGCGCTGCAGGTCGCCCAGACCGATAAACGCGTCGCGCAACGACTGGCGCAGCTGCTCCTCGACCGCGGCCGGCATCGGCGGCTGCTGGTCGCGCAACGCGGCCAGGTTGCGCTCGCGCAGCACCGCGGTGATGACCGTCTCGACCGTGCTGTCCCGGTCGGCGTCGTCGCTGGCGCCGGTAATCGTGGCCTGACGCAGCCGGGCCGACACCTCGGCGCGCAGCCGTTCCCGGTCGCCGTCAACACCCGCGTACACGGTTGTCATGCGCTCACCTGCACCGGCATCGGGTCGGGCCGGCCAGGAGTGCGTGCCTCCGCGGGCCGGGGTGCGCCATCCAGGGCTAGGGCGAGTCCGCGGGCAGCGCGCAGCAACGGCCGGCGCGTCCACCCGCTGGCGGTGTGCCGCCGTCCGGCGGCGATGTCGGCCCCGGCCGGGTCGTGGCGTACCGTCGCGGCCAGCGGCACGTCGAGCACGCGGGCGATCTCGCCCGCCGGGTAGGGCCCGTCACCGCAAACCACCAGCAGCACGGGACACCTGCGGGCCAGGTGCGCCAGCGCTGCCTTGACATGACGGGCGTCTTCTACTCGGGGGCGGGCCACCACCAGCAGCCGGTCGGCCTTGTCCAGAAACGGCAACGCTGGCGAGGTGATGTCGAGGCGGCCCAGATCGAGCAGGACCGGCCGCACTGCGGCCAGGTCTTGCAGGGCGGCCGGGCCGGACTCCGCGAACGCGGTCACCGTGTGGGCTGCGCTGTGGTCACACGGCCCGACCACCAGGTCGACGCCGAACGGGAGGCGCTGCACCCATTCGGGTTCGCCGGTCAGCGGGCCGTAACGGGCGGCGGCCACCATCGCCCGCAGACCCGGCTCGTCGCAAAGCCCGAACCGGCTGCCGAGGTCGGCTCCCGCCGGGTCGAGCTCGACCAGCAGGGGCGCAGGCGTGGTGGGCCAGCGGGCCGCAACAGCGACGGCGACGCTGGTCGCACCGGGTGAGCCCTTGATGCTGGCAAACGCGGTCAGCACGACTGGTTCACCGTCCCTGCACCACGAGCGTGGCCTCGCCGCCCGCCGAGGCGATCTTCACCGCGGCGTCCGTCGCCAGCTGCAGCGTGACCACGGTCAGGCCGGTGGCGTCGGGCACCTGCACGTCACGGACGGTCCCCGGCGCCTGGACCGGCTGAGCGCCGGTGGTAGCGGTACCGGTCGGCACCACGAGGACGAGCACCGAGGTCCCGGGTGCGAGCCCGGCCGGGGTGTGGCCGTTTTTCAGCCCGACCGCCAGCAGCGACTGGCCGGCGCCCGGGTCGATGCTCGGCCCGACCTGTTCGCGCACCAGCAGCGAACCAGGGATCAGCGGCACCGCCGCCGTCTGACCAACCAATGTGGACATCTCTGCAGCGGGGACGACGTGCAGGGAAGCGTCGGGGACGATGCTGACCGTGGTCAGGTCGGCGTCGGAGAGCACCGCGCCGGCGGCGACCGGCTGCGCCACGGCCACCACCTCGACCGCCTTGTTGAGCTGCATCATCGCGACCGCGCCGATCAGAGCGCCCACGGCGACCACGAGCAGGCCTGCCACGATGCGCATCGGTGCGCGCCGCTGGCCGATCGCAACCGCCGCCGGCATCGCGGCCGAGCCCGGCATGCCGTCGATGCGGCGGGAGGTGGTGGCGGTGCTCATCAACGACGGCCCCCTTTTTCTACTTGGTGTTGAGCACAGACGACTCGACAACGCGCACCTGCACCGAGCTGGTCGAGGTCATCGCGGGCTCGGTTCCGCTGGCACCGCCGCCGGCCCACGTCACTCGCCACGTGATGCTGGCCGTGAGCGTGAACGTGCCGGTCTGCCGGGAGCTGGTCGTGTAGGTGTGTCCGCAGTCCGCAGACGCCGCGGCCGGGTCCGTGCCCGGCTCCCACACGGTGCCCGGGCCGCAGGTCACGCTGGCACCGTCGCCGGTCTGCCACGTCACCGAGACCGGCGCGGCGGTCACCGACAGCGACAGGCCCGGCACGGCGGCTGTCGCGGTGTAGTCGTGCCACACTGCGGCGTCGACCCACAGCCAGGTCGGCACGAACACCACCTGCGGCGCGCTCGTGGCAGGGTTGGTCCGAATCACCGGCTGGGGCAGATGCAGCTCGTCCATCGCTTTCTGGAGCAGCGCCCTGAGGAACGGCACGTCGCGAAAGTCCAGCCACACCGGGTCCACGGACTCATCGAGGTTGCCCATCTTCGAGCAGGTGCGCATGTAGACGGCGCCGCTTTCCGGGTCCGCGCCCGCTGGAGGCTTCACGAAGGCCGGCGGGTGCGGATCCAGTTTGTAGCGACAGCCATCCGAGCCGAGCCAGCCCCACGTCGGGTCGAAGCACGGCACAACCGTGCCGGCCTGGGTGCAGTGCACCGAGCCGCCATCCCCGTCGTCACCGCCACCGGCGTCGACCACAACCACGACACACTTTGGACTGTCAGGAGTCTGTGTGCAGTCCACCTGACCGCCGACGTCTGCGGCGGCCGGCGCGACGCTGGCCATGGCCAGCACACCGGCCATGCTCGCCGCAGTCGTCAGGCGGATTAGGAGCCCTGGCATGAGCCGACCTCTCGCAAGCCGAACTCGGTTACCTTCCACCCGCCGTCGCTCTGCTGTACGACCGTGGCCTGCATCGCCCTGCGGCCACCAGGAGTGTCGTTGTACGCGGATCCGTCCCTCTTCACCAGGCGGGTAGCGGACGTGTCGACGCAGTCACTGATCTCGACCCGTATCGGCTTGACCGAGGTGGCGAGCGCCGTAACCTTGGGGCTAAGCAGCTTGACGTCTCCGGTGTTGATCAGGCCCTTGTCTTTCATGTCCTGGACCCCGTCGCGAAGGGTCTGCAGGGCCCGCTGATCGGCATACTGAGCCAAGCTGGGAAGGCCCGGGTCGGCAACATCGGCGGCGGAGATAAACGCCTTCCACATGGCCCGGTACGCTGCTAACGCGGCGGTCGCCGGATCTACGGGCGAGGCCGGCGCCGACGGTGAGACGCCAACGGTCACACCGGGACTTGCCGTAGCCGGGGGCTGCGGTGTCGGGTCGGACCTGCACGATGACAGCACAACGAGCACCAGCAGCAGCGGCGCGAGTCGACGAAGCATGGTCTGTTCCAGCACGGTTGTTCCCCAGTTACGGTGACATAGCGTGCTCACAAGATTCATGGACTTATTCAGCCTTCTGCCACGACCAACTGCCAAGTGCCCGGCGCACTAGCGCATGCAACTTGCAAACTGCAAGTACAGGGCGGACATATACGGTGCGCGTGAACGCCGGGTACTTGCTGGGCGCCGGTGAACAGGCGACACTGAGCCCCACGGCAACGCAAACGCAACAGCAGTGATCGATGAGGATCACGGCGAACACGGGACGTGTCATGGACAACCGACGGGTCGAACTCCTCGACCAGGCATTCGAGCTTCTCCGCACGCCCTACGTGCTCGACCTCCTCGCAGCGCTGCATGACGGCCGGTTTTGCCGTGACGACTACGCCGACACGGCAGCCCTAGACCGCGCCGTCGACTACCTGCGACGCATCGGCGCCGCGACGACCGGCCCACAGCCCATGCCCGGGCAGCGACCACCGGTGTGGCTAACGCCCCGCGGCGAACGACTCGTCGCCGACCTGTACGCCATCGAGCAACACCTGGTGCAGCGCGCCGGATCGGCCAGCCGCAGCGACGTCGCGTAGGCCGACGGCCGATCGACAGTCGCCTACCCGCACCGGCATTCAGGGGCAAACGGGGCGAAGGCGATCCGTGCCGCCCCACCGGACCGCGAAAGGGCTTGACACCTCGCGCCACCTTGGTTGAAGTGGACCATACGACCATACGTGTCTATCTGGACGGCCCGGTCCGCCAGCGGTCGCGAAGGCCCGACGGGGGGTGAGTCACGTGCGATTCGACATGCTCTACGAGTTCGACAAGCTGTTTGAGAACCGGCGCGAGGCGTTCGTCGTGGCCACCCTGTCGGTCAACGGCCCGATGAGGTTCACCGAGCTCGGCTTCCACGTCAGCAACCATGTCCGCGTCAGAGTCCCCGACTCGACCATCACCCGCATCCTGGTGCGGCTCATGCACCGCGGTCTGGTCGAGCTGGTGCACAACAACGACCACGACGCGTACCAGCTCACCGACGACGGCAAGAGCACGGCCTGGGTCATCGAGAAAATCACCCACGCGCTCGATGGCTACGACGCCGCCCAACAGTCCCAGAAACACAAGGGCGATGAACCCTCGGAGGCTGCGTAGAACTGTCTGCTATCGCGGGTGTGTCTGCGATGCAGCTATATCAACGTGTAGCTCGGCGAACGGCGTCCAGCCTCTTGTGGTGTCGCCGTCCAGGACGGTGCGAAGCCGTACATAGAACTCGTCGGCTACGCCAGGTCCGCCGGGCCAGCAGGCGACGCCGGCACGACCACTTTCAGTTCGCGGGCGGCGCGTAGTAGACCAGCCGGGGTCGTCGCGGACCGAAGCCATAGCTGCCGGCCAGCTCGCGGTGTGCACCCGGCCGGCCGGCCGAGGTCCGGCGCAACGGCGGGCCAGGGCCCCCGCCAGGGCGCAGCGCCGCCGCCCGCCCGTCACCCAGCTCTGCCATGATCTGGGTGAGGACTGTGAGCGCTAGCGCGGCGGCAGTCTCTCCTTCTGAAGAGGCGAATGACGATGCCAACGCACGAACACCGTCGAAATGGCGGCTGAGGCCGTTGCGACCTCCGCGATAAGACCGCCTACCCGGCCACCATGACCTGCCGTCGCTCGCCGAAATACGCCGCCACGCCTGAATAGATGATCATCAAGTTCAGAGAATCCGCAGCCGCATCCTCGCCAGGGCTGACGGGGATCAGTGATGTGGACGGCGTTCTGGGGCACTACCGAAGCCGACCAGTCCACGCTGACCGTGCCCTCGCCGAGCAAGGTCATCGTTGCATCCGGTCCGTCCGGCAAGTCGAAAATCGAACTCGCCGACGTCGACGCTCAAACGCAAGTGAGGTGAATACACGTCCAAGGCATTCGCCGCGGCCTGCGCCGCGGCCGGGGTCCGCCAGTCGATGAGCGCGGTCGGGTCCTGCCGACAACGCCGCCGCCGAATCGTTCAAGCCACGTTCAAACGCGAGACCTTGCAAGGGCGGCGCGGCTGGGCCCAGCGAACGCGACGCCCGCCTGGACACCTTCCGATGGCTGCACCGCTACAACACCGTGCGCCGCCATTCCCGGCTCGGCCAATGCAGCCCCATCACCTACGAGAACATCCACATCACACGATCAACTACCCTGAAGCAAGCCGTATAGCCCCGTGTCCAAGATCAGGGGTCAAGCCCCGAGATCCCGATAACCATCGGCGGTTGCCGGGAATATCCGGCCATCGGCCACCGCGCCCACCCAGGTGATCACCACAGCGGCATGGAAGTCTTTGTACGTATCGACGCCAAGGATGACTTACCGTGGCTGGGCACAGGGGATAAGGCACTTCGGTCATAGTTGCTACGGCTCCTGACGACGTCCAGGGTCATCGTGACGCTGCCGAGAGCGGTGGCGCCAAAACGTAGACGGCGTCGTGTGATACCTGCAGCCGCCGGGCTATCGCCAAGCCCGAACGATCCAATGACCGTTCAATCTATGCAATACAAGCAGACCGCATAGTCAACTCGATTCACGAGCCCACAGATTACTCGATCTACGAACGAATGTTGAAGGATGACAATAGACTCGCACCATAATGTATTGACATTCCTTGATCAAAGAGCTGGGGTGGGGTAAAGCTTTCATCTTAGGGGGGATGAATCCAAATGAGTATCTTGAACTCATTCCGCAAGTTCGTCGCCGCGACCACGGTACTCACCACGACAGTTGCGATGACGCTTCTCGGGACGGTTGCTCCCACCTCCGCTCAGGCTCTCACGCCACCGGCCACCGCTGGCGTGGGCCAGGCCGCACGGCCGCTTCCGGCCGCGGCTCAACCCAACCACGGCCTGCCGGTGGGTGGGCGGGTGCCGGCGGTCCCGCCAATTATCACCACTACACAGCCGATGGTTAAGGTCGGCTCCTTGCCTGGCAGGGCAAACATCCGGCAGGACGAGCCGGTCGCCAAGGATCTGGTCTTGCGGCCTGGCTTCGCTATCGGCGACACGTCGCTAGTGTTCTACTTCGACATTGACGCGGACGGACCCAGCGCCTGGCAGTCATGGCACGCCACGGCATTTGACCCAGAGCAGGGGACAGCACAACCATCGGTGGCGCTGAGCCCGGATCAGCTTGCCAGGTGTGGCTTTCCGCGTACCTTCTGCCACAGCCTGGGGTCGAGCGCGGGATGGCATCTCGTCGCGGGCCACGAGTACTTCGTTACTGTCACGGCAACCCTACGTGCCGGTGGGGAGGTCGAATCCGACCCCTCAGGGCAGGCGACCGCCAGGGAGATCGCCGTTCCGCCGGCCGTGCAGACGCCCCAGGCGGTGGCGTGCGGGTGCCCGACCGCGCTAGCGTATACCGTTGGATTGCAAGCCATCCGGGGCACGGGCGTGCGCACCGGCACGGGCGCGTTCCACTGGTCGGCGCAAGACCTGAAACTGTCGTCGTTTGCGGTTCCCTTGGTGGCAACGCGTTACTACTCCTCAGCCAACACACTTTCGGGCATGCTCGGTCGCGGCTGGGCGTGGACCTATGATGTGCGGGTGCTGCCACCGTCCGACGAGGACCGCAGCGTCATTGTCCGGGCGGAGGATGGTGCACAGGTTGCCTACGCACGCAACGACGACGGCACCTATGCGCGGCCACCGGGCGTGCGTTCGAACCTTGCCCGGACAGTGGACGGCTGGTTGTTGACCACGCCCGCGCAGATCCGCTACGCGTTTGCGGCCAACGGGCGTCTACTGTCGATAAAGAACACTAGGGGCTTCGGGGTTTCGCTTGTGTACCGCGAAGGCTTCATCGAAATCACCGACCCTGCCGGGCGACTGGTGATCGCACAGCTTAACGCCGATGGATTGGTGAGTTCGGTGCGGCTTCCCGACGGCCGCACGGTGCACTACGGCTACACCGGCGGGCAGCTTACGTCGGTCGTCGACGCCGCCGGCAACGAGTGGAGATACGACTACACCGGCGGGCTACTCGCGCAGGTGATCGATCCCCGGGGTATCGTACAGATCACCAACGAGTACGACGCTTCCCGGATCGTGGCGCAGCGCGATGCCCACGCCAGCCAGACCACCTTCGAGTGGCGAGCGGACATCCAGGAAGCCAAGACCACTGATCCTGATGGCGTCGTCATCTTCGACGGGTACCGGCAAAATGTCCTCATCTACAGCCAGAACGCCAACGGCGATGTCGACAACCTGCGCTACGACCAGGCATTGAACTCCACGCTGAGCGTGGACCCCAAGGCCAACCAGTACGAGCGCGCCTTCGACGCGGCCGGCAACCAACTCTCCGCGCTAGCGCCGCAGCCGTTCTCGTTCGCCGAGTCGCGCCGCTACGACGCCTCCAACAACCTAGTGGCCTTCACCGACGGCGATGGCAACCAGGGTGCATATTTCTACAGCGCCACCAACGAGCTGGAGCGGGCGCGGGACCCAAATGGGGACGACACCACATACCATCACGACAACCGGGGTTTGCTCGACGAGGTGACCGACGCGCTGGGCCGGGTGACCCGTTTCGAGTACGACGCCAGCGGAAACCAGATCACCAAGGTGGCGCCGACCGGTGCCATCACCCGCTCTGGCTACGACAGCGCCGGCCGGATGACCAGCCGGACCGATCCGCGCGGCTTCGCGACCGCATACGGTTTCGACGCGCTCGACCGGACCGTGAGCATCCAATCTCCGGGCAAACGCCAACCGGCCATCAAGCGGTTCGACGTGACTGGGCAGCTGGTCGCGACTACCGACCCGCTCGGCCGCACGACAAACTACTTCTACGACAAGGTGGTCGACCGCCGGGTGCGGGTAGTCGAGCCGGGCGAACGGACCACGCTCGTCGGGTACACCAGGGCCGGGCGCCGCGCTTCGTTCACCGATCCCGAAGGCAACACCAAGACGTACACCTATGACGCTCGCGGTTTCCTTGCCACCACGGTGTCGCCGCGCGGCAACGAGCCGGGGGCGGACAAGGCCGCGTTCACAACCATCTTCGTCTACGACATGAACGGCAACCTGTTGCGCACTACGCGGCCCTACCCGGGCGGAGGCGTGGTCGAGGTGGACAGCGCCTACGACGAGCTGGACCGGGTCAATGAGATCACAGATCCGCTCGGGAAGAGCTCCACGGTCACGCTCAACAACGTAAACAACATCGTGACAAGTGTCGATCCTCTGGGTGCGGAAACGGGAATCCGGTACGACGCCAACGGAAGACCGATGGCAGTGACCCGTCCCGGCGGCGCGGTGCTGGAGGCCACTTTCGACAAAGTGGGCAACGTGATCCGGCGTGTCTCCCCGGCCGGGGGCGTGACGGGGTATACCTACGACGGTGAGAATCGGCCGCTGACCATGACCGACGCCCTCGGCCACGTCACCACCTACCGCTACGATCCCGCAGGCAACCTCATCGAGGTCACGGACCCATTGGGGCACAAGCAGTCCTTCACCTACGACGAGAATAACCGGGTCGCCTCCTCAACCGACCAGAACGGCGTCAAGCGCGAGTTTGCCTACGACGACGGGGACCAACTAACCCAGGTCGACGCGCCAGACGCAGGACGCGTGCGCTACGACTACCACGACGATGGAACGATCGCCACGCGCGTGGACCGCGAAGGGCACCACTACCGGTACGACTACGACAAGCTGCGGCAGCTGACTGCCGTCACCGATCCGAAGCAGAGCACGCGCCGGTTTGCCTACGACGCTGAACGCAACCTGGTCGGCATCATCACCGCCGGCACGGGCGACGAGCGGGCGCGTACCATCACCGACACCTACGATGCCCTCAACCGCCGCGTGCGCCGCACCCTCGGGGTCGGCGGCCCGGTCTACAACTACGGTTTCGACGTCAACAACCGTCTGGTGGGAGTAGCCGATCCGGCGGGCGCCGACAACATGACCTACGACGGCCGGGACAGGCTCTCCTCAGTCACCCGCGACGGGCGTGCGTTCCGGTACGGCTATGACGAAGCAGGTAATGTCAACCTCCAGGAACGTCCTGACGGTAGTCGGATAGAATCGTTGTTCGACAAGCAGAACCGACTTATGCAGACCACCGTGGCGGGAAGCACCTACGAGTTCGAGTACGACCTGAACGACCGGTTGACCAAGACGGTCTACCCGGCGGCGACCGGCCTTGTGACGCAACGGGCATACGACGATGCTGGGCGTACCGCCGAAATCAGTACCCAGCGCGCCTCCGGCGAGACCGTGGCACGCTATCAGATGCACCGCGACCCGGTGGGCAATCCGACACTCATCACCACGACCCGAGGCGCCGCAGTGGAGCGGACGTCTTACTTGTACGACAAGGCAAACCGGGTCCTGGCCGCCTGCTACGGCGCGGATGGGACTGCCGCTATCGGTGACGTCTGCCCTGGCGGAGCAACGGGCTCGGTAAGCTACAGCTACGACTCGGTTGGCAACCGGCTCGACGAGCGCACTACCGGCAGCATGGGCGAGTCGTTTACGAGCTATACCTACACTCCGACGGATCAGTTGCATCAAGCCAACATCCATGGCGACGACGGACACCGGCTGCGCAAGTTTGACTACGACGAAGAGGGAAATCTCGTCGCCGATGGCGACAACAGTTTTACCTACAACCTCGACCACACGCTGGCCTCGACGACCATCGATGGGCGCACCACGCGCTTCGGCTACGATGCAAGAGGTATGCGCATCTTAGCCACGGATGGCGAGACTGGCGCGAGCCGCCAATGGGCCTGGGATACCAACGGAAAGTTCCCTGAGCGTGCTGTAGAAACATCACCATCCGGTACCCGCGGATTCGTCTCGGCGCCGGTAAACGGCGCCCTGGCAATGATTTCTGGCGGTGTGGACAGCTACGTTCCGGACTGGCTCGGCGGGGTCTCCGCCGTGGTCTCTCCCGGGGGTGAGGTGCTGGAGCGCCACGACTACGACCCCTACGGAAACGTGCGCACCAACGGAACAGCGGGGCCGGACAACGGCACCAACCCGCTGCGTTTCAACGCGATGTACGACGATCCGACTCTCGGCGGGCGCTACGCGTTACCGTTGCGCTCGTACGACCGGACCACGGGGCGTTTCGACGGGCTCGACCCGGTCCCCAGCTCCATTCGGGAACCAGTGACCTCCAGCTATGCCTACGCGCTCGATCGGCCGACGGTGCTACTCGACCCGACCGGCGGCAAGCCCATCCCGGACGGCGGCGGATCCTACGAACCACCCAAGCCCGACCCCACCATCCCCAACCCGCAAGCCTGGGACAAGTACCCGTGGGAGCTTCCGTGTACGGTGAGCCCAGCGCAATACTGCCAGATCCTGCTCTACATCTATGACGAGATGAAGCGCAACTCGCACTCCGACACCGTGCGCATGATCAAAGGACAGATGGAATACTTCCGCGATCCGCCGTGGTGGTCGTTCCTGGGCCAAAACCCGGGTGATGCACTGCTGTCTGCCTTGACGATGTGGGCAGTGACGGTATGTCAGGGTTGCGAATGGGACCACAAGCCGAAGATCCGCGAACGGTTCCACATGTCCCTGGAGAACCTCGACAGCCTGTACTCGGATGTGCCAGCGACACGGTACAGGATCTTCTACGACGTGTGGTCCAACATCCACTACGGCTATGTCGGAGTGCAGACCACCCTCGACGACCAGACGCTGCAGGACGGACCGGCGATGGGGCTGCCCGGCACAGGTACCAACGACCAGGGCGATGTCATATCCACGCAGATTGGCATCGACCTCGGCCACCGCATCAGCCCCGACGACCTGACGCCAGACAACATCGACTATGCCATCCGTGGCAGACTAAATGAGTTCTACACGGCCCAGAACTCCACGACGGTGATCCTGCGCAAGTGACAAGATCGAAGATACTTCTCCTCGTGGCGGCGATCACGGCGATCGTGATCGCCGCCGCGTCATGGCTGATGCTGCGCCAAAGCGTCCCACACGACGAACGCCCAGCCGTGCCGCTCAACTCGCTCCTGATGCCCTCGCCCGCATCAGGCGAACCCGGAGATCCTCCACAGTGGACAGAAGAGCGTACCTGGAGCACTGAGACGGGCAGCCTGTCACGCCGCTGGTCGGCAGACGGCCGCGCGCCCGAGCTCACGCAAACGGTGACCGAGCATCGCAGCGCCGCCGACGCCCAACGCAGCCTGCGCCGCGACAACCCTGCCGACCACATCGCCGCGCAATTCGGCGGCAAGCCGTCAAAGGCGCCTAGCCACCTTAAAATAGACGCCTCCGAATCGGAGATCATCTGCGCGGCGAGCGACCGCGCAGGCTGCAAAATATGGATTTTCTGGGCCCGCTACGGCCAGTACGTGATTACGCTCGACTACACCAGCATCGACTCGCCGGTGCCGCTCGAACGCTTCGAGGCCCACATCAAGGCAGTCGACTCCCGCCTCACAAGATGACGGAGCTACAGCAGCCGGACCGCAGAAGGTAGCGCGAGCCAGATGGCCTTCGCGACGTTGGGCTTCGGCCTGCTTTTATGATCTTCTGGGGTGACTAGATGTGGTAGCACCGTCGCGCCGACCGCGCCGCGCCGCTGGGTGCGCCACCGGCGCGGAGCGGCTGGATGCACCTTCCCGCATGGATGATCGTCATCGTCGTGCCGGCGGTAGCAGAGATCATGCGGACATTTGGATCACGCCATGTGTTCCGCTTGTTCGCCAGCCGGGGTCAACAGCGTCAAGCGCCCCCACGTCGTCTCCGTGCAGGGCTTCACCACATGTTTTGACCGCCATCAACAACCAAGCGCTGACCGGTCACGAACGCGGCGCCGCTGGAGAGCAGAAGCATGACGGCGTCGGCGACATCCTGCGGCGTGCCGATGCGCTGCATGGGGATGGCTTCCTCTCGCGCGCGGCGGATGGCGGGATCGTCGAGATGGAACCGGCGAAGCGTCTCGTCTGTGAGGATCAGGCCGGGGATGATCGTATTCACGCGGACCTTGGGGCCGAGTTCCAGCGCCAGGCACTGAGTCATCAGCATCATGCCAGCCTTGGAGGCGCATGTATTGACGCCATTGCGCCGGCCGCGAATGCCGGTCGATGCCCCGATGTTGAGGATGACGCCTCCGCTGTCTTGCGCAAGCATTTTGCGGGCTGCGTATTGGGAGCACATGAAGGAGCCCTTTAGGTTGACATCCACCACTCGATCCCAGTCCTGCTCGGTGAGGTCGAGTGCAGGTTTGTCGATGACCACGGCAGCGTTGTTGACTAGCACGTCGAGGCGGCCGAACTCTGCGGCGGCGCGCGTCATGAGGCGTGCTGCCTGATCTGCCTGGGCGATATCGGCCTTTTCAAGTACGACATGTGGACTGATCTTGCGACACTCCGCCAGGGCACTTTCGGCTCGATGGTCGTCGACCGCGTAGTTGATCACCACGCGATATCCAGAGGTCAGGAGCCGCTGGGCGATAGCCAGTCCGATCCCTGACGAGCTCCCAGTCACTACCGCACTACGGGCAGGTGAGTTCACCCTCGGGTCCCTCCTCAAGGGGAGTCATGCCGTAAGTTCGAGCATTAACTGTCGTCCAGCGGACTTCAGACGCGCCTCACCCGGCCATCGTGCGATTGCAAGGTTCCAGGCGGCATGCACTTCGTGCTCACGTTGCTTGCTTGCGAGTAGCAACGCTCCTTCTACTCCCTGTGCGAGGTGAGCCTCGAAGGCGTCAAGATCGTTGAGGAGGACGGCTGTCGCTGCCCGATGATTAGTGATCTCGAATCGGATGCGGTCTGGTATTGAGGACCGAGCGGCATGCTCGATGCCCTCGAAGATCTCGTCAGCCTTGTACTCGTACCGACGGTCCCGGTGTCGTTTCGCCAGCTCGACGTAGGCTAGTCCGCGCTCCAGCGTTAGCGATGCCCGAGTGAACTCGGCGTATAGGTAGCTTGGGTCTCGCTCGGGCTGGGCTGGGTACAGCTCTGCCGCTTGCTCCACGGCGTCGAGCGTCTCACGTTCGCGCCCGAGTTGGCCGTAAACTACCGACAGCTCGGCCCGTAGGCGGGACCGATGCAGCGGTGACATGTCGCCGTCGAAGACCAGCGCCCTTTCATACGTTTGGGCCGCACGGTGAGGATTCGACTCGTAGAAGTAGGTGCTCGCGAGCGAGATAAGCGCGGAGACGTGGCTGCTCACGTCTTGAGCGAGGTCGGCATAGCGGACGGCCTGGTTGCAGTGGTGCTCGCGGGCCCGGACGTGGTTGCGATGAAGAGCGATGATGCCGCTTATCCGATGGCTTTGCGACGCCAGCCGTGCGGCAACAGGCTGGTATTTCGATGGTTTCTGCGCGATAGCCTCCAACTCCAACAGGTAGCCGCCAACGAGGCGATCAACAGTGTCAAGATCGCTTCCCCTGAGTAGGTGCCAGCAGGCGGTCAAGCTTGCCCCGCAGTTGTTGAGGAACGAGTCCGGCGAGAACCGAGCGCCCGCGAACGGCGCGCTGAGCGCAAGCGGAAGTGCCGCTAGGGTCATGAGAGCCTGTCGACGCGACAGCTCAAAGCCGGTATGCCCTTCGTCGGACGCCATAGCGTCGAACATCAATATCTCCTGATGCAGCAGTGTCTGAAGCACGTCCGACTCGTCGCCGTTGCAGCTGTGAACCATCGCCATCAAACGCGCCAAGCGCATTCCGAACCAGACGGACCACTCGGGCATGTGGAGGCCGCCATCCTCGCGGTCAGCCTCTCGCGGCATCGCCTGGTTAGGAAGCTGTACGCCAATCCGCCCATTTGCGTTGTTTGACCTGAGCGCAAGTACCCGCCCGCTGGTCCGTCGAAGTACGTAAAACCCCAGCTCCGCATCGGTGCGGGTTCTCAAGGCATGCCGAAGTGCTTCACGGATTGCCGTACCTGGCCATCGGTAAACGCCTCGCTCCAACTTGCCAATGTATTTGTCATCGAGGCCGCCGACGCGCTGCTCCCGCTGTCGATCCTTGAAGATGTAGCTGTTGGCGGCGTCGGCCAGTTCCTGCCTGGACATCGGACGCGGCGCCCCGCTCGGCGATGGCATCCGCCGACGCGCTTCACGAAGCAGGTCGTTGGGCAGCCGAGCCCACTGTTCTGGTTCTGTCACGACTCGCTGCCTCCCTCGTCACAACACGTTTCCCGAGACCGGTTCGAAGCGACACTTGCCAGGATCGCAGCGGGCGGCGGCCTCCTACAAGACGCAGTCTGCTCGATTGTGCACGGTCCCACGCCTGGTCGACTCCTGCCACCGCCAATGTTCGCCGCACAGTCTCCGCACCTCACGGGTGCTGCGCAGCCGTAAAACCGCGCCAGCGCGTGGACATCCCCCTGCAAATTCGCCCCCTAAACCGCCCCCATTGATAAACCGCCCCCTTTCTGTGGGTGACCGCGCCGCGCATGATTCGCGACCTTGATTACACCCGCTGCGGATGATGGGCGACAGCGAGTGAGCTGCCGGAGTCGATCGGAGGCGATATGGCAGGCCAGGCCGAAATACACATTGAGGCGGCGTTGCACAGATCGTTGGCTGGCTGCGCGGGGCGTCACGCCGCCGATTCGACGCAGTCCGGGCTGAAAGGACTTTCAACTGATGCTCTACCCGATGCCGCCGAGCGCGCAGTGGCCGAGGTCGAGGAGCATCTCCGTTCCGATGCAGCCGGCCGGTGTATGTCATGTGGACAGACCGCACCTTGTCATTCACGGAACCTGGCGCATGCCGCGTTGTTCGCGGCAGGCATCCTTCCGCAGCGGCGGACCGCGATCGACCGTTCTACGGCAGCCCGGTTCGACGCTGCTACAGGTAGGCGCAGATGAGCACGATGGTCGGTGAAATCGGTGCCCCCTGCGGAGCTGCGTACCGCACGGCACACCGCCAACGCCAGTCGAAGTACCTCCCGCTGGTGGCGGTAGCAGTGGAACTTTCTCGCGCACCGGCCCTGCTCGCCGAGGCCGCCAGATCGGAGCGTTGGTCGTGAGCGTGATCGACCAGCCGACGCTGAATGTGACCCAAACACAATCCGACGCGCGGCAAGCATCACGCGTGCTGCCAACGGATTGTGTTGACCAAATAGCGTCGCACGACGCGCGGACGCTGCTGGACCAGCATGCGCAGTTGGACACATCGCGCGGAATCGACGGACTGTGGCCCAATCGGCGGCGATTGAGCGCAAGCCGTGAGCTTGATCAGGCACGGTTGCTGTGCGGTCCGGTGACCGACCCGGAGGCGGTACATCCACCTCTGCGGCTGTATTTGTCGTCTGTGGAGTCACACTGCCCGCTGCTGGCGGCGGCGCGAACGAAGGGCCAGTTGCTGCTGTCAAGCTACGAGCCGGGCGCTGGCGCGTCTGCGGGGGTGTTTGCGGCCATCTGCGCAGCCGCGGAGGATGTTCGCGTCCGGCGGCGTGAGGTGGGTGCGTTGGCCTGTGCGATGGTTGCGTTTGCCGGCGTGGGCGTCAGCGGCGGTGCGGGTGATCTGGTGGCGTTTCCGGCGTGGCTGGCGCGGTGGCTGTATGCGCCGGCCGGGTTGATGGTCAACGCCTTCGAGCCGGGTGAGCCGCGTCCGTCGCGGCATGGCCGCCTCGTGCCTGCGCCGCCGATCGTCGTGGTCGTCATCCGTGTCGGGGTTCCGGAAGTGGATGTGCAGTTGCAAGGCGATCGGGCCGGGCGAGACCTGATATCGGCGGCTGTCGATGACGGCCGGGACGTGGTCGCCGGTGTGCTGGGCGCGCCCGCCGCGGTGCTCGGGGCCAGGACGGTGTTTCGGGAGCTGACGGTTCGTGCGGTGGTCTCATCGACGCAAGGCAGGCTGGCATGAGTGGACGTATGGAGCCGGTCCACGGGCATGGGCAAGTCGACGCCGCGCTGCACCTGGATGTTTTGGCCGAAGGGGACCGCCTGTGGGTGCTGGTCGACGGTGCGCCGCCGCGCTGGCATCAGGTCGAAGTGGTTGCGGTGGAGCCGATCTTGGGTCAGACCCGCTACCAGGCTTGGATCGTGGGCCGCTACGGCAATGACGTCTATCAGTTCCGGGTTCGCGCCACGATCACCGACGACGAACCGACCCCACCACGCCGACCCGCACCGCCGGCCAGGGGCCGGACTCGGCCGGGCACACGGCCACCGCCACGACGGGGATAGGCCCTCGAACAACACGACGCGGATAACCCCTCAAACAACCGGCATCGATGCTGCGCCGCACGACGTACGGCGTGATCATGCGTGCCCGCATATCGACGAGAGACGGAGCAACAAAGGTGAAGGACACCGACCGTGACAGCAATGTCGGCCAGCTGACCGGCGAGGCCGCTGCGAGCAGTCTGAGCATTGACTACGCCACGGCTCTGGCCTGGTACGACCGGATAGTGCGATGGCGCATGGCTGCGCCTGTCCGGACGCAGCGGGCCGGGTTGGCGGTGCGTCGTGATTGGCCACAGACCGGGCATGACTTCGTGGCGTTCGGCATGGACGCCGATGCCGCGTTGTGGTGGATCGACCGCGACGGCGCGTTCTGGCGGCGCGGTCCGGTCCGGCCGTTGTACTCGCTGGTGCGTATCAGCGCGCATGACTTCTACCTGCACCGGCGGCGGCCGCCGTGTCGGACCTTCGATTGTCCCCAGCCGATGGCGCAGCCGGTCCCGTACACGATGTTTGGGGTGGGGTTGTGAAGACCCTTGCTCAGGGCAAGCTCGGTCCGGCTGGTTTGTGGGTCATGGCGGTGGTGGCGTCCTCGCCGCTGACCGTCCTGGCCGGTGGTATTCCGACAATGTACGCCACGACGGGGGTCGTCGGCACACCGTTGGCGTTCCTGGTGGTGGCCGGGGTGCTGTGGGTGCTGGGCGCGGCGTACACCAGCGCGACCGGGCATGTGCGCCACGCGGCGCCGCTGTACGCGCTGCTCGCGCGGGGTTTCAGTGCGACTGCGGGGATCGCCGGGGGTGCGGTGGCTTTGGTCGGCTACCTGGCTATCGGGACGTCGCTGTACGGGCTGTTGGGGGCGACGATGGCCGGGCTGGCCGGCGGGCCGTGGTGGGCCTGGTCGGCCGCCGCCTGGGCTGTGGTGGCGGGCTTGGGGCTGCTCGGCGGGCTGGCCAGCGCCCGCGTGTTAGGTGGTCTGCTCGCGTTCGAGCTGGTGCTGATTGTCTGCTATGTGGTGGCGGCGCTCGCCCAGCACCAGGGTTCGCTGTCGGTGACGGCGTTCGCACCGTCGGCGTTGGTGGTGCCGGGCATGGCCGGTGCGGTCGCGTTCGCGATGGCCGCCGCCGTCGGCGTGGAGACGGTACCGGCCTATGCCGAAGAGGCTCGCGGCGGTGCGGTCGCGGTGCGCCGGGCGATGCTGGCCGCGATCGGGTTCACCGGGCCGTTCTACGCGGTCTGTGCGTGGGCGATGGCGCAGTCGGCCGAGCCGGATCTGGCCCAGATCGGCGCCGACGCCGCCCACGGCCCCCTGGCCGTGTTGGGCCGGGTGTTCGGGCCCGGCGTGGCGATGCTGGCCACGCTGCTGCTGATGACCAGTGTCGTCGCGGCCATGGTCAGCTTCCACGCGGCCGGATCACGGTATGTGTTCGCCATGGCCCGCGAGCACGTCCTGCCCGGCGGGCTGGCTAAGGTCGGCCGGGCCGGTGACGGCGGTGCGCCGGTCGCCGCATCGCTGCTGCAATCCGGTTTGGCGGCGGCCGTGATCGCCGGGTTCGCGGTCAGCGGCGCCGATCCGATTGCGGACATGTTCACCTGGCTGTCCACGATCGGCGCGGTCGCCGTCTTGAGCCTGCTCGTTGTGGCGGCCGGGGCCGCCTACCGGTTCTTCGCCACCGGACAGGGCACCAACGACACCGTCTGGGCCCGCCGGGTAGCGCCGGTCGGCGGCTGCGTGCTGGGCGCGCTGCTGATGGTGATGATGCTGTCCAATTTGGCTTCCCTGCTCGGCCTGCCGCCGGGTTCACGACGCTGGTGGGCCATCCCTTTGCTGATCGCGGCGACGGCCGCCGCCGGGCTGGTCTGGGCAGGCGTGCTGCGGCTGGCCCGCCCGGCCTCGTTCGGCCACATCGGACGTGTGGTCGCCGACCCGGTCAGCTCGCCGGTGGCCCGGCTACGCAAGCTGGTGATGTGAGATGACACTCCCTGTGTCAACCTCAGGCGGCAACGAGTTCGGATTGTGCAGTTTCGAGCATCCGCGCCGCGTTGCCGTGTCGGGCCGGTTCGTATGGCCTACGGTCGATCCAGCAGCGCCAAATGACGCGGATCCATGCGCGTGCCAGCGCCCGCACGGCGTGGGCATGGTCGTGACCGCGGGCGCGTGCTGCGGCGTAGACGGCTGCGGCCCAAGGGCTTGCATGGCGGCTGTTGTCGGCAAAGATCGTGATGGCATGCCGGAAGCGCTTGTTGCAAGCCCAGCGGAAGTGCACGGCTCGATGCCTGCCGGACTCCTTGGTGACGGGTGTCGCGCCGGCGAGTGCGGCGACCGAGTCGGGGCCTTCGTAGGCATGGCGGCTGTCCCCCCATTCGGCAAGTATCTGGGCGGCGTTGATCTGGCCAGACCTCGGCAGCGAGGTGAAGACCGCGCTGTCCGGATGCTCTTCGAGATGGGCCAGGACACTGTGGCCCATATCCTTCAGCGCAGCGCCGAGAGCTTTGAGGACGGTCACGAGCGCAAGAACTGCATCGCGGACAGCTTTGCACAACGTGATGTCGAGGGTGCCGGCCGGGGCGGCGCGCAATCGTGCCAGCAGCTGCTCGCCCGTCCGTCGGCCGCTGTAGCCGTGCTTGGCGCAGAACGCGGCCAATCGCTTGGCACCAAGGCGCTGAGCGTCGCGGGCGGTGGGGTAGCAGGTCAAGAACTCCAAGGCGATCGACGACTCAACGTTGGCGAAAATCGCTTTGGCTCCGGGCCAGTGCAGGTCGAGCAGTGCCGTCAGCTGGTTGGTGGCTGCGATGCGCATGTCGACAAGGTAGCCGCGCGAACGAACAACAGTGCGCAGTGCCTTTGTCTCGGCCGAGTAGGGCGTCGCCAGATTCAGCTTGTGGTGACGCAACCGCAGGTATTCGGCGATGACCTCCGCGTCGCCGGCGTCGGACTTCGCGCCGGACAGCACTTCACCGCTGCGCCAGACCTTGATCGCATTCGGCTTGACCGGCACAACCGGATGGCCCGCCTCCAAGAGCACGTCGACCAAGCGCCCGTCCGGGCGCTCAATCGCGACAGGCACCTGCTCCGGATCACCGAGACGGGCCAAGCGCTGTGTCAGCCCGGCCAACCCCATTGCAGTGTGCTCGACGGTGAAGGCGGTGACCCGCCGTCCGGCGGCATCGAGTACGCAGACAGCATGCGTATCGGCGGCCCAGTCGATCCCGACGAACAGAAGCGCTCCAGAAACGTTCAGGGACACCAGTTCTCCTTAACGTGGCAACGATGTGGCCCGACGACCGGGGCTGCAAGCCGGATGGTCACTAACCGGCGCTCTGCGGCGCGTCTCCCTGTGGCCGGTCGGCAGCCCCGGCAAGAGCTGGGAGTGGCGGTGTCATCTTGGCCCTCGAAGGGCGACCCAACCAAGCCATCTCCCGGCCCTCGCCGAGTTCCTAATGGAACCCTCTCATCCGGCTCCGTAGGAAGGATGGTGCCCTAGTGACCCAACCCCTGTCGCAACCGACCAGCCGCCCCGCGAGCCATCCGAGTCAGCCACCGCATCCGCCTGGGCACCCCGAGCCGGCGCCACAACACCAGCACGGCGCAGCATCGTCGGCGTCGGCCGACCAGCCGCCACCGATGGCGGACCTGACTGCGGTGGTCGACGTGCGAGTTCAGGTCATCGAACGGCTGCGGCTGATGAGCGCCAACTTCATCATCCACACGTGGGAGCAGCGGTTCGCCGACCCGCTGGCCCCGCACTGCGCGGCCTACCTATATCTGCGCCGCGATCCGCGTCGCCCTGGGTTTTGGCAGCTGGGTACGGCATGGCAGATGTGGCTGGCCGACCCGGCCGTGCGGGTCCTTGCGCAGCTGCTCTACGACCTGCACCACACGTTCGCACCTCGCGCGAGCGGCCCGGGGTTCGACATCCGTGAGGAGCTGTCGGTCGGCGCCGACGAGCACATGCGGGCCGGCACCGATGAATGGGTCTACATCGGACTCGCGGTGATCAGCCTGGACACCGCCGAGGCCAGCTGGGAACAGGTGCAGCGCACTGCCCGGCTCTCGCTGGATATCCCGGCGGTCATCCGGGTCGTCTTGACCGACGCCACCGTCATGGTGTGCCGCCAGGCCGGGCGCACCGGCTACGGCACCTTCACCATCGAGGCCAACAAAGAACTCGCCTACGGCACCGCCCGCACCCTGGCCCCGTGGGTGTTGGTCGAGCCGAACGAGATCTATGCCCGTGACCACGACCCGGACGCGCTACGGTGGGCCGGTGAGCTGTCAGACACGTTGAGCCAGGCCGACAACGGCCGCATCGACGCCCTGCGCCAAGCCGCCACGAGACGGGGGCATCGGCTATGAGCAACGAACAGGCCGGCCGGGATCTGAGTCCGCTGTGGACCCGGCTGGCCGAGCGGGCCGGTACCGACGCCGCGACCAATATCGGCTTCCCCGGTGCGACCGACATCACCCACGAACAGCTAGGGCAGCTGCTGACCTCGGTGCTGTACAACAACATCGGCTCCCCGTACGACACCGACGGGCACGGGCGCAACCACACCCGCGACATCGAGACCGAGGTCGTCAACCTGGTCGCCGACCTGTTCCACGCACCACCGACCCGTTGGGGCTACGTCACCGGCGGGGCGACCGAAGGCACCGAACACGCCCTGCTGGACGCGCGCCGCCGCTACCCCAACGCTGTGGCGTTCGCGTCGGCGGCGAGCCACTTTAAGATCAACACGTTGGTGGACAAGCTGATGATGCCACTGGTGGTCATCAACACCGAACCGGGCGGCGCGATGGACATCGACGACCTCGCCGGGGAGCTGGCGCGGCGCCGCGACCGCCCGGCGATCATCGTCGCGACCGCCGGGACCACCATGACCGAGGCCGTAGATGACGTTCCCGCGATCGTCAACGTCTGCGACCAGCTGGCCCTGACCCGCCGGCGCATCCACGTCGACGCCGCCCTGTCCGGCCTGCCCCTGGCCCTCGAACCCGTCAACGGCGTGCCGCGGATCGATTTCAGCGTCCGCGGCGTGGATTCGGTGATCATTTCCGGGCACAAGTTTCTGTCCACATTGGTCCCATGCGGCGTACTCGTCTACCGGCAGCCGCCGATCGCGGCGAGCGCTGGACGGGTCTCGTACACCGGTACCGTCGACGCTACCATCGCCGGCAGCCGCTCCGGGCACACCACGCTGCTGCTGATGGCGTCGCTGGCTGGGATCGGCGCCGCCGCGCACCGCGAACGGGTGCGAGCCAGCCGGGCCACCGCCGCCTATGCGGTCAACGCCTTGCGGCGTATCGGTGTCGACGCAGCGCGGCACGCACACGGCTTCACCGTCTACTTTCCACCCCCGCCGCCGGCTCTGAACCAGCGGTGGGTCATCCCCGCCGACGACCAGTACGGCCACATCGTCTGTATGCCGCAGGTGACCCGCGCCCAGATCGACGCTCTGGTGAGCGATTTCCAAGCGGTGATGCGCGGCCGGGAGCTGCCCGAGCCTGCAACGCGGCTGCTGGCCGCGAGCGCGGCCGGCCCGTCGGGCTAACACCGCACCCCGCATGCGTGGCGCCGAGCCGTGCGGGGCTCGGCGCCACCCGCCCACAGCTGCGGGGTTTGGGCGGACGCCTGGTCCGCCGTGCCGGCCCTGCAGACGGACGCGTCTGTGCCTGCCCGGGCCCGTCTTAGCGCGTGTTTCATAAGTCCGGTCTGAGCCATTCGTTGATCGCGGCGACGTGGATAGTGGCCTGGTAGCGCACGGCG
>Ga0114129_10003414_pt1 | contig 22327 bp, 15 predicted proteins | sample RhiMetdeltSRZDD1_FD_80071 | JGI IMG/M metagenome (GOLD analysis project Ga0114129, IMG submission 80071) | Populus rhizosphere microbial communities from Tennessee, USA - Rhizosphere MetaG P. deltoides SRZDD1 (version 2) (version 2) | ecosystem: Host-associated > Plants > Roots > Rhizosphere >... | reverse complement strand
GTCGTGCGAGCGATCCGCGAGCAGAACGTGCAGGTCGCCGCGGGCGTCATCGGCTCGGATCCGGCCCCGGTGGGCACGGAGTATCAGCTCAACGTGACGGCTTCAGGCCGCCTGATCACCGAACAGGAGTTCGGCGACATCGTCCTCAAGACGTCGCCCGACGGCGGCGTGACCACTTTGAAGGACGTGGCACGCATCGAGCTCGGCGCCGGCCAGTACTCGCTGCGCAGCCTGCTCAACAATGAATCCGCAGTCGCGCTGCCGATTGCGCAGGCCCCGGGCGCGAACGCGCTGGAGCTGTCGGACGAAGTCCGCGCGACGATGAAGGAGCTGAGCAAGAATTTCCCCGAAGGGATCACGTACCAGATCGTGTATGACCCGACGGTCTTCGTGCGCGACTCGATCAAGGCCGTGATCGAAACGCTGCTCGAGGCGCTGGCGCTGGTCGTGATCGTCGTGATCCTGTTCCTGCAGACCTGGCGCGCGTCCATCATCCCACTGATCGCCGTGCCGGTGTCGATCGTCGGCACCTTCGGGCTGATGCTGGCGTTCGGCTTCTCGATCAACGCGCTGTCGCTGTTCGGCCTGGTGCTCGCGATCGGCATCGTCGTCGACGACGCGATCGTGGTCGTCGAGAACGTCGAGCGCAACATCGAGAACGGCCTGTCGCCGCGCGAGGCGACCTACAAGGCGATGGAAGAAGTCAGCGGCCCGATCATCGCTATCGCGCTGGTGCTGGTCGCCGTGTTCGTGCCGATCGCATTCATCACCGGCCTCACCGGCGAGTTCTACAAGCAGTTCGCGCTGACGATCGCGATTTCGACAGTGATCTCCGCGATCAACTCGCTCACGCTCAGCCCGGCATTGTCCGCGCTGCTGCTCAAGCGACACGGTGCGCGGCCGGACGCGCTGACACGCGGAATGGATCGCGTGTTCGGTCGGTTCTTCCGCGGCTTCAACAACCTGTTCAGCCGCTCCGGCAATGGTTACGTGCGCGGCGTCCGCGGCGTGCTTGCGCACAAGAGCGTAGTGATGGGTGCGTTCGTCGGCCTCCTCGCGCTGACCTGGGGCCTGTTCCAGCTCGTGCCGAAGGGCTTCATCCCGGTCCAGGACAAGCAGTACCTGGTCGGCATGGTGCAGCTCCCGAACGCCGCCTCGCTGAATCGCACGGATGAGGTCGTGCGCCGCGTCGCCGCGATCGCGCACACCGTGCCGGGTGTCCGCGACGCCGTGCAATTCCCCGGCTTGTCGATCGCCGGCTTCACCAACAGCCCGAACTCCGCGCTCGTGTTCTTCGGTCTCGACAACTTCGAAGATCGCAAGTCCTCGGAGCTCTACGGCCTGAACATCGCGAAGCAGCTGAACATGAAGCTGAGCTCGATCCAGGACGCGCAGGTCGTCGTGTTCCCGCCGCCGCCGGTGCAGGGCCTCGGCACGATCGGCGGCTTCAAGCTGCAGCTCGAGGACCGCGCGGATATCGGCTACGACGAGCTGTACAAGGCGACCCAGGCAGTGCTCGCCAAGGCGCGCCAGGCGCCGGAGCTGACAGGCGTGTTCTCGAACTACGAAGTGAGCGTGCCGCAGATCAGCGCCGACGTGAATCGCGTCAAGGCCAAGGAGCACGGCATCGCGCTGACGGACGTGTTCGAGACGCTGCAGGTGTATCTCGGCTCGATCTACGTCAACGACTTCAACCGCTTCGGGCGCACGTACCAGGTGATCGCGCAGGCGGACTATCCGTACCGCGCGAAGGCGGAGGACATCCTGCGCCTCAAGACGCGCAACGAAGCCGGCGAGATGGTGCCGCTCGGCTCGGTCGTACAGGTCTCGCAGAGCTACGGTCCGGACCGCGTGTTCCGCTACAACGGCTATCTCACTGCCGACGTGAACGGCGGGCCCGCGCCCGGCTATTCGAGCGGCCAGGCGCAGGCGGCGATGGAGCGCATCCTCGCCGAGACGCTGCCGAACGGCGTGAAGTACGAGTGGACCGACCTCACGTACCAGGAATTCATCGCGGGCAACAGCTCCGTGTTCGTGTTCCCGCTGTGCGTGCTGCTCGTCGTGCTGGTGCTCGCCGCTCTGTACGAGAGCTGGACGCTGCCGCTCGCGATCGTCGCGATCGTGCCGATGGCGCTGTTGTCCGCGATCGTCGGCCTGTGGCTGACTGGCGGCGACAACAACATCTTCACGCAGATCGCGCTGTTCGTGCTGGTGGGTCTCGCGAGCAAGAACGCGATCCTGATCGTCGAGTTCGCCAAGGACCGCGAGAAGGCCGGCGTCGATCCGGTCGCCGCGGCGCTGGAGGCGGCGCGACTGCGGCTGCGGCCGATCCTGATGACGTCGATCGCGTTCATCATGGGTGTCGTGCCGCTGGTGTTTTCGTCGGGGGCAGGCGCGGAGATGCGTCACGCCATCGGTATCGCCGTGTTCGCCGGGATGATCGGCGTAACGCTTTTCGGTCTGTTCCTGACACCACTCTTCTACGTCCTGTTGCGCGCCGCGGTGCTAAAGCGCCGCCTCGCGCCGGCCGTGGCCCTCGAAAATGCGGAAGGTGCGACTCATGCGTAATCAAGTGTTGGCCGTGATCTCGGCGTTGCTGCTGGCCGCCTGCGCGGTCGGGCCGGACTATCGCCGTCCCGAAGTCGCGACCTCGGACCAGTTCGTCGGCGTCGAGGGCGCGAAGTTCTCGTCGGCCGAGGTCGAGCGCGAGTTCTGGAAAGCGTTCAACGACCAGCAGCTCAACGAGATCATCGAGCGCGCGCTCGCCGCCAATCACGACATCCGCATCGCGACCGCGCGGTTGCGCGAGGCTCGTGCATTGCGCGGCGAGACGAAGCTGGATCTCGCGCCGACGGTGCAAGCGTCAGCCGGTTACACGAAGGCGCGGGCGAGCGATCGCCAGCTCGCGCCGCTGCCGAACGTGGATCGCAACCAGGACTTCTACGATTCCGGCTTCGATGCCTTCTGGGAGCTGGATTTCTTCGGTCGCGTGCGACGCCAGGTCGAGGCGAGCTCGGCCGAAGTGCAGTCCGCCGAAGCGAGCGTGTATGCGACGCAAGTCAGCGTGACCGCCGAAGTGGCGCGCAACTACTTCGAGTTGCGCGGAGCGCAGCAGCAGTTGGCCGTCGCGCAGCGAAATGCCGAGAACCAGGGTGAGACGGTACGCATCACGACTGCTCGATTGGATGCGGGTCGTGGCACGCAGCTCGATGCCTCGCGCGCGCAGGCGCAACTTTCGGCGACTCTGGCGACGATTCCTGATCTCGAAGCCGCAGTCACGCGCAGCATGCTGCGGCTCGGCGTGTTGACCGGCCAATCGCCGGAAGCGCTGTTGCCGCAACTTTCCGCGGCGAAGCCGCTGCCCGAACTGCCGAATGCCCACGACATCGGCACGCCGGAGCAGCTCTTGCGTCGACGTCCGGACATTCGCGTCGCCGAGCGCGACCTCGCCGCGGCGACTGCGGAGATCGGTGTGGCGGTCGGCGATCTGTTCCCCCGCATCACGTTCCTCGGCAGCTGGGGCTTCAATGCCGTCAAGAGCAGCGACCTGGGTAACGCCGGCAGCGAGAGCTTTTCGTTCGGCCCGAGCATCAGCTGGGCCGCGTTCGACCTCGGTCGCGTCCGCCAGAGAATCCGGCAGCGCGAGGCTGCGACGGACCGCGCCCTCGCCAGGTACGAACAGACCGTGCTGCAGGCACTGGAAGAAACCGACGCGAGCCTGACGGCGTATTCGAAGGCAATCGTGAAGGAGCAGCATTTGCAGGCGAGCGCCAGTGCTTCGCTCGAGGCCGCGAAGCTGGCACGCGCGCGGTATGAGAGTGGCGTCGCGGACTTCTTGCAGGTGCTGGATGCGGAGCGCACGGCGCTGGCGGCGGAGGATCAACTCGCGCGCAGTGAGACGCAGACGGCGACGGCGCTGTTGGCGACGTACAAGGCGCTGGGCGGAGGGTTCAGGCCCATCACGACGGCAGCGCGGTGATCATGCACGGAGTGTCGGGCTGAAGCCCGACCTACAGCGAAACAACACATGTTGGCGCTGATTCGTGGGCTGTAGGTCGGGCTTTAGCCCGACTCCCAGTCAAACATGACACACGCTGTCTCCTTCCGGGGAGTATCCTCCATCCTCCCCTATGACCGCCCACCTCCCCTACTTTCACGACGCCGTGTCGGCGTGGTTCAGCCGGACTTTCCCGGCTCCCACACCCGCGCAGGCAGAGGCGTGGCCTGCGATCCAGTCCGGCCAGGACGTGTTGATCGCCGCGCCGACCGGCTCCGGTAAGACGCTGGCGGCGTTCCTCGCCGCGATCGACGAGTTGGTGCGCGAGGGCGAACAGTGGGGATTGCCCGACGAGACGCGTGTCCTGTACGTCTCGCCACTGAAGGCGCTCTCGAACGACATCAATCGCAATCTCGAAGCTCCGCTCAACGGCATTCGCGAGGAGCTGCACAGCCACACGGTGCGCGACGTCGAGATCCGCACCTGGGTCCGCACCGGCGACACGCCGCAATACGAGCGTGCGCAGATGCGGCGCAAGCCGCCGCACATCGTCGTGACGACGCCAGAGTCTCTGTACATCCTGCTCGGCTCGCAATCCGGTCGCGAAATGCTGGCGACGACGCGGACGGTGATCGTCGACGAAATCCACGCCGTCGCGGGCACCAAGCGCGGTGCGCACCTCGCGCTATCGCTCGAACGCCTCGATGCGCTGGCTGGACGAAGGCTGACGCGCATCGGCCTGTCTGCCACGCAGGAGCCGATCGCCGAAGTCGCGCGGCTGCTCGTGGGCGTGCACGGGATCGACTCCGAAGGCAACGCCCGTTGTCGCATCGTCAATAGCGGTCACAAACGCCATCGCGATCTCGCGATCGAGCTGCCCGACGGACCGCTCGAAGCGGTGATGTCGAACGAGGTGTGGACGCAGATCTACGACAAGCTCGCGCAGCTCGTCCGCGAGCACCGCACGACTCTGGTGTTCGTGAACACCCGACGCTTGTCTGAGCGCGTTGCGCGCCACTTGTCGGAGCGTCTGGATACCGAGTCTGTCGCAGCACATCACGGCAGTCTCGCCCGCGACCTGCGCTTCAACGCCGAGCAACGCCTGAAACGCGGCGAGCTGAAGGTGTTGGTCGCTACAGCTTCGCTGGAGCTCGGCATCGACATCGGCGATGTCGACCTGGTCTGCCAGCTCAGCTCGCCCCGCTCGATCAATGCGTTCCTGCAGCGCGTCGGCCGTTCGGGTCACGCGGTGGGCGGCACGCCGAAGGGTCGCCTGTTTCCACTTTCGCGCGATGACCTCGTCGAAAGCACTGCGCTGCTCGACAGCGTGCGGCGTGGCGAGCTGGATCAACTGAGCGTTCCTCAGCTCGCGCTGGACGTGCTGTCGCAACAGATCGTGGCTGAAGTCGCGACACGCGACTGCAGCGAGAGCGAGCTGTTCGAGCTGTGTCGCAGCGCCTATCCGTATCGCGCACTCACGCGCGAATCGTTCGACGACATCGTGCGCATGCTCGCCGAAGGATTCACGACGCGGCGCGGCCGGCACGGCGCGCTGCTCTATCACGATGGCGTGAATCGCATGATTCGCGCTCGCAAGGGTGCGCGGCTCACGGCGATCACTTCCGGCGGCGCGATTCCGGACACGGCCGACTACCAGGTCATGCTGGAGCCGGAAGGTCACCTGGTCGGCACTGTGAACGAAGACTTTGCCGTCGAGAGCCTGTCCGGCGACGTGTTCCAGCTCGGCAACAGCTCGTACCGCATCCTGCGTGTCGAGCGCAGCGTCGTGCGCGTCGAGGATGCCCGCGGCGAAGCGCCCACGATTCCGTTCTGGCTCGGCGAAGCGCCGGGGCGCACCGATCAACTGTCGGTCGCCGTCTCGCGCTTGCGCACCGAGATCGAAGAACGGCTGGAGAACGGCACCGAGTCTGCGCTCGCGTGGTTGATGCACGAGGTCGGGATCTCCGAAGCCGCGGCCGCGCAGGTCGTCGCGTATCTCGCCGCCGCCCACGCGGCACTCGGGAGCTTGCCGACGCACCAGACGATCGTGTTCGAGCGCTTCTTCGATGAAGCCGGCGGCATGCAGCTGGTGATCCACTCGCCGTTCGGCAGCCGCATCAATCGTGCCTGGGGGCTGGCACTGCGCAAGCGCTTCTGCCGCACGTTCAACTTCGAGCTGCAGGCCGCGGCGACCGAAGACACGATCATTCTTTCGCTCACGACCGCGCACAGTTTCGAGCTGGCGGACGTCGCGCGTTATCTGCATCCGAACACTGCACGCGAAATCCTCGTGCAGGCACTGCTCGCGGCGCCGATGTTCACGACGCGCTGGCGCTGGGATGCTTCCATCGCGCTGGCACTGCCGCGCTTCCGCAGCGGCAAGAAAGTGCCACCGGCGCTCGCGCGCATGAACGCGGAGGACCTGCTCGCCTCGGTATTCCCCGACCAGGTGGCGTGCGGCGAGAACATCACGGGCGACATCGTGGTGCCCGATCACCCGCTGGTGCGCCAGACCGTGCGCGACTGCCTCGAAGAAGCCATGGACGTGGAAGGCTTCGAGCGGCTGCTGCACGCGCTGATCGAGAATCGGATCCGTATTGCGGCCCGCGACCTGACAGAGCCGTCGCCGCTCGCGCTCGAAGTCCTGTCGGCACGGCCGTATGCATATCTCGACGATGCACCGCTCGAAGAACGGCGCACGCAGGCAGTGATGAGCCGTCGTTGGATGGATCCGGAATCGGCGGCCGACATCGGCAAGCTCGATCCGGAAGCGATCGCGCGCGTGCGGAGCGAAGCGTGGCCCGAAGCCGCGAGCGCGGACGAGTTGCACGATGCTCTGTGCTGGCTGACGTTCCTGACGGAGGAAGAAGTCCAGCGCGAGGCAGCATGGCCGGCGCTGATCCAAGACTTGATTACGCAGCGGCGCGTCACGCGCTCAGGACATCTGTTGGTCGCTGCTGAGCGCATCCCGCTGTTGAAGGCCGTTTTCCCTGACGCCGCCTTCGACCCCGATGTCGCGGTCCCTGGCTCGAGCGCGAAGGAATGGGCGCGCGACGAGGCGATGCGCGAGATCGTCCGCGGCCGGCTGGAAGGGCTGGGTCCAACCAATGCCACTGCGATGGCCACAGCGCTCGGCGTGGATCTGACGGACGTCGACGCAGCGTTGCTCGCATTGGAAGCGGAAGGCTCCGCCATGCGAGGCAACTTCGAACCGGAGAGCCCGATCGCCGTTCAGTGGTGCGATCGCCGCCTGCTCGCGCGTGTTCATCGCTACACAGTCAAGCGGCTGCGCGCCGAGATCGAACCTGTGCAGGCGCGCGATTTCCTGCGCTTCCTGTTCGACTGGCAGCGAGTCACTCCGTCAACCCGCATGCAGGGTCCGGATGCAGTACCGGCGGTGCTCGGACAGCTCGAAGGATTCGATGCGCCGGCGAGCGCCTGGGAAACCGAGGTACTCCCCGCACGCATCGCAGAATACGACCCGGCCTGGCTCGACGAGCAATGTCTTGCCGGTCGCATCGTGTGGACGCGGCTCGCGACGCGAACCGGCGATGCCGAACGTGGCGCAGCGCCCGTTCGCTCCACTCCGATCGCTTTGCTCGCACGGCGCAACGCGCGATTGTGGTCATCGCTTATCGAGCGTCCCGCAGCGCCACAGCTCACGGCGAAGGCACAGGAAGTCGCCGCGTTCATCCAGACTCACGGCGCGTCGTTCTTCGACGAGATCGTCGAAGGCGCGCACCTGCTGCCGACACAGATCGAAGAAGCATTGGCCGAGCTGGTTGCACTCGGCATCGTGAACTCCGACAGCTTTGGTGGATTGCGAGCGCTGCTGGTGCCAGCGGATCGCCGCCGACCCAACGCGCGCGATGCACGGCGCAAGCGTCGCATCGCGATCTTCGGCATGCAGGATGCGGGACGCTGGGCGTTGGTCAGGAAAGGCACTGAGCCGCAAGCGGGCGAAGACATCGAGCATGTGTGCCGCACGCTGCTGCGACGTTGGGGCATGGTGTTCTGGAAGCTGCTCGAGCGTGAAGCAGACTGGCTGCCGCCGTGGCGGCAGATGTTGATGTGCTTCCGGCGATTGGAAGCGCGCGGCGAGATCCGCGGCGGCCGCTTCGTTGCAGGATTCTCGGGTGAGCAATTCGCTTTGCCGGATGCAGTCGGGTTGCTGCGCGATGCTCGTCGCAAACCGAACGATGGCGAGTTCCTGTCGTTGTCGGCCGCTGATCCGTTGAACCTGGTCGGAATCATGACGCCGGGAGCGCGGCTGCCTTCGCTGACGGGCAATCGCGTGCTCTACAAGGATGGCGTGCCGGTGGCTGTGTACGCCGGCGGCGAAGTTTCGTTCCTCGAACTGCTGGACGAGAAGGAACAGTGGCAGGCGCGCAATGCGCTGCTGCGGCGGCAGGTGCCCGGCGTGTTGGCCGATTTGGCCTAGATGACCTCGGTGGGGTCGCTCGCGCTCGCCGGCTTCTGGTGCGGCTTTTCGTATTCCGGTTGCAGCGAGTCCGAGTCGACCGGCGCGTCTTCGCGCCGCTCGGGCTCGACGTCCTTCGGATCGCGGCGCGCGATCGTGCCGAGGCCGTTCATGCGGGTGTTCACTTCGTGCGGGTTGCCCGTGTAGAGGATCGCACCGACGCCGTTCATGGTCGCGTCGAGCGTCTCCTTGGGATGGACGATCACGCTGCCGACACCTTCGACGGTCACCTTGCACTCATCAGCGATGAGCCGGCTGAAATCGCCGTGCCCCGCACCCGACATCCGCACGGTGAGCTCTTCGAGATGGCCGTCGGCCAGGATGTGCGCCGCGCCAGACGCCCGGATCTTCGTTTCGCCGCCGTCGAAGCCGGTGAGGCGGACATCGTTACCGCCTTCCACCTCCAGCGACTCCAGGCGCGGGACGGTGATCTTCACCGTGATGCGGCGGCGGTTGTTGCTCATGAACCAGTCGCGGGGCTTGCTCTCGATGAACAGCGTGTCGTGGCGCACGTCGGTCTCGACGCGCTCGATCGACGAGGCGCGGCCTTCGATGACCAGCGACTCGGGCTGGCCGATGGTGATTTCCAGGCGAGCGGCGCCGCGCATGTCGATGGAATCGAACGAGCCGACGTCGCGGTTCTCGCTGCGGCTGGGCCCCCAGTTGCCGCTGCGGCGGTCGTCGCCACCGTCGTCGCAGGCGCTCAACAGCGCCGCGCTGGCAGCCATCAGGAGCAGTCCGGCAGCTCTTTCCGCATTCATACGACAACCCTCAGGAAACGAATGACAGGCCGGTTGCAGGCGTGCCTGCCGCAGGGGCCGTCGGCATAGTGCGCGGTTCCTGGGGCTTCCTGAAGCAAATGCCGGCGAGTCGCCGACCTTCGCCGGTCAAAGCCCTTGCGGCGGCCCGCCCGGACCTGTGACGGGCGTCACACTGCGCAGCCGCCCCGGATCCGCGCCGCAGATTCTTTGTGCCGAGGTGTGACGCAGATCGCGCGTTCCTGTGATGGTGATCCGCGTCCGCCCCGGGGTCGGACGCGTAAGTTTATGTACGACGGAAGGCTCGTACCTTCCAGCCAGAGAGCCAGACCGCCTCATGATCCGGCAGTTCGCCGCCCGTCTCTGCGATCTCGTCGCGCGGTTCACGCCGCGCCTGACGTTCGACGAGCCGCTGGAGTCGGAATTCCGCCGCTGGTACGCCGAGCACACGCGCTCGCGCGTGCGCAACGCGATGTGGCTCGCGATGGGCAACATGCTCGTCGTGATGCTCGCCGGCGGTCCGTTCCGCGAGATGCGCACCGCGATCTTCGGGCCCGAGAACGAACTGTTCGTCGACGTGCTGCGCTTCGGCTTCATCGTGCCGAGCTGCCTCGCGATGCTGCTGGTTTCCTACACGGAGCTGTACCGCAAGTGGTTCGGCATCACGGCGCAGATCGTCGCGCTGGTGCACGCGTTGTCGTTCGTCGTGATGGACATTCTCATGCATCCGCGCGGCTACTCGCTGAGCTCGTGGATGCCCCTGGTCGTGCTGGCGCCGTATTTCCTGTTCGGCATGCTGCACGCGCAGGCGGTGCGCACTGCGCTGCTGGTCGTGTTCGCGTACGCGATCGGCGGCGAGCTGGCCGGCGTGACCGGGCCGCAACGCGTGTTCGACATGTTCGTCATTGCATTCGCCTGCGCGATCGGCGGCGCGGTGCACTTCTCGTTCCAGCGCGGCGTGCGCCGCAACTACAGCGCGAAGCAGGTGCTGAGCGAATCCGCCAACCGCGACAGCCTGACCGGCATCCACAACCGCCGCATGTTCGACGATCACATGCAGCGGCTCTGGCAACAGGCCATGCGCGAGCGCGTGCCGCTCGCGCTGCTGCTCGTCGACCTCGATCACTTCAAAGCCTTCAACGATCGCCGCGGCCACCAGGCCGGCGACTCGTGCCTCGCGAAAGTGGCCAGCGTGCTGCCGGTGGCGGCGCGCCGGCCGTTCGACCTCGCGGCCCGCTACGGCGGTGAAGAATTTGCCGTGCTGTTGTACGACACCAGGCGCGATCGCGTGGAGGAAATCTGCCGGCAGCTCCACGCGAGCCTGCAGAAGGCGGCACTGGAACATCCCGCGTCGCCCGTCAGCCAGCATGTGACTTTCAGCATCGGCGCCGCCTGCGTCGAGCCGAACCTCGGGCGCCATCCCGAGGGCTTCATCCAGCTCGCCGACGAAGCGCTGTACGCCGCCAAGGAACGCGGCCGCAACCGCACTGTGATCATGGACCGCGAATACGAGACCCTCACCACCGGCGCCTTCCGCATCCCCCGCGCCCGCGGCGAAGCCGCCTGATCCCCTCCTCCGGTGCTATCCTTCGGCCTCCACACGCAGGCCCGGGAAGCACGTGCTCACGGCTGACAAAGTCCTCGTTACGGTTGGAACCCCCTGCTCGATCTCCGCGGTCGGCAGCACCGAGACCTACCAGGCGCGCGTCACGCAGGCGCCGGAGTTCATTGCCTATGCAGCGTTCGACGCAGGCCTGATCGACGTCGAGCCCGGCACCGGCGGCGCGCTGACACTGCGCTGGCTCGACGGCACGCCGGCGACGCTCGAGCAGATCGAGCAGCGCCACGGCGCACAGCTCCGCGCCAACCTCGGCATCCGCCACATTCCGGAGCTCACCGCGGCGGGTACGTCCGTCGTGACCGACATCGCCGCGTCGCTCCCGCACGACTTCGAAAGCGGTGGCCTGCGCAAGCTCGCGGGCATCATGTATCGCGACATCCGCGAGTCCGCGCTCAAGGACATGTACGGGCTCTTCGACGACGACCCGCGTCTCGGCCCATCGTTGCAGGCGCAGTTGTTCGCGTACAGCGGCCTGGGTGCGCTCGCCGCTCTGCCGGTGTCGCTCGCCGAGCTGCTGCCGAATCCCTATGAGTTCCGTGTCGCCGGTGCGACCGCGTTCATGGGCATGGATGCTCTCGCCGAGCTGCGCGCTGCAGGAACAGAGGGCATCGAGAACGACAAGGTCCGCGACAAGTTCGCGATGCGGCTCGCCAACTCGCTGTCGTCGCACGGACCCGCATTGCTGTCGACGATGCTCGCGCCGTCGTATTCGCTGAGCAAGTCGCTGAAGAATCCCGCACTGCTCGACAGCCTGCGTTCCGCCGGCGGCTACATGCGCGTGCCGCAGAGTCCGCTGAATGCAGTCGGCGCGTGCGCGTCGAGCTCGATCGTGTTCTGCGAGTTCGCGCCACAGATGGTGCTGGACTATCCCGGTTATCAGCGGCCCACGATGGTGCTGTGGACTGCCGCCGACGCCGCGACGCGGCCGAACTGGCAGATCCTCGACGCGTTCGGTCCGGGTGCGCTGATGACACGCGGCAAGCTCGCCGCGATGAACGCGAGCCGCGCGCCGTCGGAACAGCGACACGTTGCAGACAGCCTGGCGCCGTTCGATATCGACGCGAACGGCACGGTCGTCGGCGAAGGCGGCTCGGGCGTGCTGATCACCACGCTCGACTTCGCGCTGCGCAACTTCCTCGACATCACGTCGATCATCGTCGGCTGGGGTCAAAGCGGCGAAGCGGGCGGCAAGGCGCACTTCGCAGGCGTCGGCTTCGGCGGCGAGAACGCGCTGATCCACGCTTTCGATCTCGCGCATCGCGGCCATGGCTACGGGATCGCGGACTTCCAGTACCTGGTGGCGCACGCGACCGGAACGCGCACCAACTCCAAGACGGATCTCACGACTGCCGCGAACGCACGCACGAGCGCGGCGGAGCGCCAGGGACGCAAGGGCGCGTTGCCCGCGATGACCGTCGGCACGCCGAAGGCAGTCGGCGATGGACACACGATGGGCGAGACGGGATTGAAAGCGCTGTCGCAGGCGGTGCAATTCCTGCTCGGCAAGACCGCGGTCGGAATTCCGACGCTGCGCAACCTCGATCCCGAGCTTGGCCCGGCCGCGGAATCGTTCGTGCTCGCAGCCCCGCCTGTCGCCGGCAACACGGACGGCGGCGCAGTGTGCGCGACGCAGGGATTTGGCGGCTATAACGGAGCGATCGCGCTGCGTGCGGCGCATGCAGAAGCGTTTGGCCGCTACGCGGTCGATAGGAAAGTGCTGTCAGCGTATCTGGAGAAGTGGCCGGAGCTGCGCAGGGAGCGTGAGCAGCGCGAGAGATATTGGCGTCTGCGCAGGCGCTCGACGATCGAGCTGGTGCAGATGCATTGCTGGAAGGGGCTGGAGTGAGAGTCAGGCAGGGATTGTCGGGCTGAAGCCCGACCTACAGCGCACTGCCATAGGCCGGGCTGCAATTCCTAACCGGCTTTCTTCCCCGTAAACGTTCCCTCGCCGAGCTCACCCAGCGACACCTTGCCCTTGATCGTGTCGCCTTCGACCGTGCCGGAATACGTGATCGCCAGATCCGTGCCCTGCGCGTTCACCTTGAAGCTGATCGTCACGTCGTTGCCTTTCACCGTCCCGCTCACCGGTGCTTCGCCAAGCTGACCCTTGTACGTACCGCTCAGTGCGGTGCCGTCCTGCTTGAGACTGAAATGCGGCGAACCCGTGCCCGCTTGCGTCTCGACGGTGAAGTCCCACTCGCCCGTGACGTTCGCGTCGGCAGCGAGCGCGGCTCCGGCGAGTGCCGCGGATGCGAGCATGGTGATGAATAGCCTGCGCAGAATGTTCATGGACCTCTCCTTATTGGGATGCTGTGGGGGATGCTTTGGGGGCTGATGCTTTCGACCGATACATCTCGCGCAGCTTGTGCTTGTACAGCTTGCCGTTGTCGAGCCGTGGCAGCTCGCCGACGAAGTCCACGCTGCGCGGACACTTGAAATGAGCCAGGTGCTGGCGGCAGTAGTCCATCAGCTCCGCAGCAAGCTGCGGCGATGGTGTGTAGCCGGCATGCGGGATCACGACCGCTTTGACCGCCTCGCCCCACTCAGCGTCGGGAACGCCGATCACGCCGACGTCCGCGACTGCCGGATGCGCGAACAGCACGCCTTCGGCCTCCGCGGGATAGATGTTCACGCCGCCCGAGATGATGAGATGCGCGCTGCGGTCGGTCAGGTACAGGTAGCCGTCGGCGTCGAGATAGCCGACGTCGCCGAGCGTGTAGTAATCGCCGCGATAAGCGCGGTCGGTCTTCGAGTCGTCCTTGTAGTACTTGAAGCGGCCGCTCGCCGGCGCCTTCATGTAGATCAGCCCGGCCTCGCGCGGCGGCAATTCCTGGCCGCTTTCGTCGAGGATGCGGATGTGCTCCGGCGTGTCGGGCCGGCCAACGGTGCCCGCCCGCGCGAGCCACGTAGCTGAGTCAACGAGCGTGCCCGTGCCTTCGGTCGCGCCGTAGTATTCCCACACGATCGGGCCGAGCCAATCGATCATCGCGCGTTTCACAGTCGCCGGGCAGGGCGCTGCGCCGTGCAGCACGTACTTCAGCGATGACAGGTCGTGGCGCTTGCGGACCGCCTCGGGCAGCGACAGCAGCCGATGCATCATCGTCGGCACCAGGTGTGTGTGCGTCACGCGATGTCGTTCGATCAGCTCCAACGCACGTTCGCAGTCCCAGCTCTCCATCAACACGACCGACGCGCCGAAGAGCTGCGGAACGGCCATCGACAACGACAGCGGCGCAGCGTGATACAGCGGCCCCGTGACGAGATGAATGCTGGATCCGGGACGATAGTCCGCGCTCGCGACCAGGCTGGGAGAGGTCGGCGGAGCCGAAGAGCGATACACGCCTTTCGGCTTGCCGGTCGTTCCGGACGTGTAGAGCATCGCGTTTCCAAGCTGCGGATCGGCAATGTCGCTGCCGTCCCGGCCGCGCAGCAGCGCTTCATAGCTGACGAATCCCGGAATCGCGCCGCCGACAGCGACTCGCAACTGGGCGCGTGGCGTATTCGCCGCGACGTGCTCGGCGACGGCCGCGAAGCGTGCGTCCGCGATGAACGCCTTGGCGTCGCAGTCGTTCGCGATGTAGGCCGCCTCTTCACCCGTCAGTCGCCAGTTGATCGGCGTCAGCCGGATGCCGGCGCGGCGAGTTGCCCAGAACGCCTCGACGAATTCGGTGCGATTCGCGGACAACAAGGCAACGCCGTCGCCGATTCCCACTCCGTGCTCGCGCAACGCGCGGACGAGCTGATTGCAGCGCTCGTTCAGCTCGAAATAAGTCCGATTGCCCGACGGTGCGGCCACGGCGGGCGCGTGCGGCTGCCGTTGTGCCCACAAGGCCACGTTCATCCCTTTCTCCATCGCCGCGGCAAAAGCCGGCTCGGCAAGGGTGGGACGGGGCAGCTCGAGGGGAGCGGTCATGAACGGCGATTGTCGATGGATTGCGCAACCGGGAGCAATAGAACGGGCCGCGCGCTGACAAATGTTTTGCTGTGCGGTCGCTTGCGCGACTGTGCAAAAATGCGCGCGTGTCCGCCATCCGACGCTTCACCCCGCGCACGTTCTGGACCGTCAGCCTGGCCGCCGCTGTCGTCCTGGTGGCGATCGTCGCCATCCCGCAATGGCTTTCCAAGCAAGCACGACTGGAAGTGCTGCGCTCGCATGTCGGCGCGGTAGCGCGGCTCGCAGCCAGCGTCGTCGACGGCGATCTGCATCGCCAGCTTCTGGATCCCGCGAACAAGACGCCGGAGCTGTACGCGCGCACGCTGGAGCCGCTGGTGCGCTTTCACGCGGCGTACCCCGACATCTTCTATGTCTACACGATGATGGAGCGCGACGGCCAGAGCTACTTCGTCGTCGATACCGCGGCGGAATCCGAGCGGCTGAAATCGCCGCACAAGCTGGTGCCGTCCGAGTACATGGAGCCGTTCAAGCAGCTCGACGTGGAGCCGGACCCCGACTGGCTGCAGCAGATCGCGTCGGGCAAGACCTATGTCTATCCGACGTTCCAGCGTGACAAGTACGGCACGTTCCTGTCCGGGCACGCGCCGATCTACGACAGCCAGGGCCGCTACAGCGGTTTCGTCGGCGTCGATTTCGACTTGCAGTATTACCTGGTGCAGGAAGCGAGCTTCCGCGCAATCTCCATCGGCACGCTCACTGGTGCCGTGCTGCTCGCGCTGCTGATCGGCTATGTCGCCGCGCGCTATCACTTCGACCTGAACGATCGCATCGAGCAGCAATATCGCGCGTCGATCCGCGACGAGCTGACGAGCCTGCTCAACCGCCGCGGCGCGTTGACCGCCGTCACCGAAGCGCTGGCGGTGCGAGCTTCGACGTACGCGACGATCCTCGTCGACGTCGACAACCTCAAGAGCATCAACGACAACTACGGTCACGTGACCGGCGATGAGCTGCTGGTTAGCGTCGCCGTAGCGATTCGCGAGAGCGTGCGCGCGAGCGACATCTGTGCGCGCTTCGGCGGCGACGAGTTCCTGATCTTCGCCGCGGGCTGCGACCTGGATGCGGCCACCGAGATCGCCCGGCGCATTCTCAAGAAGGTGGAAACGAAGCGGCAGACGCTCGAACGCGCGGGCTTCGGCGTGTCGATCGGCATCGACATTGCGCCGCTGAGCGACGCGGCGTTCGAAGTGATGTACCGGCGCGCGGACCTGGCGCTGTACAAGGCGAAGGGCGCCGGTCGCAACCGCTACGTGATCTCCGATGTGGGTCAGGCTTTAGCCTGACTCCTTAGACATTCCACCGCTCACGACACAGCGCCAAGAAGCGTGCCCCGGCCTGCGACAACGGCTGGTGACGGCGGTAATACACACCGACCTGGCGCTCGATGCTGGAGAACGGTAATCCCTCGATCGGCACCAGCTCGTCCGGAAGCTGCGTGACGAGGTCCGAGATATAGGTCACGCCCTTGCCCTGCACCACGAGCGCGAGCCGCAGTTCCATGTGGCTCACTTCCCAGACCGTCGCGAATGCGTTGCGCAGCCGGTCGCCGCTCGGGCGACGCGCCGGTTCGTCGAGATACGAGGTGATGAGCGGCAGCGTGCGCAGCGTCGCCTGTGGATCGCGCAACAACGCCGTGCGCGACGGATGGTTGGCCGCGATCATCAGCCGGCGCGTCTCGGAGAAGCACGAGTGGAACGCAAAATATTCCGGCATCGTGTGCAGCAGCGGGCCGAAGCCCAGCTCCCAGCGCCCGTCGCCGACGCCGTAGACGATTTCGCGGCTCGGCGCGACCACGACCTTGAACCGGGTCAGCGGATTGCGCTCGGAAAATTCCCGTAGGAGTGTGATACCGAAGCGTGCATTCGCGGCCGGCGACAATGCGAGCGACAGCGTCGACAGCGCACCCGACTTGATCTGGCCGATGTCGGCAAGCGTCTCACGCTCCTCGTTCATGACGGTTTCGGCGAAGCGCAGCAGCCGGATGCCAGCTTCTGTCAATTGTGGCGGATTGCCTCGCCGCAGCAGCACCACGCCGAGCCGGTGCTCGAGATTGGCGATCGCCTGGCTGACCGCTGACTGCGACAGATCCAGGCGCTCGGCGGCGCGGCTGAAGCCGCCCGCTTCGACCACGGCGTGAAAGCAGCGGATCTCGTTGCGTTCGATCTGCATGGGGAGATTGTAGACCGGCTGATAGCCGGATCGCGGCCGCTAATAGGATCGCCGCCCGCCGCGTCGTAGGGTGTGCGCAAGGTTCGATAGCCGGAGTAACAGGTCATGGGCGTGATGGGCGATTCGGTCCAGGTTCAGAAGGGCCTCGAAGGGGTCGTGGCCGACACGACTGCGGTGTCATTCGTCGACGGTGACGCGGGTCGGCTGTACTACCGCGGCCGTCCGATCGAAGCGCTCGTCAAACACACCTTCGCCGAGGTCCTGCACCTGGTGGTGTTCGGTGAGCTCCCAGACCGGCAACGCCTCCAGGAGGTAGAGGAATACCTCTGGAACGCCGGTCGACTGCCGCCCGAGCTGGGCACTTCCCTGCGCGAACTCGCACGGCATGGCGAGCATCCGATGGCGACGCTGCAAGCCATCGCTCCGCTGCTCGCGTTGGAACCGCCCGCCGTCAGCCTCGGACGCACGCCTCTGGAAGAGGAAGGTCTGATCGTTGCCGCCCGCCTGCCGGCCGCTATCGCTGTGATCCACGCCGCGCTCGAAGATCACCTGGAGCGTCCGTATCCGAGCTCGCGCCGTTATGGCGAGCGTTTTCTGCAACTGCTGCACGATGCCACTCCCACGCCCGAGCAGGTCACGGCGTTCGAGACGACGCAGATTCTGCAGCTCGATCACAGCTTCAACGCCGGCACTTTTGCCGCGCGCGTCGTGTCCTCGACGCTGGCACCGCCGTCGGCGGCATTGTCCGCGGCAATCGGCGCTCTCTACGGTCCGTTGCACGGCGGTGCCGATCAGCACGCGCTGGAGATGGCCCTCGAAGTCGCCAACCCGCAGCAGGCCGGGGCCTTCGTCGCGAACTGCCTCGCGACCGGCCGGCTGGTGATGGGCATGGGTCATCGCGAGTATCGCGTCGTCGATCCGCGCGCCCGCGTCATTCGCGCGACGGCGCAGCAGATCGCGAAATCCGGGCAACCGAAGCAGCTCTTCGAGGTCCTCGTGGCCATCGACGAGGCGTTCGCCGAACAGACGCGCACCCGCAAGCGCGCACTGAAGGCGAACCTGGAGTTCTACAAGGGCGTCGTCTACCTCGCGCTCGACATCCCGAAGGAGTTGTTCACGGCGTGCTTCGCAGCCGCGCGCATCTTCGGCTGGGTCGCGCACGTCGTCGAGCAACGCCAGGACAACAGGCTGATTCGTCCCACTGCCCTTTACGTCGGACCCCCGCCCCAGCCAGCATAGCCGGCAAAAGCCACGCCTTTTGACGGGCGTTGTCGAAAGGGCCTTGGCCGCTTTCGACCAGAGGACTAGACGGCATGCAACAGATCCAGTGGGCGGATTTCGAGCGCGTCGAGCTGCGCATCGGAACGATCGTCGAAGTGCTCGATTTTCCCGAGGCCCGCAAGCCGGCCTGGAAGCTGCGCGTGGATTTCGGTCCTGAGATCGGGATCCGCCAGTCGAGCGCGCAGATCGTCGCGCTCTATGCCAAAGAAGACCTGCTGGGCCGCCAGGTGATCGGCGTCGTCAACTTTCCGCCGAAGCGCATCGGCCCGTTCCAGTCCGAAGTGCTGGTCACGGGCTTCCATGACGAGGAAGGTCGCGTCGTGCTGGCGATGCCGGAGCGGCGCGTGCCGAACGGCGCGAAGCTGCTGTAGGCCCTCTATACTGGGGCGCATGCAGTTTTCCGAGATCCTCAGCTCGCTCGTCGCCGACGGCGACTCGAAGTTCCGCATTACCGTGTCCGACGATTGGGGCCAGGGTCGCGCGACGTTCGGCGGACTGGTCGCGGCAGCGGGCAACGAGGCAATGCGCCGCGTCGTGCCGCACGATCGGCCGTTGCGCTCGCTGCAGACGACCTTCGTCGGTCCCGCAGGGTCGGGGACGTGGTCGATGCATACGCGTGTGCTACGTGTCGGTCGCGCCGTGACGCTCGCGCATTGCGACATCCTCGACGGGGATCAGGTCGCCGCGATCCAGGTCGGTGTTTACGGGTTGGCGCGCCAGTCGCTCGTCACGGTGAAACCGCCGGTGGCTGAAGCACCGCGCAAGATCGAAGAGATCAATGAAGTCCGCTTCCAACCCGAACGCGCGCCGCCGTTCCTGCAGCACTTCGCGCATCGCTGGTCGCGCGGCGCGAAGCCGTACAGCGGCACGCGCTCCAATTCGATCTGCTTCATTCGTCATCGCGACCCGTCGCCGCTGACCGAGTCGCACGTCATCGCGCTGGTGGATTGCATTCCGACGCCTGCGCTGTCGATGCTGACCGCGCCCGCGCCGGCGAGCTCGCTGGTGTGGAACCTCGAGTTCTTCGAGCACGAGTTCGGCTTCGGCTCGGAACAATGGTGGCGCATCGACACGGACATCGATGCCGCGACCGAAGGCTACGTCAACCAGACCGGACTGCTGCTGGATCCGCAAGGACGGCCGGTCGCGCTGTCGCGCCAGGTGTTCGCGGTTTTCGGTTGACTCTCCCGTAACAGGAGACGCGACTCTGCGGGTCTGCACCATGAGGGTCGATGCATGACGAACGTCCGCGAAGGAGGCTGCCTGTGCGGCGCCATCCGCTACCGTGCCGAAGGTGAACCGCTGCTGGCGGCGCTGTGCCACTGTTCCATGTGCCGACGCGCGAGCGCTGCGCCGGCCGTCGCTTGGGCGATGTATCAGCAGGGACAGGTGACGTTCGTACAGGGAGAGCCGGCGTCGTATGCCTCCTCTGCCGAAGCGCGGCGAGGATTTTGCGGCCGCTGCGGCACGCACGTCTGTTTCACCGCGACGTTCCTGCCCGGGCTCATCGATCTCACGATCGGCAGCTTCGATGCGCCCGAATCGCTGCCACCGACGCTGCACTACTGGGAATCGAAGCGCCTTCCCTGGCTGCACATCGCCGACGATCTGCCGCGCTACGCGGAATTTCCGCCGTCATGATGCCGATCGGGCGCTTCGCCCGCGCCTGTCGCCTGTCGGTCAAAGCACTGCGTCACTACGACGACGAAGAGTTGCTGCGGCCCGCGCACGTCGACGAGCGCACGGGCTATCGCTATTACACGCGTGAGCAGGTCCGCGATGCGGTGACGATCGGCATGCTGCGCGGACTGGGCATCGGCATTCCGATCATCCGGCGGTTCCTCGCCGGCGGTGCCGCCGAGCGCACCGCAATTCTTCGCACCGAAGCAGAACGCATCGAACGCGAGATGGCGCAGCGTCGGTTCGCGCTCGATGCCATCGCACGCTTCGGCTCGACCGGCACGCTGGCGCCGTACGAAGTCGCCATTCGTCGCATGGAACCGGTGCAAGTCGCGGAACGCTGCGTAGTCACGAATGCAGAAGCGCTCATCGTCGACACGACCGCTCTGATCTACTCGCTGTTCGACGAACTCCGCGCCGCCGGTCGTGATGTGTTGTCACCCGTGTTCTGCATGAATGACGACACTGGTTCGGAAGAGCACATCGTCGTGCACGCCTGCGTGCGCGTCGATCCGCCGGCTCCAGATCTGCGTCAGGCGCGGGTTGTGGAAGTATCCGGCGGGGAGTTTGCCGTCGTTACGCACGTGGGACCGTACGAGCAACTCGGGCTCGCGTATCACGCGCTCTACGCTTGGGCGCAGGAGCACGGCCACGAGCCGCATGGCCTGATTCGCGAGATCTATGTGAACGATCCTGCGAACGTGCCGCCGGGCGCGCTGCAGACGGATCTGCTACTTCCGCTTTGACAACGCGCGGAAGCATGCAAGCACCGCGACGCCCACGACCGCAGCGATCACGAGTTGCACGATCTCGCGACCCGACGCATTCGCAATCAGCGCGAACGAGAGGACGCTCGCGATCACGGCGATAGCCGGACCGAGTGGCGCTGTGAATCCCGCAGGTGGCGCATTGGCGCGCCGGCGCAGTGCGATGAGTGCAATGCATCCAGCGATATAGACGACCACGCGCGTGCTCGTCGCCAGCGTAATCGCCGACAGAAATGAACTGGCGACCGTCGCGAGCCAGACGAGCACGGCGCTCGCAAGAATCGCGATGTGCGGCGTTCTGAATTTCGCGTGCACGCGCGCGAGCGTTCGCGGCATGTCGCCCTGCTCGGCGAAGGCGAACGGCAGCCGTGAAGTCGCGAGGAACCCGCTGTTCAGCGAGCCGAGCATGATCACCACTGCGCCCAGCGTGATCACCTGCTCGCCGACCGGCCCCCACAGCACGACGGCTGCGTCCGCGAACGGGGCCGTGCTCGCCGCCAACGACGGCACGGACGCGATGCAGACGATCTGCACGCCGGCATAGAGGATCAACACGATCAGCAACGACATCGCTATTGCGAAGGGCACGTCGCGGCGAGGATTGCGCGTCTCGCCGGCGGCAACGAGCGCAGCCTCGAAGCCAGTGAAGGCGAAAATGGCGAGCAGCATCGCGTCGCTGAAATCGCCAGGCGGCGGCAGCGTGGCGGGCGCTGCGGGCCAGGCCTGGATCGACGCAACGCCAGCGACGCCGAAGACCAGCAGCAGCGAGACTTTCAGCACCGTCAGGCTGTTGCTGACTACGGTGGCCTGGCGAATGCCCACCAGATTGATGAGCGCGATGCCCGCAGCGACGGTCGAGATGATCGCGATACGCGGCCCGGACCCTTGCAGCGCCGGCGAAAGGCGCGTGAGGTATACGACGAGCAGGTTGCAGATCGTCGCGAACGTGAGCACGCGCGAAACCCAATAGAGCCAGCCGACGATGAACCCGGGAGTGGAGCCGAAAGCAGTGCGCGTAAAAAGGTAAGGGCCGCCGGTGTGCGTGAAGCGGCTGCCGACTTCGGCGAAGCAAATCGCAATGATCGCGATCAGCGACGCAGCGAGCATCAACGCAAAGACGCTGTAGGTGCCGGTCAGCGCAAACAGCTTCGCTGGCAGCCCGAGGATCCCCGAGCCTATGCTGATGTTGACCATCAGGGCCACCAGGTCCCAGCGACCGATGCCACGCAGGATGTCGTACTGATTGCTCGGGCTCGACATCGGCGGATTGTAGCGAGGTATGCTAGCTCCATGCGTAACCTGCTCCTTGCACTGCTTGCGGTTCCGCTGCTCGCCCCGAGCGCCCAGGCGCAGGACGACGCAACCTACCGCCTCATGAAACTCGAACAGGACGTTCGCAACCTGGAGCGGCAGGTCCAGACGCTGACGCGACAACTCGACGAGTTGAGACAGCAATCCGCGCGTGCAAGCGAGCGCGGCGCTCCCGCTACACGCTCAGCGTCGGCGCCGGCTGGAACCAGTTCGACTGCATGGCTCGAAGCCGCGCGCTGGCATCGAGTGCGCAAAGGCATGAGCGAGATGGAAGTGATCGGCATCCTCGGCCCGCCCAGTTCGATGCG
>Ga0114129_10003413_pt1 | contig 22328 bp, 20 predicted proteins | sample RhiMetdeltSRZDD1_FD_80071 | JGI IMG/M metagenome (GOLD analysis project Ga0114129, IMG submission 80071) | Populus rhizosphere microbial communities from Tennessee, USA - Rhizosphere MetaG P. deltoides SRZDD1 (version 2) (version 2) | ecosystem: Host-associated > Plants > Roots > Rhizosphere >... | reverse complement strand
GTGTCGGGTCGTGTGGGGAAGGCAGGTCGGTCGGGGCCATGGTGATTTACCTTGAGACCATCACGCGTCGACGTGAGCGCTTCATGCCTTAAAATGTTTGCTGAGTGTCAGGGCCTGTTGCTGATAGGATGAGCCGAGACCGACGCCATACAAGCGCTCCGGGACATCGAGCATCCTATCATAGACCACCTTGAAAAACGTTTGACCATCGTGGATGAGGAACGGCACGTCGTGGGGCCGTACCTCCAGCACCACCTGTGTGCCCTTGAGTTCGCCGTCCGCCCCATAGCCGAACCCCGGATCGAAAAAACCCGCATAATGGGTGCGCAATTCTCCGCAAGCGGCTTCGTAGGCGACCATCTCCGCGGCGTAATCGGGGGGCACACGGATCCGCTCTTTGGAAGCAAGGATATAGAATTCTTCCGGCTCCAATAGCAGACTGTCCTGCCGGTGGCGATACAAGGGTTCCCAAAAATCTGCGGCCGCATAGTAGCCAATCTTGGAGAGATCAATCACATGACTGTTTTTCTTGGCTCTGTATCCAATCACGGTCGAATCGGCTCGTTCTTCGCCTATTAAGTCGATGCGCAAGAACAGTCCACGATCAGTCCGGAAATCCTTTGCGCGCAAAGGTTTGCGATTCGGCAGGTTGTGGTAGAGCAACGGGTCCTGACGGTGAAGATGTTGCAGGGTCGCATCGGAGGCCGCAACCTCGCCGCGAACGAACCGGATTTGATTCAACGATTGGCCGGTCTTCACCTTGATGGCGAACGAGCGAGGGACCACTTCGAGAAAAAGCGGGCCGCGGTAGCCGGAGCGTATCTCGTCGAATCCTGCGTTCAAATCCGTCACGATGCGCGTAAACACGTCCAACCGGCCGGTGGTGCTTTTGGGGTTCGCCCGAGCGCGGATGGTGCCGGGGAGTTTGAGAGATTCCAGTAACGGCACCAAATACACGTGTCCCTTTTCGAGAATCGCTCCTCCGGTCAAGTCCATCTCGTACATCACAAGGTCGGACTGGTAGAAGTCCATGACGTCAAGCCGGGTGGAGATTGCTGAGAGCTCCGGCAGAAAGCTGCTGATGAGTCGAAAGGCTTTTTTCCCAAGCCGCAGGTCGAGACTCGCCGGCTGGATCTGACGATCCTCAACCGGTACCGGTGCAGTGATGACGCCCGCCGTAATCAGCCGGGTAATGTGCTGGTAGGGAAGGATGCCCTGGGCAGGTTTCTTTGTCACAATTCGTCCGCTTCGCCACCGCAGCTGTTGCCCCAGGAGGAATATCCGTCGCGGTCCGGATAACTGTCACCATAAGGCGCAAATGCCTCATCTGAATTTGCATAAGATACGCGCGCGCCGACCATCGGCAACTCGCGACCGTGTCCCGTCTTGGGTTGCGGATAATGGAACGTCTTGTTCTCGTAATTACGTAGCAGGGCTCCATCCTCGTCCATGTGAACAAGATAGTCATCCGGAAGGAGCGGAATTTTTCCGCCGCCGCCTGGGGCATCGATTACGAAATGTGGCACCGCCATGCCGCTCGTATGTCCCTGCAAGGCCTTGATGATGTTCAATCCGGTCTCCACTGTCGTGCGGAAGTGATTTGTGCCTTTCGTCAGGTCTGCTTGATACAAGTAGTAGGGCTTCACACGGGCCAGCAGCAGTTGGTGGACCAATCGTTTCATCACCTCAGGATCGTCGTTGACGCCTTTCAAGAGAACAGTCTGAGCGCCGAGCGGGACTCCGGCGTCGGCCAACATGCTGCAGGCTGCCTTGACTCCCGGGGTCAACTCATCCGGATGGTTGAAGTGCAGGTTCATGTAAATCGGGTGGTACTGTTTGATGATCTCGCACAGCTTTGCCGTAATACGCTCCGGCAGCGTGCCAGGCACGCGCGAACCCAGACGGATTAGCTCCAAATGTGGAATCGTTCGGAGCGCTTTGAGAATTCGCTCCAGCAGATGGTCCGGAAGCAACAAAGGATCGCCTCCTGAGAGGATGACGTCCCGAACTTCGGTGTGTTCACGCAAGTAAGCGATCGCTCGATCGAGCTCACCCTTCTTGAGAAACCCCGGTTTGCCGACAAGCCGCTTGCGAGTGCAAAACCGGCAATAGATCGGGCATTGATTGGTGACCATGAGGAGCACCCGGTCCGGATAGCGGTGGACCAAGTGCGGGACTGGGCTCATAAGATCTTCTTCAAGCGGATCATCCTCGGCGTCGATATCAGCAAGCTCGGCTTGGTCAGGCACAACTTGCCTCCAGATCGCATCCCCCTTCGCTTTGATCGTCTCGAGCACGGTCGGTGTGATCCGCATAGGGTAGGGACCGACGATCGATTCGATCTCTTGTTCGTCAAGCCCGAAGCGCTCTGCGAGATCCTTCGGCCTTACGATGCTCTCGGCGAGGATGCGTCTCCAATGCTCCATGCAAATCTCCCTTTTGGGCAGCCTCTTGAAAAAGGCCGCTAGCTGCGTTCTCACATCGCTTAAAGGCTCAACGTTCGAAGACAGTACGCTTCGCCTCTTCGCTCGTTGCGGCCTTGCTGGACGGCCTTTTTGAAAAGCCTGCAGGGGCTCTTAGTTCTGATCGTTTGTGTTGCCCTTCTTTGCTCACTGTCTACATTTTCGCGTCCACAGCCGGCTAACCGTTGGCGACACGTCCAGATCCGGCCTTGCTCTCAAGATGAGCCAGTATCTCGTGGGTTTCGCTCAGCACCTGGTCTCCGTCTTTCAGCACCGGCACATAGTATTGTCCCGAGACGGCGAAGACATCCTTGCGGAGAGGTCGAAAATCGTGAACCACTACGCTCTCATACGGCAATCGGAGATCGGCTAGTTTTTGGCGCACCACTTCACACTCCGGACACCATTCGACGTGATACAGGATCATCGACATGTTTGATTTTATGGGTGGTCAGTCTGGGGCTCAACGGCGCACGGAACCATGACGGCGTCCTTCATTCCATGAATCACTTTTTTATCCGCTGGGACAATTGTAGCCAGAATACCAGCCAGATGAGCGCTTTCGCTAGTGACGAAATAGTAGGGGGACAGTCTCGTGCGTCCGGCCATCGCGCGCAACTCGCCGGTGACCGGATCAAAATAGTTCAATTGAACCTGCTGGCCCTTGTGAAATTCCTGAAGCACGTACGGAGTATGAGGGAAGGCCTCAAGCGCTGAATTGATCGCGTTGCTCCATTCGCTCTGTGGCAGGTCATGACCGACGGATACGCCACGACTACCCCAAGCCAATTCCGAAAAGCCCGACGGCTTGACCACGAAATGTCGTTCCTTCTGCGTGGCCTCCTTGAGGTCGTGCCAATTCATCACGGCGCGGCTCCCGATCGAAAGACCTGGAATGACAGCCGAGGGTGGCACCGGCGCGGGATCCAATATCCATGTTCGAGGCATGATGGTCGTGAGGTGGAGGAAGAGGTCCTCACCCAACTCCGTTCGCCAATAGGGAGCTAACACGGGATGGTGCAGCAGTGCGAACGCCGATTTTTCCTCCAGCGCCGGTTTATAGGGTGGCGTCACCGAGGCCCAGCCTTTCTTGATCGCATACTGAATCAGTTCTGCCTTCGGAATGTTCGGCAAGTCGAACAGTTCGTAGAAACGATAGATGAGGCCAATGGGGAAATTTCCTGCTTCTGTTGCCAGTAGGAGCGCTTCTTCCGTGAAACGTATCTGGCGTGGCTCAACGCAAAAGCATGAACACCCTCGGGCTGAAAGCGCTGCGGCCAGCCAGGCCATTTCCGGCCGGTAATCCTTCGCCTCTTCCGACACGACAATGGCGGTCAGCCCGTCATGTCGACCTTGCTGTTCCCTCATCATGGTCTCGAATCCGTCGACCATTCCATCACGCCCGCCAATGATCTGGGGTGAATCATGAGAGGAGGACAGGTCCGCATAGGCACGGCTCATCGCCGCGGTCAATCCAATGCCTCCCGGCACCGAATCAAGTTCCGTAATGACCATGCCGTCCGACGTTGGAATGACATCAGGCCGGATGACCGCGGGCAGATGGTCCCGAAACCGTTTCATCCGGCTATAGGTAATGAGGCCTTCCGGTTTCCCCTGATCGAGATACGCGGCTACCCAGGCAGGCTGGGTCCCGCGCACGCTTTCCATGTAGAGTCGGTTCACAGCTCGGTAGAAACGCAGGAGCTGAGGCCCCAAGGTTTGGAAGAACTTCAGTTGATCATGGGAAAGGCGCAACGGCTCAAGGCCTATGCGCCAGGATGTCTGGACAGAATCCTGGCCGGATAAGGCTGGGGATGGCGATCCAGCGAAAGGGGCAAAGAGACCCGCTTGAATCAGGGTATCGCGGATGCTGGTACAACGGTGGAGGAGGTCGGCGGTAGCCAAATCAGATAGGAAATGGGTTCATGCCAAGGATTGTTACGAGAATCGTAACACGGGCTTCAGGACCGTACAAGAGGAAGAACCGTGGAGGGAAGAGGATTCGCTGGTGTCGCCATGCGCACGCAATTTTTCCCGGCGGTCTTCGCCGCATACACAGCCTCGTCGGCGGCAACTATGAGGTCCGACGGTACGGAGGCGTGGATGGGGAACGTCGCGACACCGATGCTGCAGGTGAGGATAGAAGGCTTATCGTGGAGGGCCATCAGTTCCGGCAACATGGTCAAGGTCGTGACACGGCGTCGGAGCCGCTCGGCGGCGCTGAGCGCACCTTCCATCGACGTGTCAGGGAGGATCAGTGCAAATTCTTCTCCGCCATATCGGGCCGCAAAATCACTGGCTCTCGCAATACCCCGGCCGGGGCCCTGCTGGCTGTCCAGCAGCCAGCCCAGTTCGCGGAGGACTTGATCACCCATCGTATGGCCGTACATATCATTGATCTGTTTGAAATTGTCGAGGTCGATAAACAACAGCGAGAGTGGGCGCATGGAACGGAGTGCCAGCGCGCAGAGCTGTGCCAGCGTTTCCTGAAAATGGGAGTGATTGTAGAGGCTGGTCAAGCTGTCCCGGATGGACTGATCACGCAAGAGCTGATTGGCCTGCATCAGGTCTCGATTGGTGTTGGAGAGTTTCTTAACAAGACCTTCGGCCTCCACCTGCTGGCGTTTCACCGCCGTAATGTCAGTGATCGTCTCGACGATATGTGTGTCTCCGGAGGCCGTCTGGACCTGCGCCCATTGGACGAGCAGGTGCTCGTCATTCGGCAGTGGCACCTCGCTGGCGGTTGGCTTTCCTGTCTCAACGGCTTCCGGCATCTTGCAGAACGCACAAGGGGTGGGACAGCCCGCGATCTTTTCGTGGCACGTACGGTTGGAAATGTCGCCGAATTTGTTCTGTGAAACCTGATTCTGAAATACAACCTTGTGTGTGGCGGGATCGATGACCGTGATGATAACCGGTTGCGAGTTCAGCAACACCTGTGGGTCGTATTGTGGTCCTTCTGGAGGGAGCGCCATCGTCGTGCCAATGAGATGTGATACTTGGGCCAGTATTTCAGCGAGAGCGGATTCGGTCAAGAATTTGAGTGTTTTAGGACCGCGAACCCCGATGCAGAAACCACAACGTAGTAGGCCACTCAAGGAGATTGATGTTAGAATGGGCCCAATTTTAACCCCGTCGGCCACAATAGGGCTTACCACGATGGCGTCGCCCTTGACGATCTCCTCCGGAGTCCTCCCTCAACTGGTGCCGAGCAGTGCCTGCTTTCGATGTGATGTCTGCTGTCGATTTCCGGATCCAGATAGCCCACTTCGTCCGTATTTTACCGGGGACGAGATCTCCCGAGCAGTCGATCTTGGTCTGGAGACGCAAGCCTTCCCTGATCGTCGTGGCTCTCAGGTCATCGTTGTGCCGAATCCACAGGGGGAGGGATATGTGTGCCCTGCCTTTGAGAGTCAAAGCGGTACCTGCCGCATCTACGAACAGCGCCCGCTGGATTGCCAACTCTATCCGCTGGCCCTCATGTGGAATGCTGAGCAGAGTGAGGTCGTGCTGGGGTGGGATACCAAGTGCCCCTTCATGTCGGAAAAACCGCCGGAGTCCATTCGCCTCCATGCCGAGCGGGTACTCAACATCCTACAGCAGCGCTCCGTGGTAGCGCAGATCGCCGACAGTCCCAGGCTGATCGGAAGGTTTCAAGAGGATGTGGTGATCCTGCATTCGCTCCCGGAAATTACACAGGCTTTGTCTGATCGATGGGGCGCTCAACCCACATACCGGCTGATGCTGGCAGACCTGCAGCGTCTAGCCACAGCACTGAACCGATCTGGACTTTGCGACGCTCAGCCACTGGCGGCCTATTCCACTCCTTATCATTACATCTGGAATGGGCTCCTCTCTTACTGGTGGAGTGAAATACAAGGCGCCTTCTGTCTCTTCGTTCAATCGCCGGATGGATGGTTCATGCCGCTACCTCCGCTCACAAGCCATAACAAAATAGAAGGACCGTTGGCCGAGGCGTTTCGACTCATGCGCTGTTGGAATGGTCCAGGTGCAGTGAGCCGTGTTGAGAATATTCCTGCTTCGCTGGTACCGGTCCTCGAGTCGATGGGGTACCGGCTCATGCCTAAAGATCCCGACTATATCTATCGTGCTGCCGAGTTGGTAAACCTGGCAGGCGATCGGTATAAGGCACAACGTGCACTCTGCAATCGTGTCGAACGAGTCGAAGGGGTGAGCGTTGAATCGTACCGACCGAGCGATCGTCTTGCCTGCCGGGAGTTGTTTCAACAGTGGCGCCGGCACAAGCATACGAAAGGTCTTGATGCGTTCGCTATCATGCTCCTTGAGGATACAGCATCTGCCCATGAGGTCGCCTGGTCGCATGGATCCGAATTACAGCTCGTCGGCTCGGTGCTCCGCATCGACAGGGACATTCGTGCGTATACGTTCGGGTACTGGCTGACTACAAACACCTGGTGTGTGCTGCTGGAAGTGGCCGATTGTACAATTCCCGGATTGGCGCAGTATCTCTTTCGAGACACCTGCCGAAAGGCCCTTTCCCAAGGGGCTGAATTCATCAACACGATGGATGATTCAGGGTTGTCCAGTTTGCGCCGGTCAAAAGTGAATTACCACCCGCTGAGGCAAATCCCGAATTACATCTGTTCCGAGGCCTCCGACGCATGAGCAAACAAGATTTCCAACAGCCGCTCGACTCGTCGCGCTATCGCTGGCTGCCGCAGTTGATCATTCTCATGAACCTCGTGGCCCTGTTGGCCGGGGTCTTTCTCCTGCGCAGTGTCGAATCTCGATTAGTGGCCGCAGCCGGGGAAGAGTTGACGATCGCCGCAGCCGAGGTATCCGACAAACTGGACCGTCTGCTGTTCGAGCGATACGGCAACGCGCAGATGATGGCTCGCGCCTTCGCACTGCGATCGTCCGATGCGAGGTATCTCTCCAGTTACCTGGGGTGGATGAAAACGAACTATGCTCCGGTCTACCTGTGGCTGGGAGTCACCGACGGCCAGGGGATGATGGTGGCTGCGACCGAATCGACCGTGCGCGGACAGGATTTTAGCAAGACCAGCTGGTTCCAACGCGCGCGCGATACGAGGACTATCCAGATCGATGACGTTGACGCTCATGATGCCGACAGCGGAGATGAAACGATCGCCTTCACGGCACCGATCCTTGACGCGGAAGGCACCTTCCTCGGTGTCGTCACGACGCGAGTGGCATTGTCCGTGCTCGAAGAGGTGACGACCAGAACCGTGCGTTCGCTCGAAGAACGGCAGGAGTTTACCGGTCCTGTGACATTCCAAATGGTCACCAAACAAGGGACTGTGTTCGTGGATTCTGACCTCTTGCACAAGGGACCGCTGAATATCCAAAAGTCCGGTTCCCCATCGGCGGAGGCGAGCCAGTCCGGTGAGCCGGGATTTCTCGAGGAGGATTATCGTGGCAGTCCGGTCGTGACGGGATATGCCCATACAAAAGGATTCGGGGAGTTTCCCGGGTTGGGATGGTACGTGCTGATCCGGATGGACCGCGAACGCATTCTTGAGCCCATTAAAGGAATCTTGTGGAAGGTGGGGCTGACCGGGGCTGTGTTCTGGATACCCATGTTGCTATTACTCTTCTGGTCGACCGCTCAATTACGGACAAAGTATCAGCAGGTGCAGCAGGAAAGTTCCTGGGCACGTGCGGCCGAGGCGGCGCTCCTTCAAAGTCAGGAACGCAACAGAGCAATCGTCGAAACCGCCTTCGACGCACTGGTTACGATCGACGCGGCCGGCACTGTGACCGATTGGAACGGTCAAGCCGTCACAATCTTTGGATGGTCACGTGATGAAGCGCTCGGGCAGCGCCTGTCAGAATTGATCATTCCGTCCCGAGACCGGGATGCCCATGAGCATGGTCTCCGCCACTTTCTTGCCACGGGGGAAACTCACATTCTGAATCGCCGCATTGAGGTGCTGGGGCTTCATCGTTCTGGACGTGAGTTCCCAGTCGAACTGGCCATTTCTCCGGTGCGCATCGGGGACACGATTTTTTTCAGCGCGTTCATCCGCGACATCACCGAGCGCCGGGAAGCGGAAACAAGACTGCGGGAGAGTGAGCTGCGTTATCGGTCGGTGGTCAACGCACTTGATGAGGGTGTGGTGGTCGTTGATGCGGAAGGCGTCCTGCGCACCTGCAATGCGAGTGCTGAACGCATTCTGGGACAGTCGCTTGATCAGCTGACCGGGTGTTCCTTGCTCGATGAACGCTGGCATACCATACACGAGGATGGATTACCGTTTCCGCCCGACGAATACCCGGCGACGATCACGCTGCGGACCGGTCATCCTTGCGCCAGCGTGGTCATGGGCGTGTATAGACCGGACGGCAAGCTACGCTGGATCGACATCAATTCCCGGCCTTTGACGGCGGAAGGACGGGCAACGCCTTCTGCCGTGGTCGTGTCGTTTTCGGACATTACCGATCGCAAACGCGCAGAGGAGCGGCTCACGGCTCAATATGCGATCACGCGCGTCCTGGCGGAATCGCGAAGTTTGGAAGATGCGGTTCCGAAAATTATGCGGGCCGTCGGACAAAATTTGGAATGGGACTGCGGCATTTTCTGGCGTGTGGACAAGGCTGCATCGGTGCTCCGTTGTCTGGATCAGTGGCAGGCTGCAGGGCTTGACGCCGGTTCCTTCCTAGACGAGTCCTGGGAGCGGACTTTCAAGCCGGAAGAAGGGTTGCCGGGACGGATTTGGGCTACCGGAAGAGCGGCATGGATTGTCGATGTGGCGCAGGATCAAAACTTTCCACGCCAGCTGCAGGCACGCAACGCCGGGTTCCATGGGGCCTTCGGGTTCCCGTTGCGAGTCGGCGGCGACATCGAGGGGGTGGTTGAACTCTACAGCCGCCAGGTCCGTGTCCCGGACGAAGAACTCCTGAAGATGATGGACGACGTCGGGCTGAAACTCGAACAGTTCGGAGATCGAACCAGAGCGCAAGAAGCGTTGCAACAAACAGAAGCACAGTTGCGGCAGTCACAGAAAATGGAAGCAGTCGGACGGCTTGCCGGCGGGGTCGCGCACGACTTCAACAATCTTCTCACTGTCATCAGGGGATATAGTGAATTACTGCTCGCGCGTCTCGCGCCGGACGATCCTGTGCGCAAGGAAATGATCGAGGTCAAGAAAGCCGCGGACCGGGCGTCGGGTCTCACCCGTCAATTGCTGGCATTCAGCCGCCGCCAATTCATCGCGCCGAAAGTCATCGATCTCAACGCGCTGATCGCGAATATGGATAGCATGTTGCGCCGACTATTGGGCGAGGACATCGTCGAACTCTGCACCGAATTGAGTCCTCAGACCGGCTTGATCAGAGCGGATTCCGGTCAGATCGAGCAAGTCATCATGAATCTTGCGGTCAACGCTCGCGACGCCATGCCGAAAGGCGGACGTCTTACGATTGAAACCCGGAATGTGACGATTGGGAAACCGACACGGCAGACTCCGGCTGGCGTGAAGCCCGGCGCGTATGTGTTGTTAGCTGTACGGGACACCGGACACGGGATGGACGAGGAGACGCAATCTCACCTCTTTGAACCGTTCTTCACGACGAAAGAGAAGGGTAAAGGCACAGGGCTGGGACTCTCCACGGTCTACGGGATTGTCAAACAGAGCGGCGGAAGCATCGTGGTCGAAAGTCAGAAGGAACAGGGCGCGACGTTCAAAATATATTTTCCACTTGTCGAGCAAGGTGTCGCAGCGGGGACCCTCGACATGGCAGCGCCGGCACACGGGCGGGAGACAATCTTGCTCGTGGAAGACGAACCGGCGGTCCGCGGTCTCGTGCAAGAAACCTTGCGCCTCCATGGCTATACCGTGCTTGAAGCACGCCATGGCATCGAGGCCCTCATGACCGGAGCCAAGCATCAGGGGCCGATTCATCTGCTGCTCACGGATGTCGTCATGCCGCAGATGAGCGGTCCGGAAGTTGCGGAAAAAATCCAAGTTGTTCGCCCGGGCATCAAGGTGCTCTACATGTCCGGGTATCCGGACCATCCTGCTTTCGAGCAGGGAGGCATCTCTCGCGACGCATCATTTTTGCCGAAGCCGTTCACACCCAACGTGTTGGCGAAAAAAGTGCGCGATGTATTGGACGGCGAGAAAGTAGCGTGAGAGGATGGTGGACAGCTGACCCAGCGAGGGTAAAACCACATGGCCTCTCGAGACTTGGCTCCGCAACTTGTTCCATTCAGGATCTTGTCCGAATGGAACTTCGAACAATGCTCGCCATCGCCTTCGGCGACCGCAGCGAGAGGCTATGTACCCCTCGCAGGTCGCAGCTAGTCCATCCATCCTCCCTTTTTGATGAGAACGGGCGGCGGGCTATCGCTTGATATTGGCCGCCATTCCGTTTATCGTGCCGGTGAATTTTCCGGCTCAATCGAGAGCAAGACCGCATGACTCAATCGGGGCGCGAGTTCGACATCGGGCAATACCGCATCCAGCAGGAGCCGTACTACGCCGAAGTTCGGGGTGAAGTCGGCCTGTTCACGACCGCCGCTAAAACCCGGATGCCAGTGATGCTGAAAGGGCCGACCGGCTGCGGAAAAACGCGTTTTATACAGTACATGGCTTATCGGTTGGGACGGCCGCTCATCACGGTCGCTTGTCACGAAGACCTCACAGCATCGGATCTCGTCGGTCGCTATCTCCTCAAGGGGCAAGATACGGTCTGGGTCGATGGCCCTCTGACACTTGGTGTGAAGCATGGCGCGATCGTGTATCTCGACGAGGTGGTCGAAGCGCGCAAGGACACCACCGTCATTATCCATCCTCTCAGCGACGACCGTCGTCTCTTGCCGATCGAAAAGAAAGGGCAGGTCATCGAAGCCGCCGATAACTTTCTGCTGGTGATTTCTTATAACCCCGGATATCAGAGTGTGCTCAAAGATTTGAAGCCAAGCACCAAGCAGCGGTTCATGGCCATCGAGTTCGACTATCCTTCGGCGGACATTGAAACGGCAATTGTACAACATGAAACCGGCGTCACCCGCGACCTTGCCGGCAGCCTCGTGAAACTCGGAGGAAAAGTGCGCAATCTCAAGAATCACGGTCTTGAAGAGGGCGTGAGCACCAGGCTCCTCATCTATGCCGGCACCTTGATCCGCGAAGGCATTTCCATCGAACGGGCCTGCGACGTGGCGATTGCCCGGCCGATCACCGACGACCCCGACATGCAGCGCAGTATCATGGAACTTGCGAAGGCCATCTTCTAGCCTGTGCGGTGCCGAGCATTTCACCATTAGACGTGAATTCACAGATCGTGAAGGACGGCAAGAACGGAGCCATCCTCGCGATTCATGTCCAACCAAAGGCTGCCCGCACATCTTGTATCGGTATTCACGGTCATGCGCTCAAGATCCGGATTGCGGCCCCGCCTATCGATGGCGCAGCGAATAAAGAATTGATTCGTTTTCTCGCCAGCGCGTTGTCTCTGCCGACGACAGCCGTGCATATTGAGTCCGGCGCAGGCGGACGACAGAAACGTGTGCGTCTGGAGGGACTGACGGCTGCACAGGTCGTAGCTCGCCTCGTTCGGAAAGAATTGGTGAAACAGTGAGGCGATTGATCGCGTGGATGGTTTTTCCGAGCGTGATGCTCGCTGCCTGCTCCGGCCCAAAGCCCGTGTTGTATCAGAACGCCCATCTGCAATCCGTGGGGAAAGAAGCGGCGGAGCAGGATATCGAAGCCTGCAAGCAAATGGCCGAGGAGGCTGGTGCGCAGCAAGGTAGCGGCAAAACAGGTCAAGTGGCGAAGAGTACGGCCATGGGCGGTGGCGTCGGTGCGGCGAGCGGCGCGGTGGGTGGCGCCATCTCAGGCTCACCCGGTCTTGGCGCGGCGATCGGCGCCGCGAGCGGAGCCGTGTGGGGATTGCTGATGGGGTTATTTACCTCCAGCTCACAGCCAAATCCAGCGTATACGAACTATGTGAATCGATGTTTGCAGGACAAGGGCTACGAGGTCACAGGATGGCAGTGAGGCAATCGTGGGAAACGAGTTGGGGCTTCTTTTGGAAAAGTGTGACAGCGGTAACCATATGCAGCCTCGTTGCCTGTGCGGGGGTGCCGGAGCCGATTTTACGGTCCAACGCGAAAGTGCAACTACAGGGGCGTGAAGCATCAAAGTTGGATGTTGCGATGTGCCAGCAAAAGGCCGAAGCAGCCGGCTTGAAGCCCGGTACCGGCAGTCGCAGCGGAAATATGGGAGCCGGCGCTGCACTTGGATTGGTCGCAGGTGCGGCCGTTGGCGCGTCGACCGGATTGATCGGTGGTGCGACTGGCGTGGCAATTGGCGCTGCAGCGGGGGCTGGCCTCGGTCTTCTGATCGGCGTGGTGGGTGGGGCCTACAAACCGCTCGAACCGGATGAACCCTATGCCAATGTCGTGCTGCGATGTCTGTTCGACAAGGGATACGAGGTCACAGGCTGGGAATAGATAAAACGCTCGGCTGACGAAAGAGCGGGCTACTCCGGCTTCGCCATGTTAGATGGTAAATAGCCTCTCACTTATGGCCGGGCGCCTCACCGGAATAGAAGAACGGCGCCGCGGCACCTGGTTTGGCTATTGATCGACATCTGGCGCCATGGCGAAGCCTTCGTGCCCATCTCTTCCATCCGAGCGCTTGAGAAGGGCGATGATCAGAGGGGCACACAAGTCGCGTGTACCGGCATTCCATCCTTGCCGTTTTATTCTTCGTTTTGGGTTGAGGGCACCAAAGCCTTATGTCTCAGTACCCGGCCCTTCTCGGGTGTTGGATCGCTAACCACACCATACACTTCGCGTCCTTCGTGCCCTTCGGGCAAATATTCGGTGATGGGCATCCCGTCCTCGCGAACGAACAATAGGCAGTGGCAGTATTTGTAGATCTGCATTTCATCGCACGCACAGATCCATCGACGGAGTTTTGCTTCGGCGACTTTATCCTTGTAAAAGTTGCAGGGGCAGAGGGGTTTCCCGAGTTCGTCGACGTGCATGGCCAGGCCCTTCACGACGGCCTGCGTCACGGCAGGGTTCGGATGCATCGTGGTGCCGCTCTTCTCGGCGACCCTTTTACATATTTCCACATTTTTTCGAGGCTTTCCTGCTTCGGTTCTGCCATCTTCTCGCTCCTCTGAAACGTTCCTGCCCAGTCAGGAGCTAGTTTACAAGCGGTAGGACGTTCTTTACAATCCAACACCTTGCACGATCCGGATTGATCCCTATGGCCGATTCATCAGTCTCAGACCGACTCGTCCACCGACTCGCCGATGAGCTGGGTTCTGCCACGGCGGCATTTCTTGTGGAACGACTGGTCCAATCCGGGGTCCGACCCGCGGCGACCCTGGCGTTGTTGGATGAGCTGGAAGAGGTATCTCCGAAAGCCGCAGGCGCGGCGATCGAAGCGCTTCCCGAGCTGGATCGACGCACCGGATGCTCTCAGGCTGTTCCTTGGCTCGATCTAGGTGTGGCGCTGGCAGAATCTTCCGGGGCGACCGCGCTGAAGTACTTCAAGGACAGTCCCCTCATCCTTGGCGTCATGGAGCGACCCGACTCGCAGGCAGCAGCCTTGACGGTCGGATTGGAACTGGCCGAACAAGATGCCAATGTCACCTTGGAATTTCTCAAAGCGGCCCCACAAATCCTGACTCTGATCAATCCCGAACAATTGAAACCTTGGCTCGACATCGGGGTGGAGCTCACGCGGATCGATCTCGTCGTAGGACTTGAATACATTCGCCAGATTCCGGCATTGGCACCGGTGCTTCCGTTGAGCGAGGTTCGTACTTGGTTGTCCTTCGGCATGAAGATGACCGTGCCGAATACATTGGGCAAGCCGGACTATCTCGCCACGATAGAATTTCTGAGAACCACTCCCGCCATTCTAGGCGATATCGAGCAGACTCCGCTTCGCTCCACAGTGATTTCGCTGGGTGCCTTACTGGCTGAACAGGCTCCAGAGGCTGGCATTGCCTGGCTGGCTGAATCACCCACGTTGCTTCGAGCCCTGCCTTCGCCAGAGTGGCGGGAGAAAGTGCTGCAGTATGGTTTCTTGCTGGCGGAAAAAGATGCCGAAACCGCGCTGTCGTATCTCCGACGAGGCTCCGAAATTGTCGGGCTGATCGGCGACGGGCCCCAGGCATTCTCCCGATTCGACGACTGGTTCAAGGCCGGCATGGAAGTGCTGGCCTATAGTCCAGAGGGGGCGCGGGCCTATTTTGCCATGGAATCGCGAAAGGCGCTTTCTTCGGTCGAAGAGGCGTTGAGCGGGGTCCCGCTCCGTCAAGTCGCGCGCAAGGTCAAGCTCTTCATCCAAGGACTCTGCGGATCGGACGTGTCGATTACGGCGCTTCCTGAATCGGTCGCCGTACCCACAGCACGTGCGAGGGTCAGTGCCGACGGGAAGACCATTGCCCTACCGGCTCTGCTGCGGTGGTTTCCCACTGCGGAGCAAAATGAGCGACTCTATCTCGTCATGGCAGCGCATGAGGCAGGCCACCTGGAGTTCGGCACATACCAGCTCGCGTTGGACTCTTTTTCGGATCTGATCGAATCTTTGAGTCTACGATATGGACACTTAGATAAGACGATGCCGGATTCGCTCGCCGGACTGTTCAATCTGTATCCCCATCCCCGATTGATTCGCGACCTCTGGACCATCTTGGAAGACGCGCGCGTAGAGTTTTTGCTTCAGACGGAATACCCCGGGCTCAGGAAGGATTTAGCGCAATTAGCTTCTGATGCGATCACCCCTCGCAATCCCGCTCATGGTCTGACGGTTAAGGAGTTGATTGTCGATTGTTTGTTGCGGCTCTCAACCGGTGAATCGGGTGGGACGGCGATCCCTCATGCCGTCAAGGAAGAAGTCTCCATCCTTTGGAAGGTATGTCAGCCCATCCTGACCACTAGCGCGACGGCGGAGACCTCGGTTCGTCTCGCCCACGAGGTCTATGTACGGATGGAAGAACTCTTGGCTCCTCGTGCAAGCATGATTCCGGCAGAACAGCCGAAGGAGGACTCGCAGGAGGTCGGTGTGGGACCGACTGGCTCCGAGGGAGGCGATGAATATCGTCCGGTGACCAATTGGGTCTATCGAGGAGAGATGAATCCGGAGTTCATCACGCGCAATCAGGTACCTGAACAGCAATCAGAACTGGAGCGGATGGCCAGTCAGGGCGCTGGATCGAAGGAACGGTCCGGCAGTGAACGACACGGCCGCCGTGGCAAACAAGAAGCCACAACTGGAGACGTGCTCGGCGGAGGACGATCATTGCCGCCTGCCGTAGAGGACTTGCTTGCTCTTGATCTCGAGCAGCAGCCTGCTCTGGAATTGACCGATCAAGTCGAGCGGGCCGTTCGGTATCCAGAATGGGACCATACGATCCAGGACTACCGCATGAATTGGTGCCGGGTCATCGAGCGTGGAGCCGAGACCGGTTCTGATGAGTTCGTATCCGGGATCCTGACCAGTCGTCAAACTGCAATCCGAACGCTTCGCAGGTTCTTCGAAAGCTTACGGCCCCCGGCGTTTCGCCGTATCGCCGGCCAGACGGACGGGGAAGACCTGGATATCGACGCTGTCGTGCGGCGGGCAGCGGAGCGGCAGGCTGGAGTCGAGGGTGGCGATCGGATCTATATTCGACGGGAGAAAAAGGAGCGCGATGTCGCGGTGGCCTTCCTCGTCGATGTGAGTGGATCAACCGGCAGGCAGATCCAGAGCGGGCGTCGCGTGATCGATGTCGAGAAAGAAGGCCTCGTATTGCTCTGTGAAGCGCTGGATGCCGTCGGAGATCAATATGCGCTCTACGCCTATTCCGGTCAGGGACGAGATTCGGTGGAGATGTTAGCAATCAAGAATTTTGACGAGCGATTAGGCATCACGACGGCACAACGGTTAGGCGGGCTTGCTCCTCGCCAGCAAAATCGGGACGGAGCGGCGATTCGCCATGCCGTGGCCAAGTTGAGGGCACGTGACGTGAAAACCCGCATCTTGATGTTGCTGAGCGACGGGAGACCACTGGACGGCGATTACAAAGACGAGTATGCGCTCGAAGATACGAAGGCGGCGTTGAGCGAGGCAAGACGACAGGGTATCGATCCTTTCTGTGTCACCATTGACCGCGAAGCGGACAACTATCTTCGGCGTATGTACGGGGACGTGCACTACATCGTCATTGACCGGATCGAGTCGCTTCCGGCGAGACTTCCGTGGATCTATCAACAATTGGCGACATAGTGTCTGATAAGTCGTGTGTCCAATGTTGGATCCTGAAAGCGGGCGGATCAGGAGCATGAATCATCAACCGGCAAAGCCGACAGTGCCGCCATGGCTGTATAAGTTGTTTACCGGCCATCAATATCCTTACGTCCGCCGGTTAGCGAAGTTTGCCCAACCACTGAGGCAGGGCGAAGATCGTCCGGAACCTACGAAGGAAATGATCGAGGTCAAGTTTTGGGAAGTCTACCCGCATTGCTCCGCCAAGGTACTACAGGAAGTGAAAACCGGGATGATCGTCGTGTTTCACGATCGGGGCGAATATCCTCCCGGCGGGTATCAGGCGCTCGTAGACAACCCGGAGGAATTTCTGGCAAGAACATACGGCAAGAAAAAGATTAAGGTGAATTTCTATCATGGCGAGAATTTCGTCTGCACAATCAATTTCAAAGTGGCAGGCTGGACCGAGCACGAAGGTGGGCACTGAGAATAGTATTCACGGTTGAGGTGGAGGTATGGGGCGACCGAAGATTACCGTAGTGGGGGCAGGAAACGTCGGCGGGACGACGGCGCAGCGGCTGGCCGAGAAAGATACCTATGATGTGGTGCTGGTCGATATCATCGAGGGAGTGCCGCAAGGCAAGGCCCTCGATATCGCACAGGCCGGTCCGGTCTGCGGGTACAGCACGAAGGTGGTCGGAGCGAACGGGTATGCTGAAACTGCGGGGTCCTCGATCGCGGTGATCACCTCCGGCATTCCGCGAAAACCCGGCATGAGCCGCGATGAACTGCTCTCGACCAATGCAAAAATTGTGAAGTCTGTCGTCAGTGAGCTTGTCGCCCGATCTCCTGAAATCATTTTGATTCTTGTCACCAATCCGTTGGATGCGATGGTCCACGTGGCCCGGAAGGTCAGCGGTCTGTCCAAATCGCGCATCATCGGAATGGCCGGGGTGTTGGACTCAGCTCGGATGCGGACATTCATTGCGCAGGAATTGAACGTCCCCGGGGCGGAGGTTGAGGCCATGGTATTGGGCGGACATGGCGATACCATGGTCCCCCTGCCGCGTTACACCACGGTGAAAGGCAAACCGGTCTCTCAGTTAATGGCAAAAGATAGACTCGATGCCATTGTGAAGCGTACGCGTGAAGGGGGAGCCGAAATCGTCGGCTTGCTGAAAACCGGTAGTGCCTTCTACGCCCCTTCGGCCTCTGCAGTGGATATGGTGGAGGCGATTCACAAGGATCAAAAGCGCGTCATGCCTTGTGCGGTGCTCTGTGAAGGTGAATACGGGTTACAGAATGTCGTCGTTGGCGTGCCGGTGAAACTTGGCAAGGGTGGTGCCGAGCAGGTGATGGTCTATGATTTGACGGCGGATGAACAGAAGGCCCTCGAAGCCTCTGCGAGTGCGGTACGAGAACTCTGTGCGACGGTGGACCGCTTAATGACGTGAGGGTCGTCGATTGATACCAGTGCCCTCCGTACGCTTGACAAGCAGGAGGGGCTCAAGTACACAAGGCACCTAAGCAGTGCACCGAATGAGGAGACCCTATGAAATTTCTTGAAGATCCGATGCAGACCATAGGCGCTGGCTTCGTGCTCGCGCTGGTGCTGATTGTCGCGTTTTTCGGCATGACCGGTGTCGGAGCCGGTGAGGCCGATTGGGTGGGAATCATCACCCGCTGGATCCACTTCTTGGCCGGCATCACCTGGATCGGGCTGCTGTATTTCTTCAATCTGATCAATGCGGCCTTTCTGAAAAGCCTAGAGGGCCCGACAAAAAATATCGTGATTCCTAAATTGATGCCCTCGGCGCTCAACTGGTTCCGTCATGGAGCCACCGTGACTGTGCTGGCCGGCATCGTCCTCTACATGAAGTACTATATGAACGGTGGGACCGGCGCGTATGCACTTGGGATTGGCGGTCTTCTGGGTATCATCATGATGGCGAACGTGCACGCCATCATTTGGCCGAACCAAAAGAAGATCATCGCAGCCGTGACGGCAGCGGCGCAGGGCACGCCAGCACCCGCCGAGATGGCCCAATGGGGTCGGACCGCCTTACTGGCTTCTCGGGTCAATTTCATGCTCTCCATCCCGATGTTGTTCTTCATGGGGGCGGGAAGCCACCTCAAATAAGCAATCTCAACCGGCCGGTGTGGGCGCTCCCAGCCGGCCGTTCGATTCAGTCTCATTTTCCAACCGGTTATCATTCCGGCCAATATACCTATCCTGGCCTAGGGCTGTGGTCCTAACTCCTTGAGATTCAGGCCTATTCTCGCCATCTTGCCTTGACGGAGAGCCGGAGGGACCCGTATAGTAGCCATTCACCTTTCTGCGGCTTTGGAGCTGTTAATGACAACGTTGACCGAAGCACGCCTCGTTCAGAAGGTCGATGGAGCCCCGTGGGATATCGATGCCTACATCAAAGTGGGCGGCTACGAGGCTTGGAAAAGATGTGTGAAAGAACTTTCGCCTGATCAAGTGGTCCAGGAACTCAAGACTTCCGGCCTTCGAGGCCGTGGTGGAGCCGGGTTTCCAACGGGTGTGAAGTGGGACAAGGTGCTGAACCACCGAGTCAAAGAACGTTACTTTGTCTGTAACGCGGGGGAGCATGAACCGGGAACGTTCAAAGACCGTCATCTGCTGAAAACAATCCCTCATCAGCTGATCGAAGGCTGCCTGATCGCCTCTCGGACAGCGCAAGCCAAGGCCTCCTTCATCTATGTGAATCACGAGTACGAGGAAGAGCGGGAAAATTTGAAAAAGGCGTTAGCGCAGGCAGAGGAGCGAGGATTTGTCGGCAAAAATATTCTCGGCAGCGGCATCGACATTGATTTGCAGGTGTTCGAAGGCCATGGGAGCTATGTCGCCGGCGAGGAGACAGCCATGCTGGAGTCGATGCAGGGACGCCCGGCGATGCCCCGGCAGAAGCCGCCGTTCTATCCGACGGATTATGGACTGTACGGGAAGCCGACCTTGGTGAACAACGTCGAAACGTTGTGCAATATCCCGCGCATTCTGCAGAAAGGGGCCGCCTGGTTTACGCAGGTCGGCACGGAGAAATGCCCCGGCACTATGATGTTTTCACTGAGCGGGGCGGTGAATCGTCCCGGTGTCTACGAAATGCCGATGGGAGTGACGGTTCGTGAATTGATTGAAGAGTGTGGCGGTGGTGTGCCGGGAGGGCGAAAGATTAAAGCCGTGTTCCCTGGCGGGCCGGCATTCTCGATGGTGACCGCGGATCAGCTCGATCTCCCGATGGATTTCGATTCGTTGAAGAAAGCCGGCACTGGGTTGGGCTCGGCGGGAGTCATCGTCGTTGATGATGCGACCTGCATGGTCCGGCAGACCTTGAAGTTCTCGGATTTTTTTAAAGCCGAAAGTTGTGGGCAATGTCCACCCTGCCGGATGGGTACGATCAATCTGGCTTCGCTGATGACGAAGATCGAAGCCGGAGAGGGCACTCAGAAGGATCTCGACAGCCTCTTGCAGCTGTGCGGGTTTGTGAAGGGGACGGGATACTGTACGCTCGTCACCGGCGCGTCGGTGCTGGTGCAGAGCAGCGTGAAACTGTTCCGCCATGAGTTCGAAGAGCACATTCGATTGCAGCGCTGTCCATATCCGGCTGTGCCGGTCGAAGCGGTGGTCCATTAAGAGAGCTTGCCGTGCCACGCGTGACGTTTCTTCATTCGCAAGGTAAGAGCGGGACGGTCCCGCGGAACACGACCTTGCTCGATGCAGCCAAGGAGTTGGGATTCCCGCTGAATCACGATTGCGGGGGGAATGCCTCCTGCACGACTTGCCGGGTCGAAGTCCGGGACGGCAGCGAGCAGCTTTCGGAGATCGAGTTCGAGGAACAAGATCTCTTGGACCGCGAGGCACTCAGCGAGCCCTGGCACCGGCTCGGATGCCAGGCCAAAGTGTTGGGCGATGTTGTGGTAAAAGTTCCTGAAACGAAGTGGGCGGCGCCGACCACTGGACAGGCCAAGGCGCAGGGTGTTGATATTCGATAAAGAGGTGTTACACTAAGCTATCCAGACGGTCCAGAAGGCCGGTCTGATGAGAAGGAGGAGCACGATGGTTACGATTACCCCGGTGGCCGAACAGAAGATCCATGAATTGATGAAGGAAGAGAAAGATGTCGTGGGGCTGCGGATTTACGTCCGTGGCGGAGGCTGTCACGGCTATCAGTATGGGATGGCGTTCGAATCCAAAATGGCCGAAGACGACACCGTCATCGAAAAGGGTGACGTCAAGGTGATTATGGATTCGCAGAGCGCGCCGTTGCTCCAGGGTGCAGAAGTCGATTATGTCGACAGCGTGCAGGGCTCCGGGTTCTCCATCAAGAACCCCCAGGCGAAGACGACGTGCGGCTGCGGCAGCTCATTCAGCGCATAAGCGGCGTCTCGGCTTGCCGGACGCAGCTCGACAGGAACGAAGCGTAATAGGGGCCAGGGTTACTCGATCGAACGGGTGATCCTGGCTTCTCTTTTTAGCAGGCTGATGAAAGGACCCGCCAGCAGCGTTCTTGTTGAACGACCAAGGGACGAAGATGACACAGGTCAGCGTCACGCGACGGTATCGGTTCTGCGCCGCACACCGGTTGCACACCGACTATCTGAGCCCTGAGGCCAATTGGACCGCGTTCGGAAAGTGCAACAATCCGAACGGTCATGGCCACAACTACATCGTCCTCGTGACGATCAAGAGCGCGATGGGCCAGGAGGCACGGCGCCTGGAGCAGCTCGATCGGGTGGTGGAAGACACGATCGTCTCGCGCTTCGATCATCACGATCTCAATCAGGATCCGGCCTTTGCCGAGACGACGACAACTGGAGAGAACCTGGTCAAACTCATCTGGGACATCCTGGTCGACAAGATTCCCGCCAGCTCGCTTGAAAAGGTGGGCGTGATCGAAACCAGAGACAACTATTTCGAATATGCGGCACCTGCCGCAGGACGTTAACCGGGAGCCGCTATGGCACAACCTCGACGCCGCTCGTTGAGCAATCGTTTGGAAGTACTTCCTACGATCAATCGTCCCGCCGAGATCGGAGTCATGACGGAGCTCGTCGCCCAGCTGCTAGACGCCCTGGGAGAAGCTCCCGGACGAAACGGATTGCAGAAGACGCCAGAGCGTGTTGCGAAGGCTCTTCAGTTCATGACCCAGGGCTATCACCAGGACATCGAGCGTCTGCTCAACGGCGCCCTCTTCCCCATCGAGTACGATGAGATGGTGATCGTCAAGGACATCGATTTCTTCAGCTTATGTGAGCACCACCTGTTACCGTTCTTTGGGAAGTGTCACGTGGGCTACCTGCCCAACAAGAAGGTCGTCGGGTTGAGCAAGATCCCTCGCGTTGTCGATGTCTTTGCGCGGCGGCTACAAGTACAGGAGCGGCTGACCGTACAGATCGCCGAGACACTCAAGCGGAAGCTGGATGCTCATGGGGTGGCAGTCGTGATGGAAGCCCGCCACCTCTGCATGATGATGCGCGGTGTCGAAAAGCAGAACACCCTTGCGGTGACCAGTTCCATGCTGGGGGCGTTCCGGACGCAAGAACAAACCAGGAACGAATTCTTGAAGCTGATCCGGCGAAATGCAGTCGGAGAGGCCTAGACTGTCCTCGGCGAGAGTCCCGCTGC
>Ga0114129_10003412_pt1 | contig 22328 bp, 21 predicted proteins | sample RhiMetdeltSRZDD1_FD_80071 | JGI IMG/M metagenome (GOLD analysis project Ga0114129, IMG submission 80071) | Populus rhizosphere microbial communities from Tennessee, USA - Rhizosphere MetaG P. deltoides SRZDD1 (version 2) (version 2) | ecosystem: Host-associated > Plants > Roots > Rhizosphere >... | reverse complement strand
ACGACCATCGTCATCGCGCACCGGCTGTCCACGGTCCGCGACGCCGATCGGATCCTCGTGCTCGACGGCGGCAAGATCGCCGCGCAAGGGCGGCACGACGAGCTGCTGAAAACCAGTCAGCTGTACCGCCGCATGTGCGCGCGGCTCTCGGTCGGCAAGTCACTCGATGAACCCGAGAGTGTTGACGAACTGATCCAGGCCGCTCGCCGTTGAGATGAGCTCGCGATGACATTGCAGATTGCAAATTGCAGATTGCAGATTGATTGCAGATTCCAGATTGATGGCAGATGTCGGGAATCTCCAATCAACAATCAATGTGCAATCTGCAATCAATCTGCAATCTGCAATCTGCAATCTGCAATTCCGTGAGGATTCTCTTCGCGGGCATCATCGCGCGATATCCATTCGGCGGCGTGACGTGGTGCTCGCTGATGTATCTGCTCGGACTGCGCGCGCTCGGGCACGACGTGTTCTACATCGAGGACACCGGCGAGTGCGTCTACGATCCGGTGCAGAATACGCGCGCGACCGATCCCGCCTACGGGACCACCTACATCAACAACGCGCTCGAGCCGTTCGGGCTCGAGAACAGCTGGGCCTTCGTGAACTACGACGGCAGCTACCACGGCCGGACCAGCGACGACGTGCGGGCGTATGCGGCCGGAGCCGATCTGTTCATCAACCTCTCCGGCGGATCCTGGTTCTGGCGCGACGAGTACGCGCGCATTCCGCACAAGGTCTTCATCGATTCCGATCCGGCGTTCACGCAGCTCGCGATCGCCAAGGCCGAGCCGTGGTACGTCGAGTTCTTCAAGCGATTCGATCATCTCTTCACGTTCGGCGCGAACATCGGCACGCCGGCGTCGCCGATTCCGACGGGCGCGTTCGGGTGGCACAAGACCTGGCAGCCGATTACGCTCGGCGACTGGCGGACCGACGTGAACCCGCGCGACCTCTTCACCACCGTGATGACGTGGCAGATCGAGAGCTTCGCCGACGTCGGTGGCAACAAAGACCAGGAGTTCGTCAGGTTCATCGATCTGCCGTCGCGGACGCCGCAGCGCTTCGAGCTCGCGATCAACGGTCCGCAGACGCTCCTGCGCGAGCACGGGTGGGACACGGTCGAGGCGATGGCGGTGTCGCGCACGCCGCAGCAGTATCGCGCGTTCATCCAGCGGTCGAAGGCGGAGTTCGGCGTCGCGAAGCACACCTACGTCGCCAACCGCTCGGGCTGGTTCAGCGATCGCACGGAGTGTTATCTGGCGGCCGGCCGGCCGGCGCTCGTGCAGGACACGGGCTGGACCGCTCACCTGCCGTCGGGCGAGGGCCTGCTCGCGTTTTCGACGCTCGACGAGGCAATCGCCGGCGTCGACCGCATCAATACGCATTACGATCGCCACTCGCGGGGCGCGCTCGACATCGCGCGCGAGCACTTCGACGCGCGCCGCGTATTGCCGAGACTCCTCGAAACGGCGTGCTCGTAGACCTCGATGAGGATCGCCCACATCGCACCCGTCGCGACGACGATTCCTCCGCCGAAATCCGGATCCGTGGAAACGATGGCGTCGCTGTTGACCGAGGGGCTGGTGGCGCGCGGACACGACGTCACGCTGTTCGCGACGGCCGATTCGACCACAACGGCGAAGCTGCACGCGATTTACCCGCACGGCTACTGGCACGACGAGAACATGTGGCCGTGGGAGCTCTACGAGATGTTGAACCTCGCCGCCGCGGTCGAGCGCGCCGCCGACTTCGACATCATCCACTACGAGGCGGCGTACTATCCGATGTCGCTGGCGTTCGCGCGCCTGTCGCCCGTCCCGATCGTGCAGACGCTGCATCACTCGCCCAGCGCGGCGGAGGTGAAGCTGTGGTCGCGGTATCCGGACGCGCCGTTCGTCGCCATCTCGAACGAGCAGGCCCGGCTGCTCGACGGCCTCAACATTGTCGGGACCGTGCTGCACGGGATCGATACGGCGGCGTTCACGTTCCGCGAGAAGCCCGACGACTATCTGCTGTTCCTCGGCCGCTTCACCGAGGGCAAAGGGGTGTTGCAGGCGATCGAGATCGCCAAGCGCGTCGGCACGCGCCTGATTCTTGCGGCGGCGGAAGACGATTACTATCGCGAGAACGTGGCGCCCCACGTCGACGGCCGCGTCGTGCAGTACCACGGCGAAGCGGACTTCGCCGCGAAGGTGAAGCTCTACGGCGGCGCACGGGCGCTGCTGTATCCGATTCAGGCGCGCGAGCCCTTCGGGCTCGTCCTGGCCGAGGCGATGGCGTGCGGCACCCCCGTCGCCGCGCTCGATCGCGGCGCGGTGCGCGAAGTCGTCGACGACGGCGTGACGGGCGTCGTGTTCGACAACCTCGAACAGATGGTGAACAATCTCGACCGCGTGTTCGATCTCGACCGCAAGCGCGTCCACGAGCGTGCCGTGGCGCGGTTCGGCGTCGATCGCATGGTGGACGAGTACGTCGGCGTCTACCGCCGGCTCGTGGAGGCGCATCGTGGACCGTAGCGCGAAGGCTTCAGCCGAGCGACCTCTCGATGGCTGCACCCTGCTCGCCGTGTTCGCGCACCCGGACGACGAGTCGCTGGCCTGCGGCGGCACGCTGGCGCGGCTGTCGGATGCCGGCGCGCGCGTCGTGCTGATGTGCGCCTCGCGCGGCGAGCACGGCTCGGTCAGCGATCCGGCGCTCGTCGCGGACGGCGATCTCGGGCGCGTCCGGACGCGGGAACTGGAGGACGCGGCCCGCGTGCTCGGCATCGCCGATCTCATCGTGCTCGATCATCCCGACGGCGATCTCCGCTGGGCGCACGTCCCGGAGCTCCACGCGGAAATCGTCGCGGCGGTCGAGACGCATCGTCCCGCGGCGGTGATCACGTTCGCCGAGGACGGGCTCTATTGGCATCTCGATCACATCGGCGTTCACGAGCGGACCTCGACCGCGGTCCACGCGTTCGGCGCGGCCGCGCCGCCGCTCTACTACGTCACGATGGCGGCCGGCGTGATGCAGAACGTGGTCGAAGCCGCGCACGGGAAGGGCGGCGCGCCGCAGGACTCGAGCTTCTGGGGCATCGCGCCGGATGCGTTCGGCGCCGGAGCCAAGCCGCCCACGTTCAGCGTCAACGTGCGCGACTGGGTCGCGCGCAAGCTGGCGGCGCTGCGCTGCCACCGGACGCAGATGGGACGCGACAACCCGATCGCGTGGCTCGGCGACGACGAGGCGCGCGCGTTCCTGGGTCTGGAGTACTTCCGCCGCGCCGGCCTGATGCGATGCGAGGCGCTCGAAGCGTTGGGCGAGCCGGTGCGGATCGACGTGAACAGGCTGTTAGTGGCCGATGCGACTCGAAACGCTTGAGATTCTCCGATGTCCGTACTGCGGTGGACGTCTGGAGCTCGTCGACTCCCTGTTTCACCGGCGCACGGATGACGCGATCCAGGACGGGATCCTCGGCTGCCATTGCTGCATTTTTCCCGTCGTCGACGGCATTCCGGTCCTTCATCTGCAGCCCAACGCGACGGCGGCGCGCGATCACGTCCAGGCGGGCCGTCCCGATCTCGCCCGCCGCACGATGGTCGGACTCGAAGACGCGCGCGAGGCGGAGGCGTTCGAAGCGCTCGCGGTGTCTTCCGCCGCGACGTACCGCGACACGGTCGAGGCGCTCGGTCCCAGCTTCGAGGGCGGCTATTTCCTCTATCGCTTCTCCGACCCGACGTACATCGTCGCGCAGGCCGTCGTCCGCGCGGTCGCGACGACAGTGCTGCCTGCCCCGAGCGGAGTCGAAGGGGAGGGCACGCGGCGCGCGATTGACATCTGCGGTGGATCGGGACACCTGACGCGATCGCTCATGGACCTGTCGTCGCCGCCCCCGGTCCTCGCCGATTTGTATTACGCGAAGGTGTGGCTCGCGCGCCGGTTCACCGCCCCGGACTGCGAGCCCGTGTGCTGCGACGGCAACGCGCCGTTCCCGTTCGCGCGCGGCGCGTTCGGCTTCGCCATGTGCACCGACGCGTTCATGTACATCTGGACGAAGCGCCAGTTCGTCGGCGAGATGGAGCGGCTGATCGCGGGGCCGGGAGCGCCGGGCGCCGTCCTGATCGGCCACACGCACAACGAGAAGACGTGGAGCCCGTCGCACGGCCAGCCGTTGTCCGCCGCCGGCTACCGCGATCTGTTCGAGACCGTCGAGCCGCGCGTGTTCGGCGACGCGAGCCTCTTCGCGGACGTCGTCAAGGGCGGGCCGCTCGATCTGTCACGGCGCGATCCCGACGACGTGCTGGATGGCGATCCGGCATTGACGATCGTCGCCTCGCCGCATCCGGGCGTGTTCGCCAGGCATCCGATTGACGCGCCGCCGGCCGCCGCGGCCGGCGAGTTCCGGGTCAACCCGCTCTATGCCGCGCATCCGGACGGCACCGAGGTGCGCCTGCGCCTCCAGTTCCCCTCAGAGGATTACGAGCAGGAATACGGCGCCTGCCGCACGTACCTGCCCGAAGAGATTGCGATCGATCGCGAGACGCTCGCGCGTCTGCCCGCGGCGTCCGCCGCCGGCCCCCTCGCCGACCTCGCGCGACAGCGCGTGATTCTCGATTTGCCGAAGAGGTATTACTGACGGCGCCCCGCCCCCGGAGTAACGGAGGTTCACGGAGGAACGGTTTCAATCGGGAGACACGGAGACACGGAGACACGGAGGCGCAAGCGCAGTCGACGCGGACGGCCTGCAAGGCAGGCCGTCGTGACAGGCCGCGCCGCTTCGCGGCGCCGCGTCGACCGCGCTCCTCCGTTGCTCCGTGCCTCCGTTGCTCCCAGGTTGAAACCGTTCCTCCGTCTCCTCCGCTTCCTCTCGCCCAGCCATTACGCTATACTGCGTACTCATTACGCTGTTTGACGTAACCCAGAACCCGTTCGTGTACGGCGAGGTGGTGCCGGCGGCCGCGTTCGTCGACCGGATCGACGAGCTCGCGCGCCTGGTCCGCGACCTCGAGGCCGCGCAGAAGATCTTCCTCATCTCGCCCCGCCGGTACGGCAAGTCGTCGCTCATCCGCCGGGCGCTCGCGACGATGACGCGGCGCGGGGCGATTGCGGTCGAGGTCACCGTCAGCAGCTTCAGCTCGTATGTCGCGTTCCTCGAGGGCTACGCCCGCGCGCTGGTCGCGGCCGAAACGACCTGGGATCGCGCGCGGTCGTGGCTGCGCGAGACCATTTCTTCCACGCGGATCGACGTCGGGAGCGATCCGCGCATCGTCCGGTTTCCCAACGTGCGGAGCGAGCGCGACGAGTCGCGGCTGGCGCAGGAAGTGTTCGCGCTGCCCGCGCGGCTCGCCGAGACGCGCCGCCGCAAAGTCATCGTCGCGCTCGACGAGTTTCAGGCCATCGCCGGCTACGACGGCGGATCGGTGGAGCACGCGCTGCGGGCCGCCGTCCAGCACCAGCGCGAGGTCGGCTACGTGTTCGCGGGGTCGGAGCCGAGCCTGATGGAGCGGATGCTGTCGCCGCGCCGTCCCTTCTACAAGGCCGGCCCGGTGATGCGGCTGGACAAGATTCCCGCCGACGAGTTCGCCGCCTTCATCGACGGCCGGTTCGCCCGCTCCGGCATGAAGCCGGAACCCGGTCTGGGCGCGGCGATCGTCGAGCTCGCCGAGAACCTGCCGTACGACGTCCAGCGGCTCGCGCACGAAACATGGGACGAAGTCCGCGGCCGCCTTCGCGACGCTCCGGCGAGCCTCGCCGTAGCTCGCGCAATCCGCCATCGAGCAGAGGCGGGCCGCAACCGCCGCCGCGCGACGCTCGACGACCTGCATCAGGCGCTGCGCCGGCTGCTGGCCGAGCACCAGATGATCTTCGAGGCCGTGTGGCAGCACCTGACGCTGACCCAGCGCGCCGCGCTGCGCGCGGTCGTCCTCGAAAACGGCCGCAGCCTGCTCTCCGCCGACGTCCGGACGCGGCATCGCCTCGGCGGCGCGTCCACGGTGCAGCGCGCCCTCGCCGCGCTGGTGCGTGACGACGTCGTCGCGCGCGACGGCGATCGCTACGCCGTGGTCGATTCGCTGCTCCGGGAGTGGGTCGCGCGGCAGACCTTTTGAGGCGATCGCGCGCCCGCTGGCTTCGCTGTCCGGTGCCTGGAGGTTGAAGTATGATGTGCGCGCTTCCACGTCTTTGATGGCGCGATCGATTCCCTCTCTGCGCGGGCTGCGTCGGCATGCGCGCGAACACTTCACCGACGGCTCGCGCCGCCGCGGACTCCTCGTCGCCTTCGAGGGCCCGGACGGGTCCGGCAAGACGACGCAGCGGAAGCTGTTCAAGACGTGGTTGAAGGCCGAAGGCTACGACGTCGTCACGACGAAATGGAACTCGTCGGACTTGATCAAGCCGATCATCAGGAGCCGCAAGGCGGTTCGCGCGCTCAGTCCCGAGGAATTCTCGCTCCTGCACGGCGCCGACTTCCGCCACCGCGTCGAGCAGGTGATTCTGCCGGCGCTGTGGGCCGGCAAGGTCGTCATCGCCGATCGGTTTCTGTTCACGGGCCTCGCACGCGACGTGGCGCGCGGCCTCGATCTCGATTGGGTGCTGAAGCTCTATCAGCCGCTGCTCTGGCCGGACCTCGTGTTCTATTTCGCGGTGTCGGCGGGGACGTCGGGCAAGCGCATCCTGGCGACGCGGACGCCGCGCTTCTACGAAGCGGGGCAGGACGTCACGGAGGTCGACGATCCGGTCGAGAGCTATCAGCGATTCATCACGCGGGTGATTCGCGAGTACGAATCGCTGTCGTTGATCTTCAACTTCATCACCGTCGACGCCGAGCAATCGATCGGCGATCAGCATCGCCAGATCCGCGGCCTGTTCCGCGAAGGCGAAAAGCGTCCGTGGTCCGACTGGAACGCCGATGCGGTCGCGGAGTGGCTCGCGATGGGCGGAGGCGAATCGTGAAGACCTCGACGCGCACGCCGGCGCTGATCGCGGTGGACGGCGTCGCGGGACCGGCCATCGCGGCCGCGGCGCGCGCGGCGCTGACGTCGATCGACCGCGCGGCGCGAAGCGGCGTCAGCCACTGGGACGCGTCGGGTCTGTTCGAGGAGCTCGCGGTCGCCGACGAGTCCGCCGGGCAGCCGTCCGCGCGGACGCTGCTGCTCCTGTATGCGGCGGATCTCGCGTTTCGCCTGCGCTGGGAAATCCGTCCGGCGCTCGCCGAAGGCCACAGCGTCGTGGCGGCGCCGTACGTCGATACCGCCGTCGCATTCGGCCGCGCAGCCGGACTCGGCGCCGCCTGGCTGTCGAATCTGTTCCTGTTCGCGCCGCGGCCCCACGCGCGGCGATTCGCCGACGTCTCGGCGCGCGCCGGCCGGTCGAGCGGCGGGTTCGTGGAGTTCGGCTGCGAGTACGCGGGCGCGGCGAACGGCGTCGCGCGCCGCGAGCTGATGGATCGGATGGCGGCGTACTTGCGCGCGAGGGCGCGCCGACGGGCGACCTGACTTACTGCGGCCGCTCTTCGGCGACCATCCGCCTCACCGCGTCGCTCCGGTTCTTCGCGAACGTCTTGAGCTCCTCGATCGCCGCCTCGAACTGCTCGTTCGAGAACGGCTTGATCGGGTCGGTGAGCGCGGCGGATCGGATCCGCTCGTACTCGGTGGACACTTCCTGCTCCAGCCATCCGTCCTGCAGGACAGACTCGGCGCATTCGAGCAGCGTGTTCAGATACTCGTCCCTCAAGTCGTCGTAGGTGAGCGCACGCAGCACGAGGCGATTGCGAAAATTCTCCGGCCCGTCCTTGATGTTCCGGAAAATCCAGTAGTCCGGGCTGGCCCAGAACGTGTTGCTCTTGTCCCACGGCAGGAAGGTGAACAGATTCCTGTTTTCGAACCGGTAGAGAAAGAAATTGTTCGGCCCGTAGTCGCCGGTGATGCCGTCCTGTTCCGCCAGAAAGTTCTCGACGCCCAGGTGCCGCATGAACGCCTTCAAGTCGAGGAATTCGTCCATCCGCTGGCGCCACGAGGCAGCGGGCGCTTCGTTGACGGTCCAGATGAACCGCTCGATGACGTCGGCGCGCGGGCTCGTTTCGTGCGTCTGCGCCTTGAACGGCAACGGGACGTACTTGGCCGGGTCGCTGCCGAGGTATTCGAACGCGTACGGAATGCGGGTGCTCTCGTCGAAGTCGTACTCGTACAGATAGCCGTCGTTCTCGTTGAAGTTCTTCTGCAGGAAGTCCTTGTCGATGTCTTCGACAATCGTGTAGAGACCGGCGTACACGTTGTTCACGAAGAGCCGCGCAAACGATTCGCGCGGCGCTTTGATTTGCATCCGCTTGAAGAATTTCATGCTCACGAGCTCGCGCATGTTCGACGCGTCCTGCGTGTTGTTGCGCAGGATGAGATTCTTCAGACCCAGAAATCGCTGATCGGCCGAGTAATAATTGACGTCGAACTTCAGGCCCGGCTTGCTGCCGCTGCGGCTGCCGTTGCCGCGCGATCGGATGGCGATGCCGCGGGCCGTGACGTCGCGCCATCGCAGATCCGCCGGGTACCGCGTGTTGTCCTGGAAATGCTCCTTCAGCGATTCCCAATCGCGCGGGCTGATCGTCAGCCGGATGTCGTGCAGCGTGCCGTCGTCGAAGAGCGCGTCTGCCGGATCGCCCTGTGCCTGCGCGAGCAGACCTCCGACAAGCACGCACAGACCGCAAAGCGCGCAAAGAAGACGACGGGACGTGCTCGAGGAATGCTTCAATGAACCCACGCTTTTCTACAGCACGAGCTGGAGGCGAACGATTCGGCTCCAGAATGCGGCGGCGCCTGGTACGGGGTTACGTTCGATATCTTCCACGTGTTCCCGGATTCCGTTGATCTGAACCTTGACGAACCGGTTGACGGTCCAGTTGACGCCGACAGTCAACGCGCGATCGGCCGTCGGCAGAATCGTCTCCGCACGCGGATTCCGCGATGGCAGGTCCGTGCCGCCGACGCTGTCGAACCACAGGCGCTCGTAGCGCGCCCCCACCTCGAACGCGCCCCATCCGCCCTGCAGAAAATCTCCTGCCGCTTTCACCGGCCGCTCTTTCTTCTCGCCGGTGAGCAGCCAGGTGCCGGACACGTACCAGGCTCGGGCGCGCGCATCCGAAAGATCGTCGTCGCCGATGCCCTGCCGCTGTCGATCGTCGACGACCCACATGTATTCCGCGCGAGCCGACGCCGGTCCCACGGTCCAGTCCATGTCGGCTTCCCATCGCCGGCGCTCGCCTTTGACGTAGACCGGCTCGTAAAACACGTGCTGAGTCATGATCGTCCGGCCGCGCAAGCCATTCGGTCTGAAGGAATCATCCGACAGCTTGCTGATGGCGAATGCGGTACCGAGCTCGATCTCTCCGAGGCCTTGCGTCATCACGCGAAAGGGCGTGCCGGTCACGCGCGCGGCGACCGTCTGGTCGCCGCCTGCGATCCGGCTCGAGCGCGCGTTGTCGCCGTCGTGCCTGAAGACGCCGGACCAGTACTGCAGCCCGTGCTTCAGAAAGCTGCCGTGGACCATGACCCCGATGTCGCGCGAGGGCGCGAGATAGTTCGCGCCGAGCGAGCGATACACGAAGTCGTTGTGCGTCACACCCGTGAGCTGATCGAGGCTGAAGGGAATCTTGAACTTCCCAATCTTCACCTGGGCGTTCTTGATGTACGTCAGGTCGACGTTGACGTCTTTCCACGGCGACTTCGGATTCCTGCCGGCGTCCAGCTCTTTCTCGGTGAGCTCGCGCTCGAGTTCGTATTCGATGTGCTTGAACAGGCGGCCCTGCACCCCGATGCGATTGCGGTGCAGGTCCGTGCGCGCCAGCTCCGGCTCGCCGACATAGGTATCGCGGATGTCTTCCTGGAATTTGGCCTGGATGTCCATCCGGAAAGCCGATCCGATCCGGAAGCTCGGATGCTGCTTCCACGTGACGCGCGTTCCCGGGCCTTCGGGCTCGACCTGATCGGCTGGCACGGGCGGCGCCGCGTCGGTGTCGGTCGCGGACGGTCCTTCGTCCGGCGCCGGCACGTCGGATTTCTTCTTCGCCTTCTTCTCTTTCTTCGGCGTCTTTTCCTTGCCGGCCGTCTTTTCTTTATCGGGCTTCTTTCCTTTGCCCGCCTTCTTTTCCTTATCGGGCTTCGCGGCCGGCTGCGTGGTCTCCTGATCGTTTGTCGCGGCGCGCGCGGCCGACGGCGATCCAAGCGCGACCGCGGCCGCCAGAACGATCAGGATCCTCGCGATGCTCACCACAGCGCCTCACCGCTGACGTCGGTGGTCAATGGCGGCGCGCCGCGCTGAACCGCGTCGATCGCCGCGAAAAGCTGACGCGCGTCCTCAACCGCCGCCGTGTCGGTGACGACAATCGCGACCTCGCGCCGGAAGTCGAGGCTCAGCGCCGCCAGCGCGAGACTGCCGACGACCAGCGTCGAATCGTCGACGAGCATGATCTTCCCGTGCGATTTGAGCGCGCCGTACCGTTTCGCGCCGTACAGGTCGACGGCGATGCCTTCTGCACGCCGCTTCTTCAGCAGGTCGACCAGGTCCGGATCGGCCACCTTCGCGTCGATCAGACGGATGCTGCGCTTCGCCTGCTTGATGAGCGCCGTCAGCTGGACGCGCGCGCGCTCCGGTCCGACGACGAGGCGCGGCGAGAGATCGGCCGGCAGCGGCGATCCGCTGCAGTCGGCCGCCATCAGCGCCTTGAGCCCCGAGACGACCGCGGGATCGTGGGTGACGACGAGCGCGTCCCACGTTTTCTTGAAGCACTTCCGCGTGAAGTTCAGCGAGGCGACCACCGCCGGTCCTTCGTCTGCCACGAGATACTTCGCGTGGTATTTCACGACCGCATCGTTGTACGCATGCACCGCCGCGCCGGTGCGCTCGAGCGCGCTCCAGAGCTTCTCGCGCCGTTTCCTGCCGCCCTTGGCTCGCGACGTGACGAGCACGTCGACGGCCACGCCGCGCGCGGTCGCCGCGGCGAGCTCGGTGAAGATCGCGTCGTCGTTGCAGCGGAACAACGACAGCGTGATCTCGCGGCGCGCGCCGCGAATCACGTCGACGAGCGCGCGGCGGCGGTCGGCGGCGTCGACGACGAGGCGATCGGCGGACGGCGGCTTGGGACTCAAGATCATGGATGCTCGCGGTTCAACGCTGGCCGGGCGGCCGGCGGAACGCCGGTGCCTGCGGTTGTTTGGCTGACTCCAATGCTCGGGCGGATTGAGCTACGTCGGGTATTTGACCACGAGGCACAGCCGCCGATGACTCGTTTTCTACGGGCGGAGGGCGCAGCTATAGACAGTTCGAGCGAAGACGAAACGAACCGTTCGCCGGTTGCCCATTTGGACATGCGATGCCGATTAATTGGCCTGAATGTGAGCGGCGGTGCCAGGCACTATACCAACGCGGGAAGAGACGGACAAGGGGCTCAAAGTCCCATTGAGGCGTCCGCCCGGTAGTGAACGATAATTCCAGCGTCCATGGGCTGCCCCGGGTTCACACGGTCGTGGTTCGCCTTCGCGCTCCTCGCCGTCACCTGCGGGTGCAGCCAGGGCAACGGGAACTCCACGCCGATCGGGCCAGGACCCCCGCCTGACATCGACACGCCCCTCACGGCCGTCCTCATCGGCGCCGGCGACATCGCACAATGCGACAACGACGGCGGGCGGCAGGCCGAAGCGACGTCGAGACTGCTGGACAGCTTTCCCGACGCGACCGTCTTCACCGCCGGCGACAACGCCTACTTCACCGGCAGCGCACAGGACTTCGCGAACTGCTACGACCGGACGTGGGGACGCCACCGACGCCGCACGCGTCCCAGCCCCGGCAATCACGAGTACGAATCTGCGGGCGCCCTTCCGTACTTTCGATACTTCGGCGATAACGCCGGCGACTGCTGCTCCGGCTTCTACAGCTACACGCTCGGCCGATGGCACATCGTGTCGCTGAACAGCAACGTACCGCTGTCGGCCGGATCGGAGCAGTACGTGTGGCTCCAGGACGACCTCACGTTCAACAGACCGGCCTGCACGCTGGTGTACTTTCACCACCCGCGCTTCACGTCGGGTCCGAGCAACGGGGGGACCTTACGCGACGTCTGGCAGTTGATGTACGGCCAGGGCGTCGACGTCGTCGTCAACGGACACGATCACGGATACGAGCGATTCGCGCCGCAGACGCCCGACGGCGTGCCGAGCCCTACCGGCATCCGTCAATTCGTCGTCGGCAGCGGCGGCGCGACACTGTACTCGATGATGGCCGTGCGTCCGAACAGCACGATGCGGTTGTCCACCTACGGCGTCCTCAAGCTCACGCTCCGGAATCGCGACTACGAATTTGACTTCATCGAAGCGCCGAGCGGCCGCGTGCTCGACCACGACGTCGGCGTCTGCCACTGATTCGGAATCTCCTGCCGAGCTGATTCTTTTTCTCGTGCGTTGGCGTCCGAATTGCTACCGAGCGAGAGCGTGGAACGCTTGCGCCTGGTCCGGTTCGTTCTCTTCGCCGCGTTGTTGCCGGCACTGACGTCGCCGGTGCGGGCGCAGACCGATAATCGATTCGCGATCGGCGGCGAAGCCGGCGTCCGAGTGCCTGGCGGTCCCGACGCGCAGGGCAGCAACACAGGCGGACTTCTCTGGCGATTCGGCCACGGCCGAGAGGGATTTGGCTTTCACTGGGGCCTGAACTGGTACTCGACCGATATCGATCGATCCGTCGCGGGCCGGGACATCGAGCTTGGTGAGCTGCGGCTGAAGCCGTTCATGGCTGGTTATGGCTACACGCACCACATCGGCGCGGCCGCCATCACCGGAGCGCTCCTCGGCGGCTTTGCGTTCACGTCGTTCAACCTCGCACCCACGGCGGCCGACGTGTATCACGACGAGCTCGGCGCGCGAACGATCAGCGGAGACGCCGGCGCCGCGCTGGTCGCGCGGCCTGAAGTCAGCATGTGGTACGACCTCAGCAAGAAGATCGGTCTTCATGTCAGCGCGGGATACATGATCGCGCGGCCGCAGGTCACGGTCAGCAGCACGCTCGGCAGGGACAAACGCCGCGTCAACGCCGACATGCTGCAGGTGAAGATTGGCCTCGCCTACGCCGTCTTCACGCAACAGAACTCATCAGCGTCGCAGTAAACCTCGCAGCTACGCGATCCGTTTCGTCGAGCGCGCGACTGCGAGCGCGAAGACCGCGATACCCCACCCGGCAAGCGCCAGCGCCTCCGGCCACAACGTCTCGAGACCCACGCCTTTCAGAAAGATCGCACGCAGCATCACGAGGTAATAGCGCAGCGGCATCAGGTACGTCAGCGGCTGAATCGCCGCCGGCATGTTCTCGATTGGAAAGATGAACCCCGACAGGTAAATCATCGGCATCAGAAAAAAGAAAATCGTCGTCATCATCGCCTGCTGCTGCGTGGAGGAGATCGTCGAGACGAAGAGTCCAAGACCGAGCGTCGTCAGCAGATAGACGATCGTCATGGCGAACAGCAGCGTCACGCTGCCGCGCAGCGGGACCTGAAACCACAGGACGGCGATGCCGAGCACGAGACAGACGTCGACGAGGCCGACGAGCGCGTACGGGAGCAGCTTGCCGAGAATCAGCTCCGAGCGGCCGAGCGGCGTCACGTTCAGTTGCTCCAGCGTGCCGAGCTCCTTCTCGCGGACGATGCCCATCGAGGAGAGATTGGTGGTGATGACGAGGAGCAGCAGCGCGAGCACGCCCGGGATCATGAAGTCGCGGCTCTCGAGACGCGCGTTGAACCACACGCGAACCCTCGGCTCGATGCCGGCGGGCCGCGCGCGCGCCGCGGGCAGACGCGCCGCGGTCTTTTCCTGCGCGTACGCCGCGAGCAGGTTCGTCGCGTAGCCCAGCGCGACGTTCGTCGAGTTGGCGTCGCTGCCGTCGGCAATCACCTGCAGCGTCTCGGTGCGCCCGCGGCCGATGGCGTCGCCGAAGCCGGCGGGAATCGCCAGCGCCATCCACGCGCGTCCGCGCTCCAGATAGGGGTCGACCTCGTTCGGGCTGGTCACGACGCCGACGATCGTGAAGCTGGGCGACGCGTCGAACCGGGCGACGAGATCGCGGCTGTCCGCCGATCGATCCGCATCGGCCACGACGACCGGCACGTCGCGAATGTCGGTCGTGGCCGCGTAGCCGAGCATCACGAGTTGAAGGATGGGCGCGACGATGACGATCCGCAGCAGGTCGGGATCCTGCTTCAGCTCGATCAGCTCCTTCCAGATCAGAAACCCAATGCGACGCACACCCACCTCTGCGGCCTTTGCGGCCTTTGCGTTCTCGTCGTCAGCTCCACTGCCGTCGAAGCCGCGCGGCCGCGAGCGTCAACACGACGGTCGCGAAGGCGGCGAGCGCCGCGAGCTCGATCCAGAAGGCTTCGATGCGCGCCCCCTTGAGGACGATCGCGCGGAGCGCCGTCAGGAAGTAGCGCGCCGGGATCGCGTACGTCACGATCTGCAGGACGCGCGGCATGCTCGAGATGGGAAAGATGAATCCCGACAGGATGAACGTCGGCAGGAACGAGATCAGGATCGCCAGCTGGAAACCGACCTGCTGCGTCTCGACGGCGCTCGAAATCAACAGCCCGAGGCCCAGCGCGCCGACCAGGAACAGCGACATCGTCCCGAGCAGCACGATCCACGATCCGCGCATCGGCATGTCGAACATCAGCATCGCCGCCACGATGATGCCCAACGCCGACGCGAACGACACGAGAAAGTACGGGATCGTCTTGCCGACGACGAACGATGCCGTGCCGATGGGCGCCATCCGCACCTGCTCCATCGTGCCGCGCTCCTTCTCGCGAACGATCGACAGGGCCGTCGACACGACCGCGGTGATCATCGTGATGAACGCGATGAGGCCGGGCACCAGGAACAGCGTGCTGCGGAGCTGCGGGTTGTACCAGATGCGGGGCTCGACGGCGACGAGCGGCCCGGGCGCCGAAGGCGCGCCGGTGGCCGATGTCGCGCCCGCCGGCTGATAGCGGGCCGATTCGTTGCGGATGATCGCGAGGGCGTACCCCATGACGGTGGTCGCCGTGTTGGCGTTGTCGCCGTTCAGCAGCACCTGCACGGCCGCGGACCGGTGAGTCCGGACCGCGCGGCCCAGACCCGAGGGGATGACCAGAATCGCCCGCACGTCGTTGCGATCCATCAACCGGTTCGCGTCCGCGTCGCTGATGCTCGCCACGAGATCGAAGTACCCGGAGTTGACGAAGGCGGCGACGAGCGAACGGCTCTCCATGGTGCGATCGCGATCGTCGATTGCCAGGCGCACGTGGCGGATGTCGAAGTTGAGCGCGTAGCCGTAGAGCAGGAGGAAGAACACGGGCACGACGAGCAGGATGGTGAGCGTGCGCGTATCGCGGACGATCTGGCGGAACTCTTTGCGCGCGACTGCCATTGCCTTCAGCATCCTGCGTTCCCCTGCGCGACCTCCAGAAACACGTCTTCGAGCGACGGCTCCACCGCCGCGATCGAGGCGACCGGCACGCCGGCCTGCTCCAGCCGCGTCTTGATCGCGGTATCGCCGGCGCCGCGCTTCAACACGGCGTGCACGGCCGTGCCGAAGACGCTGGTCTTCTCGATCTCCGGCATCTCGTCGAGCAGCCGCATCGCGTCGATGGGCCTGGCGGCGTGGATTTCGACGATCGCGCGATCGGCGAACAGGCGTTTCAGCTCCGCGGTGGTGCCGATCGCCGCGAGCCGCCCCGCATGAATGATCGCGACGCGATGACAGTGCTCCGCCTCGTCGAGGTAGTGCGTCGTGACGAGCACGGTGACGCCCGATGCCGAGAGGCCGTCGATCAGATTCCAGAACTCGCGGCGCGACACCGGATCGACGCCGCCGGTCGGTTCGTCGAGAAAGACGATCGGCGGCTCGTGGAGAATCGCGCAGCCGAGCGCGAGGCGCTGCCGCCAGCCGCCCGCCAGATCGGCGGCGCGCGTGTGCTCGCGGCCGTTCAGGCCGGCCATGCCGATCACGAATCGCCGGCGCGCCGCCAGCCGATCGCGCGCGAGGCCGTAGATGCCCCCGAAGAAGGTGATGTTCTGATCGACGGTGAGCCGCTCGTACAGCGAGAACCGCTGCGACATGTACCCGATGCGGCGCTTCACGCCTTCGGGATCGTTGCCCACGTCGACGCCGCCGACCGTCGCGGCGCCGCTCGTCGGCGCCAGCAGTCCGCAGAGCATGCGAATCGTGGTCGACTTGCCGGCGCCGTTGCTGCCGAGGAAGCCGAAAATCTCGCCTTCGCGCACGTCGAAGGTGAGGCGATCGACGGCGACGAAGCCGCCAAAGCGCTTCGTGAGATTGTCGACGGTGATGGCGCTCACCGGTCTTCGCTCATCGGCCGCGCGCACGCGCGAGGCGCGCCTCCGCCAGCCGCGCGCCCGCGATGGCCTGCGTGCGATCGAGCTCGGCCTGCAGCAGCGCCACCTGCGCGTCGAGCACATCGGTGCTCGTCGCGACGCCGGCGCTGAACCGCTCGCCGACGACGCGGCGCGCTTCTGCTGCGCTCCGGACCGCGTCGGCCGCCGCGGCAATTGCCGCGCGCGCGGAAAGGAGATCGGTGAGCCGCTGTCGAATCTCCAGCGCGAGCGCCGCGTCGAACTCGGCGAGCCGCTCGCGCGCCGCGCGGGCCGACGCCGACGCTTCGGCCGTCTCCCCGGCGGTGCGGCCGCCGTCGAAGAGCGGCCAGCTCACGTTGACGCTCGCGTCCCACGACGTCTTCCACGCGGCCTGGCGCGGGAAAATGTGCGGATTCGGGCGTGCGTAGTCGAAGCCGCCGGCGACCGCCACGGTCGGCTTCATGCCGGCGGCGGCCGCGAGGCTGCGCTCCTCCGCGGCGCGCACGCGCTTGGCCAGGCCGTCCCGCTCCGGCCGCTCCTGTTTGGCGGCCTCCACGAGCGCGTCGATACTTCCAGGGCTTCCCTGCGTCGACGGGTCGCCCGGCGGCGGCGTCAGCGTGACGACTGGATCGATCGACGTGCCGGGCGCGAGACCGGCGAGCCGCGCCAGCTCCGCTTCGGCGACGTCGCGCGTGCCGCGCGCCTGAATCGCGAACATCTGCTGTCGCGACGCCTGCGCTTCGACGCTCGACACGTCGCTCGGCGGCACGAGCCCGGCGGCGAGCTGATTGCGGACGTCCTGCAGGTGCGCGCCGATGCGCCTGACCGATTCGTCGACCACGCGCAGCGACTCGTTCGCCGTGACGAGCGCCCAATAGGCGCGCGTGATCTCCAGCGTCAGGTCGCTTCGCGCCGCCGCGACCTCGTCTTCCGACGCCGTCGCTTCGATCCGCGCAGCGCGCTCGATCGCATCGAGCCGGCCGCCGGTGTAGATCGGCCATTGCAGATCGAGGCGCGTGCGGTAGTTGTTCGGAACGTCCGGATAGATGATCTGAAGCTGCTGGGTCGACAGGGCGAAGACGGCAAATGGCGTGACGTGATTGGTGCGCGTGTAGCCGGCCTGAGCCGAGACCTGCGGCAGCAGCGCCGCGTGCCGCTCGGTGACGATCGCGCCGGCCGCCTCGCCGCGGGCGACCGCTTCCGCAATCCGATGGCTCGTGTCGAGACCGAGCCGGATCGCATCCTCGAGCGTCAGCGCCGTCGGACCGGAGGGCGTCTCGGTCTGACCCTCGGCGCGAAGCGGGGCCGCGACGAGGATGCCGATCAGGACTGCGACGTGAACAGATCTCATAAGACCGGCCTGCGAGAGGTGTCAGACGTGTCAGACGTGTCAGACGTGTCAGACACGTCTGACACCAGGGAGCGGCCCACGCGCGCAATGAACACGTCTTCGAGCGAGGTCGCAATCGGCCGGATGCCCTTCACCTCGAGACCGGCACCGGTCAACAGCGACGTCAGCTTCGCGACGGCTTGCTCCGTCCTCAGTTGAGAGCTCTCGACGTTGCTCGCGGAGAGCCGCACGTGCGCGCGGTCGCCGAACATCTGGACATCGATCACTCCGGGACTCTGACGCAGGATGGCCGCGGCCCGGCGATGGTCCGACACGATGACTTCGTACACCTGACCCGAGAGCGTCGCGCGCAGCGCGTCGGGCCGATCCAGCGCGAGCAGCCCGCCCTGGTGCAGCATCGCGACGCGTGAACATCGCTCCGCCTCGTCCAGGTAAGGCGTCGCCATCACGATCGTGATGCCCTGCGCGAGAAACTCCGAGAGCAGCTTCCAGAACTCGCGGCGCGACACCGGATCGACGCCGGTCGTCGGCTCGTCGAGAAGAATCAGGTCCGGCTCGTGAATCAGCGTGCAGGCCAGCGCCAGCTTCTGCTTCATGCCGCCCGACAACCGATCGGCCAGCCGCGATCGAAACGGCGCAAGCTGCGTCATGTCGAGCAGACGATCGCGCCGCAGCCGGTCGTCGCGCAGCCCGTGAATCTCGGCGAAGAACGCGATGTTCTCGTCGACGCTGAGGTCGCCGTACAGACTGAATCGCTGCGACAAGTACCCGACCGAATCGGTGAGCCGCCGGTGTTCACGCACTGGATCGAGACCGAGGATGCGTATCGCCCCGCTGTCCGCCCTCAGCAGGCCGCACATCAATCGAATCGCCGTCGTCTTGCCGGCGCCGTCGGGCCCGATGAGCCCGAACATCTCCCCGCGCTCGACCGACAGGGAGAGATCGCGGAGCGCCGGTGTTGCGCCGTAGTGCTTGTTGACACGATCGAGCGCAACGGCGGCGGTGGTCGAATACGGCGTTCCGCTCATCGTGGCGATTCCGTCTCGAACGGGATCTCTGCTTCGACCGGCATGCCCGCTTTCAGCACGCCGCTTCGGTTGTCCACCGAGACCTTGATGCGATACACGAGCTTCGATCGGTCTTCGGCGGTCTGCACGTTGCGCGGCGTGAACTCGGCTTTCGACGAGATGTAGCTGACCGTCCCCGGAATGCCCGGACCGCCGGCGTCGGTGAACACGGTCGCGCGCTGGCCGAGGCGCAGCCGCGGCACGCTCGGCTCGTCGACGTACACATTGGCCCACGCGCGATCGAGATCGCTGATCACGACGAGCGGCGCGCGAGGCTGAATCAGCTCGCCCTCGTCTGCGAGCTTTTCGGACACGATGCCGGAGATGGGTGACGACACCGTGGCATCGGCGATCGTCTTCTCCGTCGCCGCGATTTGCGCCGAGGCTGCGGCCACGCGCGCGCGGGCCGCGTCGACGTCCTCGCGGCGCGCGCCCGCGCGCCACCGCGCGACCGTTTCGCGGGCGGCGCGCACGCGATCGCGGGCGGCCTGCACGCGCTGCCGCGCCACGTCGCGCCGCGTCACCGCGTCGTCTCGTTGTTTGCGCGAGCCGGAGCTCGACGCCAGCAGCGCCTCGAACCGTTCGACGTCCATGTCTGCCGCCGCGAGCTCGGCTTCGGCCGCTCGCGCCTCGGCATCGGCCGCGGCGGCCTGCGCTTCGGCCTGACGGATGTCCTCGACGCGCGCGCCCGCGAGCAGCAGCCGCAGCTGCGCCTGCGCCTGATCCTGCTCGGCTCTCACGCGCGCGAGGGCGAGCCGCGCGTCCGCCGTGTCGAGCTGCGCGATGACGTCGCCCGCCTTCACGCGATCGCCTTCAGCGACGCGCAGCTCGAGCAGCGCGCCACCGACCGCCGGCGCCACCTGCACATCGGTCGCCTCGACCTGTCCCGACGCGCGGACGCGATCGGCCGGCGGCTTGTGTGCGCAGCCCCCGACAAGAACGCCGAGCACGACGAGCATGCCCACGACGGCGCGACGCGCGATCGCCGCGAGGAATATCCGCTCCGCCTTCGGGGTTGGAGGACGCAGCATCATGATTTCCGCCTCGTCTTTCGCTGCGGGGCGGGATCGCGCGCAAACGATCGGCGCCCGGCCTCCTGCACCTGGCGGACGAACTCGGCCGGCGACAACGACCGGAAGTCGGCGATGCGCAGGTCGGTGATCTCGTGGCGAATCGGCGCGCCGGCGAGGTAGAAGACGATCGGCGCGAGCATGCTGAAGTACGCGAACATCGGGTCGATGCGGCGGAATGCGCCGGATTCGACGCCCTCGTGCACGATCGCGCCGAACGCGCGCGGCACGGCGGCGAGCGCCTGGAGCGTCTCGCGATCGAGATGCACGCCGCGTTCGGCGACCTCGCGGAGCATGATGCGGGGGAACGCCGTGTGCTCCTCGATGAACGCGGCCATGCCGGCGAGCGCGCGGTCGACCTTGTCCGCGGGCGATCCGGCCGCGGCGCCGACGGCGCGCAGCCGCTCGGCGGCGCGCGTGAACATGTGGCGGAGCAGCGTGCGATACAGCTGCTGCTTGCTGCTGAAGTGGTAGTAGAGCATCGCCTTGTTGACGCGCGCGCGGCGGGCGATGCGGTCGACGCGGGCGCCGGCGAAGCCGCGCTCGGCGAACTCGAGCGCGGCGACCGCGAGGATCCGGTCCGGCGAGACGCGGGCGGGGCGCGGCATCTAAACTAACTGGTTAGTTAACTCCGGAGACCGGCGCGTGTCAAGCGCCAGGCCCGGCGGAGGCCCCATGAAAATCGTGATCGCCGGCGGCACCGGCTTCCTCGGCGGCGCCCTCGTCTCGACCCTCGCGCGCGACGGGCACGACCTCGTCGTCCTCACGCGACGCGCGCGCGGCGGGCCCGCCACCGCCGCCTGCGCGTACGTCGCGTGGACGCCGGACGGCGCCGCCGGTCCGTGGGCGTCGCTCGTCGACGGCGCCGGCGCCGTCGTCAACCTCGCCGGCGAATCGATCGCGGGCAGGCGGTGGTCGGCCGCGCACAAGCAGCGCGTGCTCGACAGCCGCGTGCACGCGACCCGCAGTCTGGCGCTTGCGATTCGCGCCGCCGCGAATCCGCCGCCCGTCTTCGTCAGCGGATCCGCCGTCGGCTATTACGGTGCGCTCGGCGATCAGCCGATCGCCGAAGACGCGCCGGCCGGATCGGATTTTCTCGCGCGGGTGTGCGTCGAGTGGGAGCGTGAGGCCGCGGGCGCCGCGAGCGACCGCACGCGTCTCGTCTGCGTGCGCACCGGGCTGGTCCTCGAGAAGGACGGCGGCGCGCTGCCGGAAATGCTGCCGCCGTTCCGGTTCGGCGTGGGCGGGCCCGTCGGATCGGGCCGTCAGTACTGGCCGTGGATTCACCGCGACGACTGGGTCGCGCTCGTGCGATGGGCGATCGCGACGCCGTCGGCCAGCGGCCCGCTGAACGGGACCGCGCCGAATCCGGTGACCAACGCCGAGTTCGCCCGCGCGCTCGGACGCGCGCTGCATCGCCCCGCCTTCATGCCGGCGCCCGGTTTCGCGCTGCGGCTGCTGCTCGGCGAAATGGCGGACGCGCTGCTGCTCTCAGGTCAGCGCGCGATCCCGGCGAAGGCGACGCGCGCCGGCTTCACGTTCACGTACTCGAACGTAGACGAGGCGCTGCGCGCGATTTTCAGGTAACGCGGAAGAACGCAAAGGCCGCAGAGGCCGCAAAGATTGATGTGCGGTCATCCCTGCAGCAGGCTGGCCGGAAGGTGCTCTTCGGGCGGTACGACCAGAATCACGCGGCAGCCTTCCTCGGTCCACAACTCGCCGTGCTCGGTCTCGGCGTCCGCATGGACGAAATCGCCGGCGCCGAGCCGGCGGCCGCACGTGAACAGGCTGCCGGAGACGACGTAGCACTCCTCCGCCCCGCCGTGATGGTGCGCGGGAAACCGCGTGCCGGGCGCCACGTCCAGCAGCAGCGTCGCGTAGCCGCGCCGGGTGTTCACCGCGAGGATCTTCATCTTGATGCCGGGCACCGGATGCGGCAGCCAGCGATTGTCGTCCGCCCACTTGAAGACGAAACCCTCCGGAGCCTGGATGGCGCGCACGCGCTCCATCAATAGACGCTTCACCTCGGCGCGGGGCTCGGGCGCACCAATCGCTCCGGCTTCCGCGAGCGCGAGGCTGGTCAGCTCGTCGAATTCGATGACATCCAAATCGTCGTCGCTCATTGTTCCATGAAGAGCTGCGACAGCTCCTGGCGCAGCGCCATCATCCCGGTGCGAATCCGCGTCTTGACGGTGCCGAGCGGCAGCATGAACCGTTCCGCCAGCTCGCTCTGCGTGAACCCGTGAAAGTATGCCTGCTCGATCAGGACGCGCTGATCGGTTGGCAGCGACCCGAGCGCGCGCGCAACCGCCCGCTGCTGCTCGCTCTGCGTCGCGCGCGATTCGGGGCTCGCCTCCGTTTCGGGCGGCGGCGCCGATTCCACCGCACGCAGCCGCGCGCTCGCGGCGCGCAGCCGATCGATCGCGCGATTGCGCGCGATCCGGACGAGCCACACGATTGGCGATCCCAGGCCCGGGTT
>Ga0114129_10003411_pt1 | contig 22329 bp, 18 predicted proteins | sample RhiMetdeltSRZDD1_FD_80071 | JGI IMG/M metagenome (GOLD analysis project Ga0114129, IMG submission 80071) | Populus rhizosphere microbial communities from Tennessee, USA - Rhizosphere MetaG P. deltoides SRZDD1 (version 2) (version 2) | ecosystem: Host-associated > Plants > Roots > Rhizosphere >... | reverse complement strand
CGCGCCTCGGCCAGCTCGGCCTCGTGACCCTCGTGCGAGGCCAGCGCCTCCCGGAGCTTCGCCTCGAGACCCTCGCCCTCGGCGCGCGTGCTCTCGAGCAGGCGCTCGAGCTCCGCGACCCGCCCCTGCGCCGACTCGGCACCCTCGGCGACGCTGAGCGCGCTCGCCTCGGCGCTCCCCAGCCGGCTCTCGAGCTCGGCGCTGCGGGAGCGCGCGCTCTCAAGCTCTGTCTCAAGCTCGGTGCTGCGGCTGCGAGCGCTCTGGAGCTCACCTTCCAGCTCCGCGCTCCTGCCGCGCGCGGGCTCCAGCTCGCCCTCCAGCTCGGCGCCCCGGCTGCGCGCCTTCTCCAGCTCGCCTTCGAGCTCGCCGCTGCGCCGGCGCAGGCTCGCCATCTCGTCGTCGAGTTCGGCGCCACGGCTGCGCGCCTCCTCCAGCTCCGCCCTGGCGGCGGCAAGCTGGTCGCGAAGCTCCTCGACCTCGGCCTGGGGCGCCGCGGCGTTCTCGCGAGCGCGCGCGAGCTCGGCCTCGATCTCGGCGAGCCGTTCGGCGGTCTCCTCGCGCAGGGAGCCGAGCTCGGCGTCGGCGGCAGCGGCTCTCACGAGGGCGAGGTCGGCGGCCCGCTGGGCCTCCGCCAGCTCGCCCACGAGCTGCTCCTCCCGCTCGCTCGGTCCTGCGCCCGCCTCACGGGCCGCTGTCAGTGCCTTCTCTGAGGCTGTCAGGTCGGCGTGTGCCCTCACCAGCTCGCTCTCGGCTGCCACCAGCCTGCGGCGCAGCTCCATGAGCTCGGCGCGCATCTGCTCGGCTTCGTCGCCCGACGGAAGACCCTGCTCGCCTCCGCCGCCACCCTCGTCGGCCTGCCAGAACACCGCCGAGGTCGGCGCCGGCTCGGACGCGGCCTCCTCTTCCTCGGCACCCTCGCCCCCGAGCGGCAGGCGGTCGAGCAGCGCCTCCAGCGCCGGGCGCGGGGCGACCGCAGGCCGGACCTCCAGCTTCGTCATGACAGCGATGTCGTTCACGCCCAGCGCGTCCGCCGGGTCGGCCATCGCCACGAGCAGCCCTCCGCCCACGAACCCGACCGGCACCGCCTGATAGCGCTTGGCGGCGGATGGCTTGATCATCGCCGCCGCGCTCGAGTCGACCTCGTAGTTCTCCAGATCGATGTACGCGATGCCGTAGCGCTCGGCGGTGGCGCGCGCGAGCTGCTCCTCGCTGATCGCGCCGGCCTCGACCAGCACCTGCGCGACGGTGCTGCCGCTGCGCGCCTCGCGTACCGCCTCCTCGACCGCGTCGGAGGTGGCGAAGCCCAGCTCCACGATCACGTCGCTGAGAAAGCCCGACCGCCCGCCCGGCTCGCTGGGCGGGATCACTCCCTTAGGGGGAGGAGGCGTGGCCGTGCCGGCCTCCCCGCTCATGCCAGCTCCCCGCTCATGCCGGCTCCCCGGCCACCGGCATCGTGGAGGTCCGCGCCTCGGTCTCGACCCGGTCGAACGCCGCCTCGGGCGACTCGGCGCTTCCGAGCGAGCACATCGCATAGGCGACCTCGAGCTGCGCGGGCCGCTCGTGCGTGACTCGCTGGAGGGCCTGCCCGTAGCGCCCGATGAACGCGGCCGCGCCGTCGAGGCCCTTGCAGCCCACCAACACGGCGCCGTACACGTCGTCCGTCAGCCGCCCGGCGTGATCGGTCCGCCGGATCGCCGACTGCATCACGTCGGCGGCGTCCTTCATCAGCAGCTCGCCGACCGCGGCGCCGTGGCGCTCGGAGATCTGTCGCAGATTCGTGAGGCGACATGCGAGCACGTAGGTCTCAAGAGTGCCACGTTCGGCGAGCCGCCACTCGCGCTCCGCCGCCTCCATGAAGGCCACCCGGTTGAGCAGGCCGGTGAGCGCGTCGGTGCGCTCGGGATCGCGCAGCCGCTCGCCCAACCTACGCAGGTCGGCGCGCCACTTCACGCTCTCCCACTCGTATGTGAGGAGACGTCCCGCGACCGTGAGGAGCTCGAGGTGGGTCTGGGTGAAGACGTCGGTGCCCGATGCCAGCGCGCACACGGTGAGGGCGCCCGCGCCGGAGCTCGTCTCGAGCGGCAGGGCGAGATAGGAGCGGACCGCGAGGCGCTGGAGCGCCGTCGGATCGAGCAGTCCGGTGCCGCCGCCGTTCGCGTTCGCGGCCAGCGGCAGCGTGCCGCCCGGCTGGAGCGACGAGGCGGCCGCGCCACGCACGTCGATGAGGTGCAGCTCGCCCTCGTCCCAGTCCACGCGGCCCAGCAGCACCGAGCCAGGCGGGAGCTCGGCCTCGAGCAGGTCGAGGACCGTGTCGGCCGCCTCGGAGAAGCTTGTGAACCGGCGTTCCGCGAGGCGAGCGAGCGAACTCAGGGCGGTGCCGCTCACCTGGTACCTATCGGCCCACAGGGAAAAAGTCTGAGGGGTGCACGCCCGGCAGGGGGACTATCCTGCCGCAACAATCCATGACCCTTCGCGACCTGATGGGCCCTGGGGCGCCCGAGGTCGAGATCTCGGGCCTGGCCTACTCGAGCCAGAGCGTCACCCCGGGGGCGCTCTTTTTTTGCGTACCGGGCTTCCGCTCGGACGGTCACGACTTCGCTCCTGACGCCGTCGAGCGTGGTGCGGCGGCGCTCGTCTCGGAGCGGCGGCTCGACCTCGGCGTGCCCGAGGTGGTGGTGGACGACGTACGGGCCGCGATGGGTCCCGCGGCGGCTCGCTTCTACGGCGACCCGACCGCGGAGCTCGACGTGGTCGGGATCACCGGCACGAACGGCAAGACCACGACCGCCTACCTCGTTCGCCACCTGCTCGAGCACGCGAGGCGCCAGACCGGGCTGCTCGGCACGGTCAAGCGCGTGGTGGGTGGCGTGGAGGAGGAGGTCGAGCGGACCACGCCCGAGGCGATCGACCTCCAGCAGACCTTCCGCCGCATGCGCGACGGCGGCGACCGTGCGGTGGCGATGGAGGTCTCGTCGCACGCGCTGGAGCTGGGCCGCGTGGCGGGCATCCGCTTCGCGTGCCGCGTGTTCACCAACCTGACCCAGGACCACCTCGACTTCCACGAGACGATGGACGCCTACTTCGCCGCGAAGCGGAGGCTGTTCGAGGAGCCCGGCCCCTCGGTGGTGAACGTGGACGACGAGTACGGCCGGCGTATCGCGGCCGAGATCGACGCCGTGACCTTCGGCATTGAGCGCGACGCCGACTACCGAGCCCGGGACATCGAGTTCGACGTGATGGGCTCGCGCTTCACGCTCGAGACCCCGGACGGCGAGCTGCGGATCGAGTCGCCGCTCGCGGGTCTCTTCAACGTGCAGAACGTGGTGGGGGCGATCGCGGCGGTGCGCTCGCTCGGGGTCGAGGACATCTCCCTGGAGGGTTTCGGCCGGGTGCCGGGCCGCTTCGAGGCCGTGGACGAGGGGCAGGACTTCGGGGTGCTCGTGGACTACGCGCACACGCCGGACTCGCTCGAGAACGTGCTGCGCGCGGCGCGCGAGGTGGCGCGCGGCCGCCTGCATGTGGTCTTCGGCGCCGGGGGCGACCGCGACCGCGGCAAGCGTCCGCTGATGGGCGACGCCGCCCGGCGCCTCGCCGACCGCGTGCTCGTGACCTCCGACAACCCGCGCAGCGAGCAGCCCGAGGCGATCATCGACGAGGTGATGGAGGGCGCCGGGCCCGAGGCCGAGCGGGAGGTGGACCGCCGCCGTGCGATCGCGCGCGCGATCGAGGATGCGCAGCCGGGCGACGTGGTGGTGATCGCCGGCAAGGGACACGAGCAGGGCCAGGAGTTCGAGAATGGCCGCAAGGAGCCGTTCGACGACGTCACGGTGGTCCGAGAGGCGCTGCGCGCGCGACTGGGGGCGCGGGCGTGATCGACCTGTCGGCGGGCCGGCTCGCGGCCCTGGCGGAGGGAGAGCTGGCGGCCGGCGATCCCGAACGCGCCGGTCCCGAGCGCGCCGTGATCGACTCGCGCGAGGCTGGGCCCGGCGACCTGTTCGTCGGCCTCCCGGGCGCGAGCGCGGACGGCGGGCGCTTCGCCACCCAGGCTCTCGAGGCGGGCGCGTGGGGTGTGCTCGTGGGACCGGAGCACCGGGCACTCGCGGTCGACGCCGCCGAGAGCTCCACCGGGCAGTCGGCCTGCGCGCCGGCGAGCGCGATCGTGGCCCCCGACCCGCTGCGCGCGCTCCAGCTGCTCGCGCGCGGCTGGCGACGCGAGCTCGGCGCGCGCGTGGCGGGCGTGACCGGCTCCACGGGCAAGACCTCGACGAAGGACATCCTCGCCGCGCTGATTCGCCCGCGCGCGCACACGCACGCGAGCCAGGAGAACTTCAACACGGAGATCGGGCTGCCGCTCACGGTGCTAGAGGCGGGTCGCGACACGGAGGCGCTCGTGCTCGAGATGGCGATGCGCGGCGAGGGCCAGATCGCGGAGCTGGCGGCGATCGCCGAGCCGGACGTGGGCGTGATCGTGAACGTCGGGCCGGTGCACCTCGAGATCCTCGGCACGGTCGAGCGCGTGGCCGCGGCGAAGGCGGAGCTGATCCGCGACCTGCGCCCCGGGGCCGCCTGCGTCGTGCCCGCGAGCGAGCCGCTGCTCGACGCCCACCTGCGTGACGACGTGGACACCTGGACCTTCGGACCGGGCGGGCAGGTGCAGCTGCTCTCGATGGACGATGAGCACGCGGAGATCGAGGCGCGCGGCGAGCACATCGAGCTCGAGCTGCCCTACCGCGAGCCGCACAACCTGCTGAACACACTCGCCGCCGTGGCGGCAGCGCGGGCGCTCGGCGTGCCGGTCGGCGGCCCGGTGGACGTGCGCTTCTCGTCGCTCCGAGGCGAGGTGGTGGAGCTGCCGGGCGGCGTTGTGGTCGTGAACGACTGCTACAACGCCAACCCCATGTCCATGCGCGCGGCCCTCGACCATCTGGCGGAGAGCCCGGCTGAGCGCCGGATCGCCGTGCTCGGCACGATGGCCGAGCTCGGGGAGGGCTCGCCCCGCTACCACCGCGAGATCGGCGAGCACGCGGCTGCGCGCGGGGTCGACCTGCTGGTGCCGGTGGGCGAGGAGGCGCTCGCCTACACCGCCGGCTTCGAGGGCGAGACGCAGCCGGTGGCGACGCCCGAGGAGGCCGGAGCGCTGCTCGAGGAGGTGGCCCGCCCCGGCGACCGCGTGCTCGTTAAGGGCTCGCGCTCGGTCGGGCTGGAACGGGTGCTCAACTAGGGATGCTCGGCGAGATCGTCATGGCCGGGTCGGCCTCGCTGCTGATCTGCATGTTCCTGGGTCCGCGCTTCATCGACTACCTCCGTCTGAAGGAGTTCGGCCAGCAGATCCGCGAGGAGGGACCCGCAGGCCATCACGGCAAGGCGGGCACGCCGACCATGGGCGGCCTCGCGATCTTCCTCTCGATCCTGGTTCCGTTCCTGATCCTGTCCGACTACCGCTCCGCGAGCCTCGCGGTGCTCGGGACGGCGGTGGCGATGGCCGCGCTCGGGTTCGCCGACGACATCATCAAGCTGCGCAAGCGCCGCTCGCTCGGGGTGTCGGGGAGGACCAAGCTGATCGTCCAGGCGCTCACCGCAATCGCGCTCTGGCTCGTGGTGACGGAGTACGTGGGGCTGAACGACACGCTGCGGTTGCGCTTCATCGACGCCTCGGTCGATCTCGGCTACGTCTACCCCGTGCTGATCTTCCTCGTGCTGGCCGGCGCCACGAACGGCGTGAACCTCACCGACGGCCTCGACGGCCTCGCCGCCGGCTGCGCGGCGATCGTCTTCCTCACCTACACGGCGATGACGTTCATCACCCACGGCCAGCAGGACCTCGCCCTGCTGAGTGCGTCGCTGGTCGGCGCCTGCGTCGGCTTCCTCTGGTTCAACTCGTTCCCCGCGTCGGTGTTCATGGGGGATACCGGCTCGCTCGGGCTGGGCGGTGCGATCGCCGCGCTTGCCGTCATGACCAAGACCGAGCTGCTGCTGATCCTGATCGGCGGCATCTTCGTGATCGAGGCGCTGTCCGTGGCGGTCCAGGTGATCGCGTTCCAGCGCTTCCGGCGGCGCGTCTTCCTGATGGCTCCGATCCACCACCACTTCGAGCTGGCTGGATGGTCGGAGACGAAGATCATCCTGCGCTTCTGGATCGTCGCCGCGATCTGCGCGGCGATCGGCTTCACGCTCTACCAGGCCTCGATCCCGTGAGGCCGGCCCTCCCGGAGGGGCCGTATCTCGTCGTCGGGCTGGCCCGTTCCGGGGTGGCCGCGGCGCGCATGCTTGCCGCGCACGGTGAGGTGGTCGGGACCGACTCCGGCACGCCGGAGGTGCCGGGCGACATCCAGGCGCAGCTCGGCGTGGACGGCGTGGAGCTCCTCGAGCGCGTGGCCTGCGTCGTGAAGAGCCCCGGCGTGCCGAACGAGGCACCGGTGATCGTGGCCGCGCGCGAGCGCGGGCTGCCGGTGCTGGGTGAGCTCGAGCTGGCCTGGCGGCTGCTGCCCAACCGCTTCGTGGCGGTCACGGGCACGAACGGGAAGACGACCACCACTGAGCTGCTCGGGGCGATCTGGCGCGAGGCCGGCCTACCGGTGGCGCTCGCTGGGAACGTCGGTACGCCGCTGTCCTCGCTCGTTGGGCAGGCGGAGGCGGAGGCAACGGTCGTCTGCGAGGTGTCGAGCTTCCAGGCAGAGGACTCGGACGCCTTCGCCCCCGACACCGGGCTGCTCCTGAACGTGACCGAGGACCACCTCGACCGTCACGGCACGTTCGAGGCATACCGCGAAGCCAAGCTGCGCATGTTCGCGAACCAGACCCCGGACCAGGTGGCGGTCGTGCCGCCCGGCGTTGAGGTGCCGGGCAACGCGCGGCGCGTGGAGTTCGGCGCGCTCCCTCTTGCCGCGGAGGAGATCCGGCTGCGCGGAGCCCACAACCTCGAGAACGCGATGGGCGCCTCGGCGGCTGCGATCGCGTCGGGCGTGGCGGAGGAGGCCGTGGTGGCTGCGCTGCGCACGTTCCCCGGGGTGCCGCACCGGCTCGAGGAGGTCGGCTCGGTGAACGGCGTGCTGTACGTGAACGACTCCAAGGCCACGAACGTCTCCTCCGCGCTGCGCGGCATCGAGGCCTTCGACGGCGGCGTGCACGTGATCCTGGGCGGCAGCCTCAAGGGCGGCGGCTTCGAGGGCCTGCGCGAGGCGGTGGCGTCGCGCTGCGCGGCGGCGTACCTGATCGGCGAGGCGGCGGACCGGCTCGAGCGGGACCTCGCCGGCACGGTGCCCCTCCATCGATCGGGCGACCTCGCCACGGCCATGCGCGCCGCCAGCGCGGCGGCGAAGCCGGGCGAGGTGGTGCTGCTGTCGCCCGCCTGCGCCAGCTTCGACCAGTTCCGCGACTACGAGGAGCGCGGCGAGCGCTTCCGGGCGCTCCTCCCGCGGGGATGAATCCGGGGCTCGCCGTAGAAAACCGTCTGGATGCCGCGGAAGCGCCCGGTCGAGTATTCGATCCTCTACACAGCCACGCTCTGCCTGCTCGCGGGCGGGGCCGTGATGGTGTACTCCGCGAGCTCGGCCGAGTCGCTCCTCTCGGGGCCGGGCGACGCCTCCTACTACCTGAAGCGCTACGTGCTGTTCGCGGTGGCGGGAATGGTGCTTCTGCATTTCGCCTCCCGGCACGGGCTGAGGGTGATCCGCGCGCTCACGCCGCTGCTGCTGATGTCGTCGTTCGGGCTGACGATCGCCGTGATGCTCCCCGGCGTGGGCGTGACCGTGAACGGCGCGACGCGCTGGCTCGGGGCCGGGCCGATCCAGTTCCAGCCGTCCGAGCTCTTGAAGGTCTCGCTCGTGCTGTACGCCGCGCAGCTGCTCGCCGCCCGGCCGCAGTCCACTCGCACCGTCGCCACGCTCACGAAGCCGCTGCTGCTCGTGGTGGGCGCGGCATGCGCGCTGCTGATGAAGCAGCCCGACATGGGCACCACCATGGTGATCTGCTTCGCGATCGGGGCGCTGCTGGTGGCGGCGGGCACGCCGATCCGCAACCTGGTGCTGATCGGCGGCGTGCTCGTGTTCCTCGCCACCGTGCTGGCAATCGCGGAGCCCTACCGGCGCGAGCGGCTGTTCTCGTTCCTGGACCCGTTCGCGGACGCCGGCGACAGCGGATTCCAGGCCGTGCAGGCGCTCACGGCGATCGGGTCGGGCGGCTTCTTCGGAGTCGGCCTCGGCGAGTCGGTCCAGAAGATCTTCTACCTGCCCGAGGCGCACACGGACATGATCCTGGCGATCATCGGCGAGGAGCTCGGGCTGCTCGGCATCCTCGGCCTGATCGGGCTCTACGGGATGATCGGCTACGCGGGGCTGCGGGTGGCGAAGCTCGCTCGCGACCGCTACTCAAAGTTGCTCGCCGCCGGGATCACGTCGCTGATCCTGTGTCAGGCGACGCTCAACTTCTTCGCGGTGCTCGGGATGATGCCGCTCACGGGCGTGCCACTGCCGTTCATCTCGTACGGCGCGAGCAACCTGGTGGTGCTCATGGGCGCGATGGGGCTGCTGCTGAACGTGGCGGCCACCGGTGGCCAGGCGCGGCGGGCGGGCAGGCCCGCGGACGAGCGCCCCGAGCTGCGCGCCCTCGACGGGGGTGGCGATGCCAACGATCGTGATCGCCGCCGGAGGCACGGCGGGACACGTCGTGCCGGCGCTCGCGGTAGCTGACGCGCTTCGGGATCGCGGCGCGAGCGTCGAGTTCATCGGCGGCGAGCGGGCGGAGGCCGAGCTCGTGCCCGCCGCCGGCTATCCGCTCCACCGCGTGCGCGTGGCGGGAATCGACCGCGACAACCCTTTGCGCGCTGCGCGAGCGCTGCTGCTCGCGGCGGGCGCCACCGGACGCGCCCGGCGGCTGCTCCGCAGGATCGGGGCGGATGCCGTGCTCGGCGGAGGCGGCTATGTGGCCGGGCCTGTGGGGTTGGCGGCGCGCAGCTTGCGGCTCCCGCTTGCATTGACGGAGGCGGACAGTCACCTGGGGGTCACGAACCGGTTGTTGGCGCCGCTTGCGCGCCGCGTTTTCCTGGCGTTCCCGCTCGATGGGCGGCGCGGCTCGAAATACCTCGTCACCGGGCGGGCGGTTCCGGCGGGCACCGAGGGGGGTGATCGTGAGGCCGCCCGGGCTCGGCTGGGTGTTGATTCGAATGCTGCCTGCGTGCTCGTCTTCGGCGGCTCGCTCGGTGCGCGCCGCTTGAACGACGCGGCGATCGATGCGTTCGGCTCCGCGGCGCCGGGCGCCGTGGTCCACGCATCCGGTCAGCGCGACTACGAGGAGCTTCACTCGCGGCTCGAGGCGCTCGGCTCGCCCGAGCACTACCGCCTGTTCCCGTACATCGAGCCGTTCGCCGACGCGCTCGCCGCCGCCGACCTCGCCGTGGCGCGCGCGGGCGGCTCGGTGTTCGAGCTGGCAGCCGCGGGCCTGCCCTCGATCCTGGTGCCGTACCCGCATGCGACGGCGGACCACCAGACGACCAACGCGCGCTTCATGGAGCAGGCCGGGGCGGCGGTGGTGATCCCCGACCGCGAACTGGACGGCCCGCGCCTGGCCCGCGAGGTGGCCGCGCTGCTGGGCGCGCCGCAGCGGACGGCGGCGATGGCGAAGGCAGCGACGGCGGTGGCGCGCCCGGACGCTGCCGACGTGATCGCGGAAGAGCTGCTGGCGCTCGTTAACGACGAGCACTGAAGGCCGCCCATGCCGGGGTGTGATCCGATTTGGAACCGCATAGGTGTCGTAGATCGGATCACACCCCTGTCGGCGGGGGTCCGGCGGCGCGGTGGCCTATGGTCAGCGCGTCATGGCTGATCCCCTCAATGCGCCGTTTTCCGGCCGCGCTCTGCACTTCATAGGCATCGGCGGCGCCGGCATGAGCGGGCTCGCGCTCGTGGCTCGCGAGCTGGGCGCCACGGTTACCGGCTCCGACCAGGCCGAGTCTTCCTACTGCGGGCCGCTCCGGGCGGCCGGCGTCGAGCCGGCCATCGGCCACGACGCCGAGAATGTGCCGCCCGGCGCCGAGGTCGTGGTCTCCACGGCAATCCCGGACGACAACCCCGAGCTCGCCGCGGCGCGCGACGCGGGCGCCACCGTGCTGCATCGCGGCGATCTCCTGGCGGAGCTGTCGCGCATGAAGCGGACGATCGCCGTGGGCGGCACGCACGGCAAGACGACCAGCGCGTCGATGGCGGCGCTCGCCCTGCTGGAGTCGGGCCGCCAGCCGGCCTTTCTGATCGGCGGCGAGCTGCGCGCCGCCGGCACGAATGCGGCCTGGGGGGCGGGGGAGTGGGCCGTGATCGAGGCCGACGAGTCCGACCGCTCGTTCCTGAAGCTCGGCCGCGACGTGGCGGTGGTCACCAACATCGAGCTCGACCACCACGCGACCTACGCGAACCTCGGCGAGCTCGAGGCAGCCTTCGAGGAGTTCGCCGCGCCCGCCGGAGTGAGGGTGCTGGGCCCCGGGGTGGAGCTGCCCGGTGAGGGCGAGGAGATGACATTCGGCATCGACCACGGCGGCCTGCGCGCCGAGAACGTCCGCCTTCATAGCGGTAGTTCGAGCTTCACAGTCGACGGCGTCGAATTCGAGCTCCAGGTACCGGGCGAGCACAACATCCTCAATGCCCTCGCAGCACTCGCGGCACTGAGAGCAGCGGGCCTGCCGCCGGCTGAGGCGGCTCCCGGGCTTGCCAAGTTCACCGGCGCGGGCCGCCGCTTCGAGGCGCACGGGCGCACGGCATCGGGGGCGCTCGTCTACGACGACTACGCGCATCACCCCACCGAGGTGGCCGCCACGCTGGCCGCGGCGCGCACCCTCGAGCCGCGTCGGCTGGTGGCGTGCTTCCAGCCGCACCTCTACTCGCGCACCCGCATGCTCGCGCTCGAGTTCGGCCGCGCTCTGGCGCTGGCGGACCTCGTCGTCGTGCTCGACGTCTACCGGGCGCGGGAGCGGCCGGAGGACTTTCCTGAGGTGAGCGGCTACCTCGTCGCCCAGGCCTCCGCCGACGCCGCGGGCGGGCGACCCGTGTGGTGGATGCCGCAGCTCGAGGATGCGGAGCGGAGCCTGCGCGCCGAGCTGGCCGAGGGCGATCTGCTGCTCACGCTCGGCGCCGGCAACGTGGACGAGCTGGCCCGGAGGCTGACCACGTGAGCCCGCCTACCGGCGTCGAGGCCGACTATCCGCTCGCGCGCCTCACCACGATCAGAACCGGCGGTCACGGCGACTTCTTCGCCCGGCCCGACTCGCCCGAGGCCCTGTCCGAGCTGCTCGCGTGGGCCACGGGCGACGGGATCGAGGTAGGAGTGGTCGGGTCAGGCTCGAACCTCCTCGTAGCGGATGAAGGGTTCCGAGGACTCGTGGTGAAGCTGGACGGCTCGCTCGCATCGATCGAGCAGGATGGGCAGCGCCTGCTCTGCGGCGGCGGCGCCCGGCTCCCGCAGGCCGCCGCCTTTGCCGCCCGCGCCGGCCTGAGCGGGCTGGAGTTCGGCGTGAACATCCCGGGCACGGTCGGCGGCGCCGTGAAGATGAACGCGAACGCGTACGGCGGCGACCTCGCCCGAGTGCTCGAGTGGGTCGAGATCACGACCCCGGCCGGCACGGAGCGGCGCGTCCCCGACGAGCTCGGCTTCCGCTACCGCCGCTCGAACCTCGCGGCGAGCGAGATCGTCGCCCGCGCCTCGTTCGCGCTCAGCCCCGCGGAGCCCGACTCGGTCAAGGCGACGCTCGCCGACATGCGCGCCTCGCGCAAGGCGGCCCAGCCATCCGGCATCAAGACATTCGGATCGACCTTCAAGAACCCCGAGGACCCGCGCGCCGAGGGCCGCAGCGCCGGCGTCCTGCTCGACGAGGCCGGCTGCCGCGGCCTCAGCGTGGGCGGCGCGCGCTTCTCGGAGAAGCACGCCAACTTCGTGGAGAACACGGGGGAGGCCACGACGGCCGACGTGATCGCGCTGATGGCCGAGGGCCGCCGCCGCGTCCGCGAGCGCTTCAGCGTGGAGCTGGAGCCGGAGGTGCAGTTCCTCGGCGAGGTCGACACGTCGCCGCTGTGGGGCTCCGCGTGAGCGGTCAGGCGGTCGCCGGGCGGCGCCCGGCCGGGAAGGGGGCGCGCGGCAAGAGGGCACGCCCCCGCCGCGCGCGCGCGACGCACCCCGGCCGGCTGCGCTCGCTTGCGTTCAGCGCCCTCACGCTGCGGATGCTTCCCGCGCGCATGCGCCGGCGCGTGCTCGCGCTGCTTGCGGCCTGTCTCGTCCTCGCCGCCGCGTTCCAGTTCTGGCTGCGTGACTCGCCCCTGGTCGCGGTCGAGGACGTGAAGGTCTCCGGCCTCACCACCAAGGACGCCCCGCGGGTGCGAGCCGCGCTCACCTCGGCCGCGCACGCGATGACGACCCTTCACGTCGACCAGGACGACCTCGAACGTGCCATCGCCGCGTACCCGGTGGTGCGCGCACTCGAGGTGCAGGCGGACTTCCCCCACGGGCTCCGGATACACGTGGTCGAACACCGTCCCGCCGCCATGGTCGGCGGCCTGCCCGTGGCCGGCGACGGCACGATCCTGCGCGGCCTCCCGGTGGAGGGCAGGCTCCCGGAGATCGACGCGCCGCCCGGGAAGCTGGATGGCGACCGCCTGACTGACCCGGCAGCGCTTCACGCCGCCCGGGTGGCCGGCGGCGCGCCGGTCCCGCTGCGCGGGCGCCTCGAGCGCATCGACGTGCGCTCCGAGGAGGGCATCGTGGTCGAGCTGCGCGACGGGCCCGAACTGATCTTCGGAGACGCGAGGAAGCTACGCGCAAAGTGGATCGCGGCCGTGCGGGTCCTGGCGGACCCGAAGGCCTCCGGGGCGAGCTACATCGACGTGCGCCTGCCGGGCCGCCCGGCCGCGGGCGGGCTGCCCGCCGAGACGCTGGCGCCGGTCGCGCCCGCCGGCACCGCCGAGCTGGCGCCCCCCGCGGAGACAACTCCGCCCGCCTCGGGCGTCGATCCGGCGACCGAGGAGCTTGCCGCGCCGGCACCCGCGACCGCCGCTCCGCCGGCCTCCGACGGCACCGCCGAAACGGCTCCCCAGGCCCCCGCACCCACCGATTCCACCGGGGCTGGAGGGGTCTCGCCGCCTCCGGAATAACCTTCAACCCGTAGTCGAGCTTCAGGGCAACCCTCAACCACCGCTGTAGTGTTCGCCTGCACAATTTCTTGCGAGGACGATTGACACTTCCCGCGAACTCCGCCTACAGTGCGGTGTTTGCGGAAGCGGGAAACCCTCCACTCTTGCTTGAGCTTCGGACGGTAGAGAGGCACCACCTCAGACATGGACACGGGTAGCTACCTGGCTGTCATCAAGGTCGTCGGCATCGGCGGCGGCGGCACCAATGCCGTGAACCGCATGGTCGACCAGGGCCTCAAGGGCGTCGAGTTCATCGCCGTCAACACGGACGCGCAGGCGCTCCAGATGTGCGACGCCGACATCAAGCTTCAGATCGGCGACCAGCTCACGCGCGGCCTCGGGGCGGGCGCGAACCCCGACGTCGGCTACGGCGCGGCCAACGAGAGCCGCGACGAGATCAAGGAGGCGCTCAAGGGCGCGGACATGGTCTTCGTGACCGCGGGCGAGGGCGGCGGCACCGGCACCGGCGCCGCGCCGGTGATCGCAGAGGTGTCCAAGCAGGAGGTGGGCGCGCTCACCGTCGGCGTCGTAACGAAGCCGTTCGACTTCGAGGGCACGCAGCGCATGCGCCAGGCCGTGGAGGGCATCGACCGGCTGCGCGAGCAGGTGGACACGATGATCGTGATCCCCAACGAGAAGCTGCTGGCCGTCGTCGAGCGCCGCACGAGCATCCTGGACGCCTTCCGCGAGGCCGACGCCGTGCTCGGTCAGGGCGTGCAGGGCATCACCGACCTGATCACGACCCCCGGACTCATCAACCTCGACTTCGCCGACGTCCGCACGATCATGCAGGACGCCGGCTCGGCACTGATGGGGATCGGCGAGGCGTCCGGAGAGAACCGCGCCGCCGAGGCGGCGAAGAACGCCGTGTCGAGCCCACTGCTCGAGCAGTCGGTCGAGGGCGCCACCGGCATCCTCCTGAACATCACCGGCGGCACCGACCTCGGCCTGTTCGAGGTCAACGAGGCGGCCGAGATCATCCAGAGCGCGGCCGACCAGAACTCCAACATCATCTTCGGCGCGGTCGTCGACGACACGATGGGCGACGCCGTGCGCGTGACCGTTATCGCCACAGGCTTCGAGCGCCCGAGCCGCACGCCCCTGTTCGAAGAGGACTCCACCGGCCGCCGCCGTGAGCCGCGGCGGCGCGACGTGAAGCTCGACGAGCGGCAGCGTGCGTCGCTCGAGATCTCGGACGACGAGATCGACGTGCCGTCATTCCTGAAGGACTGAGAGAGCTACTCCCGCCGGACACGGCGCAGGCCTTCGAGGCCATGCGCGCGCTGCGCACGCACTACACGGACGAGGCCGAGTTCGTCCGGCGCGTCGATGAGGTCCAGCGCCCGCAGGGATACCGGCTGGTGGGCGCCTTCGACGACGCCGACCGCTGCCTCGCGGTAGCGGGCTTCCGAGTGATCCGCAACCTCGCCTGGGGGGACACCCTCTATGTGGACGACCTCTCCACGCACCCGGACGGCCGCCGGCGCGGCTACGGGCGCGCGCTGCTCGAGTGGTGCATGGAGGAGGGCAGGCGCCAGGGCTGCGCGGAGTTCCACCTCGACTCGGGCGTCGGGCCGGAGCGCGAGGACGCGCACAGGCTCTACTTCAACACCGGCCTGCGGATCACGAGCTACCACTTCGCCGCGCCGCTTCGATGATCGACGCGGCGCCCCGCATGGCGCTCGCCGCGGAGCGCGAGCTGGAGGCGCTCGTGGGCGTGTCGTCGCCCTCCGGTGACCTCGAGGGCGCGGAGGAGTGCGTGGCCCTGGCCACCGCCTTCCTGCCGACGGAGGCGGAGGTGGAGCGCGTGGACTGCTCCACGCCCGGCCACGCGCGCGACCTCGTCGGCTGCCTGCGCGGCAGCGGCAAGCCCCGGCTGGTCCTGGTCGGGCATCTCGACACCGTCGTGTCCCACGACGCGCACCGTGCGCTCGAGCGCCACGGCGACCGCCTGACGGGATCCGGCGCGGTGGACATGAAGGGCGGCGTGGCGCTCCTGCTGGGCCTGATGCGCGAGCTCGCCACGCGGACGGAGCTGTACGCGGAGGTGGCGATGCTGCTCGTGAACGACGAGGAGTGGCGCACCGCGGCGTTCGCGCACGCGGACCGCTTCGCGGGCTTCGACGCCTGCCTCTGCTTCGAGGGCGGCCAGCGCACCGAGGCGGGCGAGGAGGCCGTGATCGTGAAGCGCAAGGCCGCGGCCACGCTGCGGATATACGCGCACGGTCGCTCGTCGCACTCCGGCTCGGCTCCAGAGAAGGGCCGCAGCGCCCTCCTGGCCCTCGCGGCGGTGGCGCAGCTCGTGGCCGGACGCAACGACCCGAACGGCCCCGACAGGCTGACCGCCGTGCCGACGATCCTGCGCTCGGGAGACGCCTTCAACGTGGTCCCGCCTGCCGGCGAGCTGCTGTGCGACCTGCGCGCCGACCGCCTCGAGGCATTCGACCCGGTGCTCCACGCGATCCCCGCCGAACACGACGAGGTCCGGCTCGAGCCGCACATGGTGCGCGCCTGGCCGGGCATGGATTCGCGCGCGGCCACGTCCGGGGTGCTCGCCTCGGCCTCGGCGTCGCTCGGCCGCCCGATCGTCGCCGCCGAGCGCGGCGGTGCGAGCGACGCCAGCCACATGGCGGCCGGCGGCATCGAGCTCACGATCGACGGCCTCGGCCCGCGCGGCGGTGGCGCGCACACGCCGCACGAGTGGGTCAGCGCCGAGTCGCTGCGCACGCGCGCCGAGGTGGCGCTCGCGGTCACGGCGGCGCTGCTCGGCGCCTAGCTGGCCACTTCCTCGGTGCTCTTTGCGCCGAGCGCGCCGGGCAGCGCGTGGCGCGACTTGATGTCGAGCTTGCGGTACACCCGCCCGAGGTGGGTCTCGACGGTCTTCTCGGAGACGAACAGGGCCTGGGCCACCTCGCGGTTCGTCAGGCCCTCCGCGGCCAGCTCCGCCACGCGCACCTCGCTCGGCGTGAGGCCCTCCACGCCGCTCGCGGGCTCGCGCATCAGACGAGCTCCTGAGCGGGCCAGCTCGTCACGTGCCCGGTTCGCGAGGCGGGTGCCACCGCACTCCAAGGCGAGCGTGTGGGCCCGGCGCAGGACATCACGCGCCGCGCTGCGCTCGCCCTTCCTGCGCAGCTCGGCGCCCAGCTCGCAGCTGACGCGCGCGAGCTCAAGCCGCGCCCGGCCGTTCTCGAGCGTGGCGACCGCGGCCTCCAGCCCCGCCTGGCGCTGGTCGACCGGTCCGGCGAGGGCCACCGCCCGTTGCGAGATCCCGACCGCGCGCGGCGTGCCGAGCCGCTCGGCGAGGCGCAGCTCCTCGCGGGCCAGCTCGAGCGCCCGCTCCTCATCGCCGAGCTGTGCGAGCGCGACGGACGCCACGGACCGCCACGGGAGGAGTGTCGGCGAGCCACAACCCCAGGAGTCCGCGCGGTCCAGCCTGAATGCGGCGTCAGCGGCACCGCGTGCGTCGCCATTGGAGAGGAGCAGCCACGCGCGCGCCAGCGCGAGGTCGTCCTGCACGACCGTGTCGGGGTCGCCGGCCGGAGGCAGGCCGGAGATCATGGCCGCGAGTTCCTCGAGCGGCCGCTCGCGCTCGAGGCCCGCAAGCACGGCGGTCGACGCGGCGATCGGAGCATGGCCGCGGGCGCGTGTGGCGTCGCGTGCGATACGGAGCGCCTCGGCAGCGTCAGCCTCCGCACTCTCGACGGCTCCCGAGCGGTATCGCGCCCAGCCGCGCTCGGCGAGGAAGACGCCGACAGCAGAGCGGTCGCCGTAGTCGCGCGCCGCGCGGACGAGCCGATCGAGGATCGCGAGGGACTCGTCGTAGCGCTCCAGCAGCGTGAGCACGAACGCGGGCATCGGCCGGCCGACGCTCGGGCGCATTACGGACTCGTAGTAGCCGTGCTCCTCGACGCTGAGCGCTTGGTGGATCAACTCGGTGGCGCGGCCCGCGTCGGCCTGCTCGGTGACCGCGACGAAGGCATGCGTGATCAGGGCGAAGCGTTCGAAGTAGGTCCTGGGCGCGCCGGACGGCACCGCCACATGCTCGAAGAGGTCACCCAGTCGCGTGCGCACGCTGGTGCTTTCGAGCCCCGCTGCGAGCAGCGTTTCAAGCAGCGGCTTCGCGGCGTCCGACTCCTCGTGCACGTCGGCCAGAGCGCTCTCGAGCACATCTGCCGCCTTGCTCACACGCCCGCCCACGAGGTGCAGTACGGCCGTCCAATGGAGAGCGTGGAGCTTGGTGGACCCGCCCGCGGCGGCCGCGCGCTCGAGGTGATCCGCGGCGTCCGGGTCGCCGGCGTGCGCGGCCGCGAGGCCGAGCTGGAACAGGACCTCGGCCAACTCGCTGTCGTCCGGTCGCTCGGCCACCGCCCGCTCCAGGTAACGCACCGCGGCCGCCGGATCGCCAAAGGCCTCCGCCCGGCGGGCGGCGTTCCTGAGCGCGACAACTGCCCATGCGCCCTGCCCCGGCTCGCAGAGCAGCAGGTGTGCGGCCACGGCCACGGGGTCGGCCTCGCGGTCCCTCAACATCTCCGCGGCCTGCTCGTGCGCGCGCGAGCGCTCCACCAGTGGCATGTCGTCCTCGATCGCCGCGCGCAGGATCGGGTGGCTGAAGCGGAGCGTCGGCGCGCCCACAACGAGTCCCGCGCGCTCGAGCGCCGCGAGCGCGTCGGCGGCCTCGTCCTCCGGCACCTCGGCCATCGTGGCGACGTCACGGATCGACACGTCGTGCTCTCCCAGCACAGCGAGCGCACGGGCCACCGGCGCGCCCGCCGCGGGCAGGCGCTCGAGCCGCAGCAGCACCGACGCCCGCACCGTGTCGGGGCCGAGCGAGGCCACCCCGCCGGCGCTGGCGGCCGTGGGCTCGATGCCCTCGGCCCGCACCTCGCTCACCAGCTGCTCGAGCAGGAACGGGTTGCCGCCGGTGGCGTGGTGGCAGGCCGCCGCGAACTCGGGGTCGGAGGATCCGAGCAACGCCTCGATCCGACGTCCGGCGCCCTCCTCGGACAGTGGCCCGGGCCGGATCGACACTGTCGCCGGGTCCGCGAGGATCTCGGCCAGCGGAACGGGTAGCTGCCCGACCTCGACGGTTCGCACGGCAAGCAGGAGCACCATCGGGAGGTCGGCGATCCGCAGGCTGAGGAAGCGCTGGGCGGCCACGGACGCCTCGTCGGCCCATTGGGCGTCGTCGACGGAGACGAGGAGCGGACGCTCGCGCGCCAGGTTCGCCGTGAGCCAGTACAGCCCGTGCAGGCGCTGGTACATCAGCTCGGGGCTGTCGGCATCCTCCGCACTGGCCGGATCGAGGATCGGGAGCGCGAGCCGGGCGGCGCCGGCGAACAGCGCGGCGCGTTCCTCGGGCGTCCTCTCGAGCGCCACGGAGTCGGCCGACTGGCGCACGAGGCCGTACGGGTAGCTGCGCTCGAGCTCGGTCGCGCGGACCGAGATCGTGTACATCCCGCGCTCGCCGGCGGCTTCGACGCAGCGCGTCACCAGGCTCGACTTGCCGATGCCGGGCGGCCCCTCGATCGCCACCACGCTGCCGTGCCCGTCGATCGCGTCGGCGACCGCCCGGTCGAGGGCGAGCAGCTCTGACTCCCGTTCGAGGAGCTCGGGGCCCGGTGTTGTAGGCGGCGAGTCCATCTGAATGTTCGGGGTGCGGTTCGGGGGTGCTCCTGATGCGAGGAGCGCCCTCGGGCGCGAGCATCGCAGCATGTCACCAGCCGAACCCGTCACAGCGCTCGTCGAGCTCGTCCTGGAGCCCGACGGCGTTCACGGCGTCTTGCGCGCCCAGCATACGCCGGATCTGCCGTTCTCGGGATGGCTGGGCCTTGCTGTGGCCGTGGACCAGTGCCGCCGCGCCGCGGCCGCCCCGGCGGCCACCGATCACTGACCCTGGCAGCCCGGCCAGCCGACGCTGCGCATCGCGGCCTGAGGGCTAGGGGGTAACCTGCGGGCGGTTGCCGCCCGCCGCCGACACCCTCCGCCGCACGCCGCTGTTCGATCGCCACGAACGCGCCGGTGCGAGGCTCGTCGCGTTCGCGGGCTGGGAGATGCCGGTCCAGTACGAGGGGATTCGCCAGGAGCACGTGGCGGTACGGACCACGGCGGGCGTGTTCGACGTCTCGCACATGGGCGAGATCGAGACGAGCGGGCCGCAGGCCGAGGAGCTGCTCCAGCGACTGCTCTCCAACGACGTGACGAAGATCGCCGAGCGCGGCGCCCAGTACTCGGTGCTGTGCCGCGAGGACGGCGGCGTGCTCGACGACCTGTTCACCTACCGGCTCGGGCCCAACCGCTTCCTGACGGTCACAAACGCCTCGAACCACGAGAAGGACCTCGCGTGGTTCCGTGAGCACGCGGGCGATCTCGACGCGGAGGTCGCAGACGCGCATGGGCGCTGGGCCATGCTGGCCGTGCAGGGGCCGGATGCGCGCGCGGCGGTCGAGGCGATCGCCGAGGGCGAGCTGCCGGCGCGCATGCGCACGGCGGAGGTTCGGGTGGCCGGCGTGGACTGCCTCGCCTGCGGGACCGGCTACACCGGCGAGGACGGCGTCGAGCTGCTGACCCCGCCGGACGGCGCCCCGGACGTGTGGGACGCGCTGCTCGAGCGGGGCGTCGTGCCCGTCGGCCTCGGCGCCCGCGACACGCTCCGGCTCGAGGTCTGCTTCCACCTCTACGGCAATGACCTGTCCGAGGATCGCAACCCGATCGAGGCGGGCCTCGGCTGGTGCTGCAAGCTCGACACCGGCTTCATCGGCGCGGACGCGCTGCGCGGCACCCGACCAGATCAGACGCTCGTGCCGTTCGCTTTCACGGGCGCGGGCATCCCGCGACAGGGCAACGCGGTGCGCACGCAGCACGGCGAGGGGGTCGTGACGAGCGGCTCGCTGTCGCCGTGCCTCGAGCTGGGCATTGGGATGGCGTACGTGCCGGTGGCCGCCGCCGAGCCAGGCACCGAGCTGGAGGTGGACGTGCGTGGCAAGCAGCGCACGGCCGAGGTGAGGGAGAAACCGCTCTACCGGAAGGAGACCAGTGGCTGAGGCCAGCTACCCCGAGGACCTGAAGTACCACGCCGAGCACGACTGGGCGCGCATCGACGGCGACCAGGCGACCTTCGGCATCACCTGGTACGCGCAGGACGCGCTCGGGGAGGTCGTGTTCTTCGACCCGCCCGAGGTCGGCGCCTCGGTCTCCAAGGACGAGGCCTACGCCGAGGTCGAGTCGGTAAAGGCGGTGTCGGACGTGTTTGCGCCGCTCTCCGGTGAGATCGTCGAGGTGAACGAGGCGCTCGCGGACAGCCCCGAGAAGGTCAATTCGGACCCCTACGGAGAGGGCTGGATGGTCAAGGTCAAGCTCACGGATGCGTCCGAAGTGGACGAGCTGATGGACGTAGGCGCGTACAAGGAGTTGCTCCAGGCGGGTAGCTAACGTCGTGGAGGCTCATGAGCCGCTACACGGGAGTCACAGACGCGGATCTCAAGGAGATGCTCGACGCCATCGGCGTCGGCTCCCTCGAGGACCTGTTTGCGGACATCCCGGAGTCGGTGCGGCTCGGCCGCGAGCTCGACCTGCCGCAGGGCAAGTCCGAGCAGGAGGTCTACGAGCACCTGGTCGCTCTGGCGGCGCGTAACCGGCACAACGAGGAGGAGGTCAGCTTCCTCGGCGCGGGGATGTACGACCACTACGTGCCGGCGCTGATCGACACGCTGCTCGGCCGCTCGGAGTTCCTCACGCCGTACACGCCGTACCAGCCCGAGATCTCGCAGGGCGGGCTCCAGGTGATGTTCGAGTTCCAGACCGCCATCTCGGAGCTCACCGGCCTGCCGGTGGCGAACGCCTCGGTGTACGAGGGGCCGAGCGCGGTGGCCGCGGCGGGCTACCTGTCGAAGCTCGAGACCAAGCGCTCGAAGCTCGTGGCCAGCCGGGGGCTGCACCCGCACTCGCGCGCGGCGCTGCGAACCCACGCCGCGGGATACGGGATGGAGGTCGTGGAGGTGCCGCTCGACGACGATGGCGCGACCGAGGTGGAGGCGCTCGCCGCCGCGGTGGACGACGACACGGCCGCGGTGTTCGTCCAGCAGCCGAACTTCCTCGGCACGGTCGAGGAGCTGGGCACGCTGTCCGAGGCCGGCAAGCGCACCGGCGCGCTGCTCGTGTGCGCGGCCGACCCGATCCCGCTGGGGATCCTGAAGCCGCCCGGCGAGCTGGGCGCGGACCTGTGCGTGGGCGAGGGCCAGACGCTCGGCAACCGGCTCGACTTCGGCGGCCCGTCGTTCGGGTTCTTCGCCGCCGACGAGCGCTTCATCCGCAAGATGCCGGGCCGGATCGCGGGCGAGACGCGGGACGTGGACGGCCGGCGCGGGTTCGTCCTGACGCTCCAGACGCGCGAGCAGCACATCCGCCGCGAGAAGGCCACGCACAACATCTGCACGGCGCAGGCGCTGAACGCGCTGGCCGGGGTCGTGTACCTGTCCTGGCTCGGCAAGCGCGGGCTGGTGGAGCTCGGCGAGCTGCTCCTGCGTCGCACGCACTACGCGCGCGAGGCGCTCGGGCTCGAGGCGATCAACCCGGGGCCGGTGGTGCGCGAGTTCGCGGTGCACGTGCCGGAGCTGCCCGCCGCCATGGCCCGCGCGCGCGACGCCGGCGTCAACCCCGGCTACCCGCTCGGGCGCGATTACCCCGAGTTTTCGGACGGCCTTCTCATTGCCGTGACAGAACGGCGCACCAAAGAGCACATCGACCGCCTGGCCGAGCTCATCACCGGCGAACCGGCCGGCGCGCGGCCGGCCGCACCAGCGACCGGGGTCGGCGTATGAGTGACGACACCGTCACCGTCTTTGAGCGCTCCCGTAGCGGTCGTCGCGCTTTTGTGGCACCCGAGCTCGACGTGCCGGAGGTTCCCGTCGAGGATCTGCTGCCGGCTGATGCCATTCGCGAGCGCCCGGCCGAGCTCCCGGAGATCTCCGAGCCCGAGCTGGTGCGCCACTACACGACGCTCTCCTCGAAGAACTTCCACCTGGACGAGGGTTTCTACCCGCTCGGGTCGTGCACGATGAAGCACAACCCGAAGCTGCACGAGCGCGTGGCCGCGCTGCCGGGGCACGCGCGCCTGCACCCGCTCCAGGACCCGGAATACGCGCAGGGCGCGCTCGAGCTGATGTGTCGG
>Ga0114129_10003409_pt1 | contig 22330 bp, 23 predicted proteins | sample RhiMetdeltSRZDD1_FD_80071 | JGI IMG/M metagenome (GOLD analysis project Ga0114129, IMG submission 80071) | Populus rhizosphere microbial communities from Tennessee, USA - Rhizosphere MetaG P. deltoides SRZDD1 (version 2) (version 2) | ecosystem: Host-associated > Plants > Roots > Rhizosphere >... | reverse complement strand
CTGCTGATCGTGGACGGCATCACGGGGTTTACCGGCGGGGTCGGCATCGCGGGGGAGTGGACGGGGAACGCCCAGGATCCCGACCACTGGCGCGACACCCACGTGAGGGTGACCGGGCCGGTGGTGCGCGGCCTGCAGGGCGCCTTCGCCGAGAACTGGCTCGAGTGCACCGGCGACGTCCTCGCCGGCGACCGCTACCTGCCCTACATCGAGGCCATCGAGGACGGCGGCCCGATGCAGGTGATGAGGTCGAGCGCCACCGTCGGCGACTCGAACGCCGAGGCGCTCATCTACCTCGCGGTCGCGGCGGCCAAGCGCTCGATCGAGCTGACCTCTGCCTACTTCGTGCCGCGGCCCGCCTTCACGGAGGCGCTGGTGGAGGCCGCGGAGCGCGGCGTCCACATGCGCATCCTCGTCCCCGGCTCGCACATCGACAAGCAGTTCGTCCGCACGGCCGGCCGCGCCGCCTACGACCAGCTGATCGACGCCGGCATCGAGATCTACGAGTACTGCCCGACGATGCTGCACGCCAAGACGCTCACCGTGGACGAGATTTGGTCGTCGGTCGGCTCGGTGAACTTCGACAACCGCTCGTTCCAGCTACACGACGAGGTCACGCTCTGCGTGCAGAGCGAGCGCTTCGCCGGCCAGCTGCACGAGGTGTTCGAGAAGGATCTCGAGGCGTCCGAGCGGATCGAGCCGGCCGGGTGGCGGGAGCGCCCGATCACACAGCGAGCTCGGGAGAACGTGACCAAGTACGCGCGGCGCGAGCTCTAGCCGTCCTCGGGTAAAGTCGCCGCGACCGACCTAGGAGGACCCGTTGGACGCAAGTCAGCTCAAGTCGATCCCCCTGTTCGCGGACGTGCCCGACGAGGAGCTCGGGCAGATCGCGACGTTCGCCCAGGAGGTGACCGTGGACGAGGGGCGCGAGCTGGTCCGCGAGGGCGACTTCTCCTACGAGTTCATGGCGATCGAGGAGGGCGAGGCGGAGGTCTCGCGCGACGGCCAGCACCTGGCCGACCTCGGCCCGGGCGACTTCTTCGGCGAGACGGGCCTGCTCGAGAAGACGCTCAGGAATGCCACGGTCAAGGCCAAGACGCCGATGCGCCTAGTCACGCTCACCGGCTGGGACCTGAAGCGGATGGAGCGCCACATCCCCGAGGCGATCGAGCGGGTGCGCGCCACGCTCGAAGAGCGCCGCCCGGACTGAGCCACGTGGCGGCGCGGATAGTCCTCTTCGGCGCCACCGGCTACACCGGCCGGCTCACGGCCGAGGCGATGGTCGAGCGTGGTCTGAAGCCGGTGCTCGCGGCGCGCAGCCAGGACAAGCTGGACGCGCTGGCGGAGGAGCTGGGCGGCGACCTCGAGACCGCGACGGCCGACGTGGCGGACCCGCCCAGCGTCCGTGAGCTGGTGGAGAGCGGTGACGTGCTCGTCACGACCGTCGGTCCCTTCACGCGCTGGGGCGCGCCGGCGGCCGCTGCGGCCACGACGGCAGGAGCGCACTACATCGACTCGACCGGCGAGCCGCCCTTCATCCGCGAGGTGTTCGAGCGCTACGGCGCCGCGGCCGAGCAGGTCGGCGTCGGGATGCTCACGGCCTTCGGTTACGACTGGGTGCCGGGCAACCTCGCCGGCGGCCTGGCGCTCGAGCGCGCCGGCGAGCTGGCCACGCGCGTGGATGTGGGCTACTTCATCACCGGCAGCGGCGCTTCGATGAGCGGAGGCACGAAGGCCTCGCTCGTGGGCGCGATCTCCGAGCCCGCGTTCGCGTACCGCGACGGGCGCGTGCAGACCGAGCGTGGCGCGAAGCGGGTGCGCAGCTTCCCGGTCGGCTCGAAGCAGCTGCAGGGCGTGTCGGTGGGCAGCTCCGAGCACTTCACCCTGCCGCGCGTGGCGCCGCGGCTTCGCGAGGTGAACGCGTACCTCGGCTGGTTCGGCCCCGCCTCGCGCGCGATGCAGGTGATGTCAGCGGGCACCTCCGTCGCGATGAAGGTGCCCGGCGTGGACAAGCTCTGGAGCGCGGTGGGCGAACGCTTCGTGCAGGGCTCCACCGGTGGCCCCAACGAGGCGGCGCGCTCGAAGAGCGGCTCGCACGTCGTGGCGATCGCGTATGACGCCGCCGGCCGCCCGCTGAGCGAGGTGCACGTGAGCGGCGTGGACGGCTACACGTTCACCGGGCGCATGCTCGCGTGGGGCGCGGACCGCGCGGCCGCCGGGGCCCTGAAGGGAACCGGCGCACTCGGACCGGTGGACGCCTTCGGGCTCGACGAGCTCGTCAAGGGCGCTGCCGAGGCCGGCCTCTCGGAGCAGGGCGCGGGCGGGACGGCGCCCAGCGCCGACCGGGCGGCCGCCCCGACCGCCTGAAGGGCGGCATTGACGGCCCCACCTGACGCAAAGGCGGCCGGCCGGCGGCGGCTCGCGGCCCTCACCGGCGCGGCGGCACTGGCCCTGATCGCGGGTGTGGGCGTTGGCGCCGGAGCGGACGATGACGGAGACCGTGCGCCGGGTGGGCCCGCGGCAACGCAGGAGGCGCGCCGCGAGCAGGAGCAGCAGGCCGCCCTCCGCCAGGTGGATCGCCTCACGCTCCGCCAGCGCGTCGGGCAGGTCACGATCTCGAGCTTCTCCGGCACGGCGGCTCCCGAGTACATGCGTCGGCGCCTGCGGGCGCGCGAGACGGCGGGCGTGATCCTCTTCGGCGGCAACGGCGGTGACCGCGCGCAGTGGGAACGCCTGACCGGCTCGCTCCAGCGCGCGGCCGGCGGCCGGGCGCTCGTCATGGTCGATCAGGAGGGCGGCGACATCCGCACCGTCGGCTACGCGGGCCCGTCCAGTAGCCAGCCGTTCCAGGGACCGCCGCGCAGCGTGCGGCGCGCCGCGAATGCCGCGGGGCGGCAGCTGCGCGCGGCGGGGATCCAGGTGAACCTCGCGCCGGTGGCCGACGTGCCGCGCCCGGGGTCGGTGATGGCCACGCGCTCGTTCGCCGGCGACGAGCGCGGCATTGCGGCGCGAACGCGCGCGTCGGTGCGAGGCCTGCGCGATGCAGCGGTGGCCGCGACCGTGAAGCACTTTCCCGGCCTCGGGGGCGCGACCGTGAACACCGACGACGGCCCCGCCACCGTCCGCGTTCCCCTCGATCGCGACCTCGTTCCCTTCCGCGCTGCCATCGACGAGGGCGTGCCGCTCGTGATGCTGTCCCACGCGAGCTATCCCGCGCTCGACGCTCGCCGGATCGCCTCCCAGTCGCGGCCGATCGTGACCGGGCTCCTGCGCGAGCGCCTCGGCTTCGAGGGCGTGATCGTGACCGACAGCCTCGAGGCGGACGCGGTGCTCGCTCGCTCCGGCGTGGCCGAAGCCGCCGAGCGCTCCATCAGAGCTGGAGCCGACCTGATCCTGATGACCGGCTCAGCCAGCTGGAACGACGTGTTCCCGCACCTGCTGGCCGAGGCCCGCCGCGAGCGGGCGTTCCGCCAGCGCATCCGGGCGAGCGCCGCCCGAGTGCTGGCGCTGAAGCGGACGCTATTCCGCCGCTGAGCCGGCGCGCTCGGCGGCGAGCTCCATCAGCTCGCGGTGCCCGGCGTGCGTTCCGCCGCGGCGGCGGGTCCAATCGCCGTCCGAGCCGAGCTCCCAGCCGAACGTGTCGTCCGCGAGACAGCGCTCGAGCGTGTCCTCCAGCTGTTCGCGGAGCGGCCCGGCGTCGACCGGCGCGAGCAGCTCCACGCGGGTGTCGAGGTTGCGCGGCATCAGGTCCGGCGAGCCGAGCCAATAGCGCCGCTCGTCGCCGCGCTGGAAGCCGTAGATGCGCGAGTGCTCGAGGAAGCGCCCGACCACCGAGACGACCGTGATGTTCTCCGACACGCCCTTGACCCCCGGCCGCAGGCAGCAGATCCCGCGCACGTTCAGGTCCACGCGAACGCCGGCCTGCGAGGCCTCGTAGAGCGCGCGGATGCAGCGCGCGTCCACGAGCGCGTTCATCTTCAGGACGATGCGCGCGTCCTTGCCGCGCTCCTTGGCCGCGATCGTCTTCTCGACCTCGTCGAGGAACCAGTCGCGCATGTGGTCAGGCGCCACGACCGCCTTGCGGTATTCCGGTGAGCGCGCCGCCCCGGTGAGCGAGTTGAACAGCTCCGCCACGTCGGCGCCGATCTCGCGGTCGCACGTGAACAGGCCGTAGTCCTCGTAAAGGCGTGCGGTCTTCGCGTGGTAGTTGCCGGTCCCTATGTGCACGTAGTGACGTGCGCGCGAGCCCTCGCGGCGGACCACGAGCAGCGCCTTCGCGTGCGTCTTCAGGCCGGGAAGCCCGTGCACCACGTGCGCGCCCGCCTCCTCGAGCGCGCGCGCCCAGCCGATATTGCGCCGCTCGTCGAAGCGCGCCTTCAGCTCAACCAGGCAGACCGCCTGCTTGCCGCGCTCGGCCGCCTCGATCAGCGCCGGGACGAGGTCGGAGTCGTCTGAGGTGCGGTACACGGTCATCTTGATCGCGAGCACGTCCGGGTCCGTCACGGCCTGCCGCACGAAGCGCTCCACCGTGCCGACAAACGAGTGGTACGGGTGGTGCACGAGCAGGTCGCCGGAGCGCATCGCGGCGAACACGTCCGCGGTCTCGTCCTCCGTGTCAGCGAACGGTGGCGGGACCACCGGCGTCCACGAGTCGTAGCGCAGCTCGCGGTGGCCGTCGATCTCGTACAGGGTCCACAGGTCGTCGAGGGCGAGCAGGCCATCGACATCCACAACCTGGGTCTCGTCGATCGCGAGCTGCTCGATCAGGTACTGGCGCATGTCCGGGTCCATCGTCGAAGCCACCTCGAGGCGCACGACCTCCCCGAAGCGCCTGCGCCGCAGCTCGTCCTCGACCGCGCGCAGCAGGTCGTCCGCCTCGTCGGAGACGGTGAAGTCCGCGTCGCGGGAGACGCGGAAGAAATCGTGGCCAAGGATTTCCATGCCGGGGAAGAGCTCTTCGAGGTGACGTGCGATCACGGACTCGAGCGGCACGAAAACGTCGGTGCCGATGGGCAAGAAGCGCGGAACCACCTCCTTCGGGACCTTCACGCGCGCGAACGTCTCGAGGCCGGAGATCGGGTCGCGCAGGGACACGCCGATCGACAGCGACAGGTTCGAGATGTACGGGAACGGCCGCCCGGGCCCGACGGCCAATGGGGTGAGGGCCGGGAAGATCTGCTCGGAGAAGAGCTGGTCGATCGTCTCGAGCTCTGGCCCCGAGCAGTCCAGCACCTCGGCGACTCGCACGCCCTGCTCCGCGAGCGGGGGCCGGACCGCCTGTTCCCAGACGCGCGAGTGCCGTTTCGCGAGCTCGGCCTCGCGCTCGGTGATGCGCTCGAGCGTCTCCCTGGCCGAGAGTCCGTCGGGCCCGCGCGCGTCGATCCCCGCGTCCACCTGGTCGTGCAGCCCTGCCACGCGCACCATGTAGAACTCGTCGAGGTTCTGCGCGTAGATGGCGAGGAACTTCACGCGCTCGAGCAGCGGGATTCCGTCGTCCTCCGCCAGCTCCAGAACGCGCTCGTTGAACTGGAGCCAGGAGAGCTCGCGGTTCACGAACAGCTCCGGCGAGTCGAGCGCGAGAGCCTCAGCCGGTGCGGTTACCGCTTCCATCAGAGCGGTATATGGTGACGGATCGTGCTCTGGCTGCTGCGCCATGGGGAGGCCGCCGAAGGATCGCCGGACGCCGAACGGCCGCTCACGGACAAGGGCGAGCAGCAGGCGCGCGCAGCAGGGCGTGCGCTCGAGAAGCTCGGCGTGAGGCCGGCCGCCTGCCTCACGAGCCCCAAGCTGCGCGCGGCCGACACCGCACGGATCGCGTGCGAGGAGCTCGGGGTCGAGCCGCAGCTAGAGCCCAAGCTGGCCGGCGGGCCGTTCGACCCGGAGGCGCTCGCGGCCGGGCTCGGCGACCACGTGCTCCTCGTGGGCCACGACCCGGACTTCTCGATGGCGGTCCACAGCCTCACCGGGGCGCAGGTGCGGATGAAGAAGGGCGGCCTCGCCGGTATCGAGAAGGGCGAGCTCAAGGTGCTCCTCCGGCCGACCGAGACGCGGGCGCTCGCGGGCTAGGCAAGGCGGCGGCCCTCCACCAGCTCCAGCAGGATGCCCTCGCGCAGGCCGCCGCGGGCGATCCGCAGCGGAAGGCCCAGCAGGTCCGAGATCGCCTCGAGGATCAGGATGCCCGCCGGCAGCAGCCTCACGCGCTCGGCGTCGAGCTCGAACCTCTCCGCCACCCCCGCGATCGGGGTCGATGACAGTACGCGGATGCCACGCTCGAGCGTCTCGTGTGCCAGCTCCGCGCCCACGAGGCGGCGCAGCGAAGTGGCCGTGCCGCCCACCGCCACGGCGCTCTTCGCCGGAGGCGGCGCGAGTCCCTCGAAGGTGCCCTCCACATGGCGGCGCAGTTTCTCGAGCTCGTCGGCCGACGGTGGATCCGAGCGCAGGTAGGCGTCGGCGAGAAAGCCCGAGCCGATCCGGAACGACTCGGACCAGGTCATCTCGCCGTCCGGCTCACCGACGGCGATCTCGCTCGAGCCGCCGCCCACGTCGATCACCGCGACCGTGCCGTTCGGCGGCTCGAGCAGCGTGCGCGTGGCGCCGACGAACGAGAGCCGCGCCTCCTCCTCGCCCGAGAGCACGCTGAGCTCCATGCCGCCCGCCTGCTGCACGGCACCCACGAGCTCGTCGCGGTTGCGGGCCGTCCGGATCGCGGCGGTTGCCACCGCAACGATGTGCTCGGCGCCCACCTCGCGTGCGACCGACGTCTGCGTGCGGACGACCTCCGCGGTCTCCGCGATCTTCTCCGCGGGGATCAGCCCGCCGTTCTGGAGGCTCTTGCCGATGCGTGTGAAGGCGCGCTGGGTGACAAGCTCACGCAGCCGGCCGTCGCCCGCATCGGCCACCAGCAGCCGGGTGGTGTTGCTGCCGATGTCGATGCACGCGCAGATCAAGCAATGGGGGGCGCCGCGACCGGGTGCGAGGCGTCCTCGAACTCCCTGAACAGGCCGGTGACGACGAAAGCGGTCTGTTCCCCGATGTCCACCGCATTGTCCCCGATCCGCTCGATGCAGCGTCCCACGAGCATCATGTGCATGGCCCACTCGCGCCGGTCGGCCTCGTCACCGAGCTCGAGGGCGTGGTGGAAGACCTCGCGGTTCAGACGGTCGATCTCGTCGTCCTGGCGGACAAGGTCCTGCGCCATCTCCACGTCGCGGCGCTCGAACGCTTGGCCGCACTGCACGACCTGCGCGCGGGCCTGCTCCCCCATGCGCTGGATCAGGTCCAGCATCCGGGCGTCGGAGGGAGGCTGATGTCCGGCGAGGGGCACGAGCTTCGCCATATTGACGCATTGGTCGCCCATCCGCTCGACGTGCTTGATCACGTGAAGCAGCGCCGCGACGATGCGCAGGTCGCCGGCCACCGGCGCCTGGAGCGCGAGCAGGGACAGGATGCCCTGGTGCACCTCGAGGTAGCGGCCGTCGATGCGGTCGTCGTCGGCGATGACCATGCTCGCAAGCTCGATGTCCTGGTTCTGGATCGTCTCCAGCGACCGGTCCAGCGCGGTTGCCACCAGGTCGAGGCCGCCGATCGCGGCGCGCTCGAGCCCCGCGAGCTCCTCCTGGAAGTGAGTTCTCGTGGTCATCCGACCTTCCCAGTCACGTACGCCTCCGTGCGAGTGTCCGTGGGGTTGGTGAACACCGTCTCGGTGTCGTCGAACTCGACGAGCGTGCCGACCCGATCCTCCGGCGTGACAGTGAAGAACGCGGTCTTGTCCGACACGCGCGCCGCCTGCTGCATGTTGTGCGTGACGATCACGATCGAGTACTCCTGCTTGAGGTCCATCATCAGGTCCTCGATCTTGCCCGTCGAGATCGGGTCGAGCGCGGAGCAGGGCTCGTCCATGAGGATCACGTCCGGCTCGACAGCGAGGCAGCGCGCGATGCAGAGGCGCTGCTGCTGGCCGCCGGACATGCCGAAGGCGTTGGTCTTGAGCCGGTCCTTGACCTCGTCCCAGACCGCAGCGTGCTGCAGGGCTCGCTCGACGATCTCGTCCATGTCGCCCTTCATGCCTAGTACGCGCGGACCGAAGGCGATGTTGTCGTAGATCGACTTCGGGAACGGGTTCGGCTTCTGGAAGACCATCCCGATGCGCTTGCGCACCTCGACGGCGTCCACCTCCTGGCCGTAAAGGTCCTGTCGGTGGTAGACGACCCTGCCCTCGACCTTGGCGCTCGGGATCAGGTCGTTCATGCGGTTCAGGCAGCGGATCAGCGTCGACTTGCCGCACCCCGAGGGACCAATAAGCGCGGTGATCTCCCTCTTGGCGATGTCGAACGTGACATCGCGGACGGCTGCCTTGTCGCCGTATGAGACGGTCACCTCCTCTAGGTGGAAGATCGGCTCGCGTGGCGTCTGCTGCTCGGGCGGGGCCGCCTCCTTCGCCGGCGGCGTGATCGTGGTCAGCGGGATTGTCATGCGGTCACCTACCACTTCTGCTCGTAACGGTTTCGTAGCCAGATCGCGACGCTGTTCATTGCGAGCAGCAGGATCATCAGCAGCAGGATCCCGGCCGCCGCGAGTGGCCTGTAGTTGTTGACGTCGTTGGACGCGCGCGAGATCCAGTCGAAGATCTGGATCGGCATCGCGGTGAACTGCGAGTCGAGGCCCTCCGGGTTGAATGCGATGACCGCGACCGCGCCGACCACGATCAGCGGCGCGGTCTCGCCGATCGCGCGCGAGAGCGCGAGGATCACCCCGGTGGCGATGCCGGGCACCGCCGCGGGCAGGACCTGGCGCCAGATCGTCTGCCACTGCGTTGCGCCGAGCGCCATCGACCCCTCGCGGATCGACGACGGCACGGCCCGCAGCGCCTCGCGACCCGCGATGATCACCATCGGCAGCACCAGCAGCGCGAGCGTGAGGCCGCCGGCCAGCACCACGTTGCCGAGGCTGAGCGGCCCGCGCACGAGGAACGCCAGGCCCAGGATGCCGTACACGATCGACGGCACGGCGGCCAGGTTCTGGATGTTCAGCTCGATCAGGCGGTTCCACCACTTCGTGGGGTCGCCGTACTCCTCCAGGTAGATCGCCGTCGCCACCCCGACCGGCACGATGAAGAAGGCGCACACGCCCATCAGCCAGATCGTGCCCCAGAGCCCCGCCTGGATCCCCGCCTTGTCCGCCGTGATCGACGTGAAGTTGTTGATGAAGTCCCAGTCGAGCGCGCCCACCCCGTCGAGGGCCACGTCCACGAGCAGCACGACGAGCAGGCCGATCGCCAGCGCGAGGCAGGCGAGTAGGGCGAGGCGGAACGCCAGATCCTTGATTCGCTGCGAGGCCGTCGCCTGGCCGATCGCGTCCTGGCGCGCGCTCATTCGTACACCTGCCGGTACTTGCGGACGAACCGGATCGAGAGCAGGTTCATCGCGAGCGTGATCACGAACAGGGTCGTGCCGACCGCGAAGATCGTCTTGTAGGCGGTCGAGCCGGTCGCGGCGTCGCCCTTTGCCGTGGCGCCGATGAACGCCGTGAGCGTCTCCATCGACTTGCCCACGTCGGCGCCCCACTGCGGCTGCTGTCCGCCGGCGATCAGGACGACCATCGTCTCGCCGACCGCGCGCGACATGGCGAGCACGATCGAGGCCACGATGCCCGACAGGGCCGCCGGGAATACCACCCGCAGGCTCACCTGGAACTTCGACGCGCCGAGCCCGAAGGCGCCCTCGCGCAGGGCCTGCGGCACCGACCGCATCGAGTCCTCCGAGATCGACGCCACGATCGGGATGATCAGGAAGCCGATGATGATCCCGGCGGCGAGCGCGTTGAAGATCGCCACGTCCATGTGGAGAAAGCTGCGCAGGATCTCCGGCGTGAAGAACGTGAGCGCGAAGTAGCCGAACACGATCGTCGGCACGCCGGCGAGCAGCTCGAGCATCGGCTTGATGGTCTTGCGCACGCGCGGGCGTGCGTACTCGCTCAGGTAGATGGCGGCGCCGAGGCCGAGCGGGATCGCCACGACGAGTGCGATCAGCGTGGTCGCGAAGGTCCCGGCGATCAGCGGGAGCACTCCGAAGCTGGGGTCGCCGAACAGCGGCGTCCACTTCGTGCCGAACAGGAACTCGCCGACGCCCACTTCGCCGAAGAAGACGATCGTCTCCTTCACGAGCGCGTAGACGATCCCCGTCGTGGTCAGCAGCGAGATCAGGGCAGCCACCACCAGCAGGCCCTTGATCAGGTCCTCCCCATAACGGCGGCGGGCCGCCCGGAGGCTCGGTGCCTCCGGGCGGCCGCCTGCTGCCGCTGCTGTGCTCGCTGCTTCCACCTAGCTCCCGAGCGCGGTCTTCGCCTTGTCCGCCTGCTCCGAGCTCATCGGGACGATCTGCGACGCCTCCGCGATCGGCTGGTAGTTCTCGAGGATGTAGTCGAGGAACGCCTTGACCTCGGGGCGCTTCAGCGCCTTCGTGCTCGGATACATGAACAGCGGTCGCGAGAGCGGCTTGTACTCACCGCTCTGGATCGTCTCGGTGGTGGGCTCGACGCAGCCGTCACCGCCATCGACCTTGACCAGGCCCAGCCTGTCCTGGTTCTGCTCGTAGTAGGAGTGGCCGAAGTAGCCGAGCCCGCCGGGCTCGCCCTCCACTCCCTGCACGAGGACGTTGTCGTCCTCGGAGGGCTGGTAGTCCTCGCGCGAGACACCCTCCTCACCGTTGATCACGTCGGTGAAGAAGTCGAACGTGCCTGAGTCCGTGCCCGGCCCGAACAGGCTGAGTTGCGCGTCGGGCAGCTTGGGGTCGATCTCGCTGAGGCTCTTGACCTTGGAGCCCTGGTTCCAGAGCTCCTTGAGCTGGTCGGTCGTGAGGCAGCCCACCTTCAGCTCGGGGTTCGTGACCACGGCGATCCCGTCGTTCGCGACCTGGACCTCCTTGTAGTCGATCCCCGCCTTCTTGCAGACCGGGGCCTCCTCGTCCGGCTTCATCGGGCGCGAGGCGTCCGAGATGTCGGTCTCGCCGGCGCAGAACTTCTCGAAGCCGCCACCGGTGCCGGAGGTACCCACCGTGATCTTCACGCCCGGGTTCTCTCCCTGGAAGGCCTCCTGCGCCGCCTGCGCGAACGGCGCGACGGTGCTCGATCCATCTATCTTGATCGTCCCGGCGAGGTCGCCGCCGCCTCCACCGTTGCCGGCGTCGTCGTTGTCGTCGTTACCGCAGGCGGCGGCACCCATGGCCAGGGCACCGCACGCGGCGATGATGATGAGTGTCTTCATGCCCCGCACGCTCGCATCGGCTGGACCCCAGTCTGTTATCCAGCTGTGCCCGCCTTGTGAAAAGGGTGTGAAAGACGGGCGCTACTCGGAGGAGAGGCGGTAGCCGAACCCGAAGTGCGTGTGGATGTACTCGCGATCGGGGATGGCCTCGCCGAGCTTCTGGCGCAGCCGTGCGATGTACACGTCGACCGAGCGATCCGTCCTGCGGTACTGGTCCTCCCAGACCACGCGGTAGAGCTCCTCGCGGCTCACGATGCGATCCCGCCGCTCGGCGAGCGCGGTCAGCAGGTCCAGCTCGCGCACGGTCAGCCTCAGCGGCCGTCCGCCTGCGTAGGCGACATACTCACTTGGGCGGATCTCGAGGTCCCCGACCACCATGCGGCCGACTGTGCCATCCATGTGCGCAAAGTCCGTTATTCCGGCGTTGCCGGGTTGTGAAAAGGCTGTGAACGGCGGCTCGGTCCCGGAGCGAGGGGCCTAGACTCCGGTGGCGATGGCGGATCTGCGTATCGCGATCCTCGACTCTGACTCGGGGTTCGTGCGAGTGCTGGTGAAGCGTGCGGGGGATCTGGGCTGGCAGTACCGCTGCCTCGAGGCTCCTCCGCCCGTGGACGAGTTCGTGGCCATGCGGGTGAACGCCCTGGTCGTGGACCTGGCGCTCCTCGGCCCCAGCGGTTGGGAGTTCCTCGAGCGCGTATCGGCGGCGCTGCCCGGCATGGGGGTGATCGTCTGCACTGGGCCGACCAGCGTGTCCCAGCGCGTGCGCGGGCTGCGCGCCGGCGCGGACGACTGGGTCACGAAACCGTGTCACCCGGAGGAGGTGCTCGCGCGCGTGGAGGCCGTGGTGCGGCGCCGCAAGCGCGCGCCGGAGCGCGGGGACACCGGTCCGCTCGTGGCCGGCGAGCTCGAGATCCGCGCCGACCAGTTCCAGGCCTTCGTCGGCGGACGCAGCGTGGACCTCACGCGCAGGGAGTTCGAGCTGCTCGAGCTGCTCGCCCAGGCCCAGGGCAAGGTGCTCCAGCGGGAGGAGATCTACCAGGCAGTCTGGGGCTACGCGATGGCGCACGGCGACCGCTCCGTGGACGTCTTCGTGCGCAAGGTGCGTCAGAAGCTCGAGACCGCCTCGCCCGACTGGAGCTACATCCACACGCACTTTGGCGTGGGCTATCGCTTCCAGCCCGAGCGGCCAGGCGGCCCCGAGGAGGCCGCCGCCTTCGAGGCGAGCCTGGGACAGGACCAGCACGCGCCGGCCGCGCTGAGCGGGCCGGAGGAGGAGCAACCGCTGGACCCCGAGCTCGGCGAAGGCCGCCCGCGCGCACTCGTGGCCGACTAGACATACTTCGCCGCCGCCATGTCGAGGAATCAGCGCATAGGGCTGATCGTCGCGGCCGCGCTGGTGGCGGTCTTGGCGTTCGTGATCGCCAGCCCGGGCAGCGACGACGAGGGCGCCAACAAGGCCTCGCAGACCACGCCCGCTGCCAAGACCCGGACCGAGGCCCCGGCTCCTCCGAAGCCCGACGTCGCGCGCATCGCGATCCGCGGCGGCGAGGCGGTGGGCGGACCCGGTGAGATCAAGGTCAAGAAGGGCGACGCGGTCGTGATCGTGGTGAGCGCCGACGCGGCCGACGACATCCACCTGCACGGCTACGACATCGAGAAGAAGGCGGCGCCGGGGAAGCCCGCGCGCTTCCGGTTCAAGGCGAACTTCGAGGGCGAGTTCGAGATCGAGAGCCACGTGGCCGAGGACGCCGGCCGCGAGCCGCTGGTCGGAACGCTGATAGTCGAACCCAGGTGAGGCGCCCGTGTTCCTGATCGGGCACGGGATCTCCGTACGCTCGGACCTGCCCATCCCGGAGTGGCTCTTCGGCTGGGCGGCCGCGATGGTGCTGGTGGTCTCCTTCGTGGCGCTCGCGGTCCTGTGGCCGGAGCCGCGCCTCCAGAAGCCCAGCTGGCGGCCGCTGCCCGGCGGGGTCGGGCGCGTGCTCGCCAGTCGGTCCGTCGAGATCGTCTGCGGCGTCATCGGCGTGTTCCTCTTCGGCCTCACGATCTACGCCGGCCTGCGCGGCACGCAAAGCGTCACGGCCAACTTCGCGCCGGTCTTCATCTACGTGATCTTCTGGCTCGCACTGGTGCCGCTGAGCGTCCTGTTCGGGGACGTGTTCCGCGCCTTCAACCCCTGGCGCGCGATCGGGCGGGCGGTGGCGTGGGTGGCGCGCACGCTCATGCGCGACGAGCTGCCGGCGCCGCTCGAGTACCCGCGGTGGCTCGGCCGCTGGCCGGCGGCCGCCGGGATCTTCTGCTTCGCGACGATGGAGCTCGTCGCCTCGAATGGCGACAAGCCCGAGAGCCTCGCGATCGCGGCGCTCGTCTACTCCGCGTTCACGTTCATCGGCATGGCGCTCTACGGCGTCGAGCGCTGGATCGACCGAGCCGAGGCCTTCTCCGTCTACTTCAACCTGTTCTCGCGGCTGTCGCCGGTCGAGACCCGCGACCGCGAGGTGGGCTTGCGCAAGCCGCTCTCCGGCCTGGCGAAGCTGGAGCCGCTGCCGGGGACGGTCGCGCTGGTGGCGGTGATGATCGGCTCGGTCTCGTTCGACGGCTTCTCCGGCAAGCGGCCCTGGAACAGCATCTCCCCGGACATCGCGCAGTTCTTCCAGGACCGCGGGCTGTCGCCGGAGCACGCCCTTGAGCTCACCTTCCTGCTCGGGCTGATCGGCGGCGTGCTGTTCGTGGCCGGCTTCTACTGGCTGGGAGTGCTGGGAGCAAGGAGCGTGGGCGGGGGCTTCAGCGCCCGGCGCCTGGCCCAGGAGTTCGCCCACTCGCTCGTCCCGATCGCGCTCGCCTACGTGGCCGCGCACTACTTCACGCTGCTGCTCTTCCAGGGCCAGGCCATCGTTTATCTGGCCTCCGATCCGCTCGGCGAGGGCTCCGACATCTTCGGCACCGCCGACAACCAGATCGACTACAGCCTGATAGGCGCGAACGCCACCTGGTACTGGCAGGTGGCCTTCGTGGTGTGCGGCCACGTGGCGGCGCTGATACTCGCGCACGACCGCGCGCTCGCCCTCTACGACGACGCCAAGCTCGCGGTGCGCTCTCAGTACTGGATGCTCGCCGTGATGGTGGGCTTCACGAGCCTCGCCCTGTGGCTACTGTCGTCAGCGAACTCATGACGTTCCAGATCGCCCATGCCGGTCACTGGCTCACCACGATCGCGTACTTCCTCCCGGTCGTCGCCTTCCTGGTCTGGCTGGCCATCACGCAGATCCGGGAGCGCCGGCGCGGCCGTCAGCAATAGGCAGCCACCACGGCCCAACGCATTCCAGGGTTGACCCTAGGGTCGGGATGTGAGATGCAGGGACTGCCCCGTGGTCGGCTGGGGGGACGACCCGTACGGTCGCCGCATGACTCGTATACCCCTCATAGCACTCCTCGCCGCGGCCCTCCTGGCCGGCTGCAACTCCGACAATTCCGACCGCGCCGGCGGCGAGAAACCCATCAAGCCGAAGGTTCTCGTCATGGCCAACGTCAACGGCGAGCTCGGCGAGCTCGAGGCGTTCGACGAGGCTGTCAAGCGCGTGTCGGGCGGCCGCCTGAGCATCAAGTGGCGTAACGAATACGGGCGCGGCCGCGGCGGCAACGCGGAGATCAACCTCATTCGCGACGTGAACGCCGGGAAGGCCGACCTCGGGTGGGCCGGCACCCGCGTCTTCGACGAACTGGGCGACCCCGCCTTCAACCCACTGCATGCCCCCCTGATGATCGACTCCTACGAGCTCGAGGAGCGGGTGCTCAGCGACGATCTCGTCGACCCGATGCTCGACAGCCTCGATGACCTCGAGCTTCAGGGCATCGGCGTCCTGCCCGGCCCGCTGCGCAGGCCGCTCGGTAAGCATCCGCTGCGCGGTCCCGACGACTGGGCCGGCGCCCGTATCAGCTACAGCGGCGGTGATCAGATCAAGACGGCGCTGCGCTCGCTCGGTGCCGAGGTCAGCTACGACAGCCCCACCGTGCAGGAGCCCACCGACAAGCTTGACGGGCTCGAGACGCACATCGCGGCCGTGCCCGGTAATCACTACCAGCACGACCTGCCCTATCTCACCGACGTCGTTCTCTGGCCGCGGCCCCTGGTGCTCTTCGCCGGACCGGACGTGAGCTCAGATGACCTTGCCGTGTTGCGTGAGGCTGCTCAGGACGCCATCCCCGAGGCGATCGGCCTGGCGCGGTCGATGGAGAGTGAGGGGCTGTCGGAGAGCTGCCGTACGACCTTCAAGGTCGTCTCCGCCTCCCCGCCGCAGGTCGACGAGCTGCGCGCGGCGTTCCGCCCGGTGTACGACCGGCTGGAGCACGACCCGGCGGCGAGCGACGCGCTCGAGCGCATCCAGGAGCTGTCGCGTGACACCGCAACGACCGAGGATCCGGTGCGCTGCCCCGCCGCATCCAAGCCCGCCACGCGGGGCACCATTCCGGCGGGCGTCTATCGCACCGTTGTCACCCGCGCCGACGCGAGAGAGCATGGCATGAGCTGGGCGTTTGTCGTCCAGGACGATCCGGACCCGAAGGCGCTGAGGTCGAAGACGAAGGAGTACCGGCTCCAGTTCACCGAGGACGGCACTTTCCTGGTCTTCGACGTGACGCTGGACGGCACGCCGAATATCGGCTGGGAGGGCTCGTACTCGATCTACCGCGATCGCATCACCGTTCAAGGGAACGACGGCACCAACATGACCGCGCGCGTCGAGGTGGACGGAGATCGGCTGCGCTTCAGCGACCTGCAACCCGGGGGGCCGAATACCCCGGAGGGGCTGACCTGGGCGTCAAAGCCCTTCGTGAAGATCGACTAAGACCCGCGCAGGTAGGCCAGCACCGCCAGCACCCGGCGGTGCTGGTCCGCCGCCGGCAGCAGGTCGAGCTTCATGAAGATCTGCGATATGTGGGCCTCGATGGTCTTCGGCGAGAGGTACATCCTCTCGCCGATCGCCGTGTTCGAGAGCCCTTCGGCTATCAGCGCGAGCACCTCGCGCTCCCGCTCGGTCAGCTCGTCGAGCGGTCCTCGCGCCCGCTGGCGGGCGACGAGGCGTGAGACGATCGTGGGATCGACGACGCACTCGCCCTCCCCGATACGCCGCAGCGCGTCGGCAAGCACGGCGACGTCGGACACGCGCTCCTTGAGGAGATACCCGGCCCGCTCGGGCACCTCCTCCAGGAGCCTCATCGCGTAATGCGCCTCGAGGTGATGCGAGAGCACGAGCACCCCGATCCGCGAGTGACGGCGACGGATCTCCTGCGCTGCCACCAGCCCGTCGTCAGTGTTGTTGGGCGGCATGCGGATGTCCACGACGGCCACGTCCGGAAGCCGGGCGTCCACCATCCGCAAGAGCGCGTCGGCGTCGCCGCAGCGTCCCACCACCTCGAAGCCGGCGTCCTCGAGCAGCCGCGCGAGGCCGTCGCGCAGGAGCGCCTCGTCGTCCGCGATCAGAATCCGCATGGGAGCTCCGCACACAGGGTCCCCTCGGTTGCATCGAGGGTTCCGCCGACAGCGCCGACGCGATCCTCGAGGTCGGTCGTGGAGACGGCGATCCCGGTGGCGCCCCTGAGCTGCACGAGGAGCCGCCCGTCCGCGCGGCGCGCCGTAACCGCCACGTCGCCGTCGCCGGAGCGGCGCAATGTCTCGGCCACGAGGAAGTAGGCCGCGGACTCCACGGGCGCTGCGAAGCGCCCGGCGGGAAGATCGCCCACGACCAGCCGCGGCCAGCGCTCGGCGAGCGCCTCCACGGCGGGCTTGAGGCCCTCGTGGGCGAGCACCGCCGGAATCAGTCCGTGGGCCAGCTCGCGCAGCTCCGCGAGCGCCACTCGCAGGCCATCCTCGGCGGCACCCAGCTCCGCATCCAGCCCCTGGTCCTCACGTGCCAGCTGCCGGCGCGCGAGTCGGATGGCGATGGCGAGCGTCGCGAGCCGTTGCTGCGCCCCGTCGTGCAGGTCCCGCTCGAGCGAGCGGCGCTCGGCGTCCGCCGTCGCGACGATGCGGCCGCGCGATGCCCGCAGGCTCTCGAGATGCGCACGCCGCAGCGCATTCAGCCGCTCGTGCTCAAGCGCCAAACGAGCTGCGTCAGCAAGCTCTGCGGCCATAGCGGGCTCCTCGAAGAGGCCCGGGCGGTGCAGGACCGCCGAGACCGGGCGGCCCCCGGCCAGCAACCTCGTGACCTGCTGGTCGGAGTGGCCGTCCAGGTCAGCCGGCCGGCCGGTGCCGTCGATCCACGTACCCCCGGTCTGGGCGTGCAGGATGTCGAGCGAGGGATCCCCGAACGCATCGGCCAGCTGGTCCCGAAGGCCGCCGGGCGGGGGTGACTGACCAAGATCGACCACCAGCCGGGTCAGCTCGGCGCGCATGCGCCGCGCTCGCACGCGCGCCCACACGACACCTGCTGCCACCAGGACCAGCGCGGCGACTTCCGCGGCCACGTACGCGCGATCCGTGGGGTCGTTGGACAGAAACCCGCGCTCTCGCCCGTGCAGGGCGCGGGCACCGAACACTGCCACCGCCACCGCCACGGGCACCAGAACGGGGATCTCCACCCGCCTGCGGGTCCACGACGCGCGCGCCAGGCGAAACAGCGCGAGTGCCACGAACGCCGCGGCCCACACCCCCGCGACGAGCAGGCCCGCCCGACCGAGATCGTGGACCGCCTCGGGGTGCGAGCTCAGCAGCAGGCGGTTCGCCGGGCAGTCCAGGCAGCCCTGCTCGACCGGGTCGAAGAAGACGGCGGTGCCGGCGCCGAGCAGCAGCAGGCTGCCGGCATAGGCCACGGCGAGCAGTGCCCTCTCTGGCCAGCCGAGCGACCGGTCCGCATACCGCAGCGCCGCATGAGCGAGCACCGCCGGCCACGCGGCATACAGGACGAGCCCCACGCTGAAGGCCGCGCCGGCTCCGGGGCTGTTCCACTCGGCGATCAGCCAGGCGATGCCGGAGGCCGCGAGCAGGACCCGCAGCCACGTCTCCAGACGGGCTGCCAAAGCGGCGGCCACGAGCAGCAGCCCGGCCGCGACCTCCGCTGTCAGCGCGAGGGCCGATTCCCCGGCGACCGAGTCGCCCGGGTCGGCGCGGACGATGGCGACAGTCACGGCGGCTGCCGTGAGCGCAACCACCCAGGCGGCTACGCGGTACACGACAGCCCGATCGTCCCAGGTCAGGAGGAGCCGTCCTCATTCAGCGGCAGCACCGCCTCCACGCGCGTCCCGTCGCCCACCGGACTGTCCACGTGCAGGCGCCCGCCCAACGCCTCGACGCGATCGGCGAGACCCTGGAGACCGGAGCCGCGCCGCGCGTCCGCACCACCGACGCCGTCGTCACCGATGAGGACCCGGATCCTGTGCTTCGATGCGAGCACGGTCACGCGCGCGCGAGACGACCCCGCGTACTTGGCGACGTTTGCCAGCGCCTCAGAGCAGACGAAGTACGCGACCAGCTCATGCGCGGGCACGAACCGGGTCGCTGGTACGTCCAGCTCCACAGGCACGGCCGATCGCTCGGCGAGCTCGGTCAGCGCCGCGCGCAAGCCACCCTCGGTGAGCGCGCGGGGCCGGATGCCCTGACCGAACTCCTGCAACTGCACCCGGCTGGACGCCACGTCGTCTCCAAGGCGGCGGAGGCTGTCCGCCGCGTCTCCCTCGGCACGACTCGCAAGCCGCTCGAGACGTGTGCCCACCTCGGCAAGCCGTGCCTCCGGGCCGTTCCGCAACTGCTCGCCGAGGCGGCGGCGTTCCTCGTCGCCAGCCTCCACCAGCCGCCGGCGAGAGACCGCCACGTCGTGCACGTGCCCAGCCACGTCGGCCTGCAGGCGAACGTTGGCGATGGCAAGACTGGCCGCGGCGGCGACCGAGGTCACAAGGGCGGGATCCGAGAGCGCCGCCGGGTCGTGAACGAGCGCCGCGACCGGAGTCCCGCCTTGATCGATCAGCGTCACGCGTCGCCCGTCGCCATCACCTGCGGGTAGGTGCACCGGCCGCCCGGCCTCGTCAACCCAGTCGGTGCAACCGTCGAGGCGGTAGGCGAGCTCGAGCTCTGGATCCCCGAGCGTCCGCGCCAGGGCGGCGCGCAGGGCCTGCGGTTCATGGCGGTCGCCGAGATCGACGACCAGGCCTGTCAGCGCGGCCCGGCCCCAGCGGCCCCAGAGCAGGTCGGCGGCGAGGCCGCAAGCGATCGCGGCGACGGTGCCGTAGAGGAGCCAGAGGGATGCCGTGCTCGGTCCATCGTCGAGCAGCCGCGCCAAGGAGGGCAGTCCGAGTGCCAGGGACAGGAGCGCGGCACCCGCGAGCGCGGTCGCCCGAGCACGGCGCTCAACGCCTCCGGCCGCCCGGTATCGCGCGACGGCGACGAGCAGGACGGCGCCCATGAGGCCAAGCGTCGCCCACTCGGAACGAGCGACGTCCGGAATCAGACCGTCCGCGTACGCCGCTGCGATCACCGCCAGCGTGGCGCGCGACGAGATGCGACCGCTCGGATATGTGAGCAGGAGGTGCACCAGCGGGCCACGATGCGCGTAGAGGAGTGCACTCCACAGATCGCCCGCGAACCAGGCCACGCCGCTCGCCAGCATGAGCGGCCCAGCTCCCGCGTGCGGTCGGCGCGTCCAGACCACCGCACCGCAGATCAGAAGTGCCAGTCCCGCGGCCAGGTCGCCCGCCCGCTCCGGCATCTCCGGGCCGCCGATCGATTCGGCTCCCAGCGCCGCCGCGAAGGCGCCGACGGCCACCAGCGCCCACCCGGCGGGATTCAGGCGAGGAGCGCTGAGAGGCATTCGCCGGACAGCTCCGGCTTCGCGATGAACCCGCGCACAGAGGACGCGGCCCGGAGCCGGTCGCGGAAGGCCTCGGCTGCGCGGCTCGAGGTCAGGACGACAATCGGCGGGTCGGCCCCCGCGGCCAGCCGGTCAGCGACCTCGAACCCGTCCATTCCCGGCAGTTGGATGTCGAGCAGGACGACCTGAGGCCGCAGCTGGCGCGCGGCCTCGAGCGCTGACTCCCCATCCGGCGCCTCGCCGAGCACCTCGAAGCCGTCCACCTCCAGCAGCGCCCGCGCACCGGCGCGGAAGGCGGCGTGGTCGTCGACGATCAGCAGGCTCCAGGCCACGTGCCAATCCTCCCACCGGCGAGCCCCGCGCGCATCAGGGCTGTCCCTACTCGCGCAGGCGGAACAGCCGGGTTCACCTGCGCTGGGTGAGGCGCGGTCACCCAGGCCGGGCAGAGCATTCTCGCGGTGATCGAGCGAACTCGTGCCGCAGCTGCGCCGGGCGCTTGAGGGCGGGCGGCGGGTTGCGCACGCTGTACCCGATCGAGGATCTGGACGAGATCGAGCCGGGAGCGCTGTCGGCTGATCCCAGGCTCGGGTTCGACCTTGGCGTCCGGGACCACGAGGCGTGGATTCGCTCGGCCACCGTCACCGACATCCATTGGATGGCGCGCGCGACGAAGCTCGCAGCGAGCGACCGCGGGCGTCGGGCCGGGCCTAGTCGCAGTCGACGGGCCCGTACGCCCTGCGAAACGACTTCGCAAGATCATCCAGGGCCGCCCCGATGCGCGCGCCGGCCTGCTCCCCGCTCGCCGCGCCCGAGACGACGTCTCTGGCCGCGGTCTCGAGTTCCGAGCGGAAGCTTTTTGCCGCCTGATCGACCTCCTCGCGTTGCTCGGGCTCGAGGTCCTCACGCTCGGCGGCGATCTTCTCGAGGTCCTCTCGGATCGCCTTGAGATTGCTCGTCACGTCGTCAATGCTCGCCGACGTAATCGTGAGCGCCGCAAGATCGTCCACCCGCTTCTGGATGTCCGCGCGGGCGTCGCAGACCCTGTTCTGCGCCTTCTCCTCTTCGGACTCGCCGCACGCGACCGGCAGCGCGGCAAGCAGGCAGGCGAGGAGTCCGATTATCGAAGTGCGGATCGAGTGGCTGGAGAGCACGCAGGAAGTCTGATACCCGCGACTCGATCCGGCAAGCGAGCTCGGTCCGGGCGGTCGCCCGGCCGCCGTCAGGCCGTGAAGCCCTCGCTCTCGGTCAGGAGCGCGAAGAGCACCAGGAAGTCGATCGTCAGGACCGCGATCGCCCAGAGCGGGAAGATGAACATTACGAGGACGGTCATGAGCGCGCTGACGCACGCGATCCCAACGCCGAGCCAGAGTCCCCACACGTTGCGCTGGAGGATCAGCACGCCGGTCAGGAGCTGCACCAGGCCGACGATCAGCCAGAACCAGCCCCAGGCGGTGAGGTCGATCCCGTAGAGCACCTCCTGCGCCTGGGCGGCGAGCGTGTCGTCGTCCGACAGCGCGGCGATCCCGCTCAGGGCGTTGTAGGCGCCTGCGATCAGCGCGGCTATGCCGGCGAAGGTGATCCAGCCGGAGCGCTTTGTGAGATTTTCCGCCATCGACGTTCTCCTTCCGCGGCTTGTCCCGCCTGGGGGCGGGTGCGACACCGTCGCCAGGTATGCGCGGACTTCGGCGCCCGGATGCGAAGTCCTGCCCGCAAACCTGCTGTTGCCCGTGTAGCTTCCGTCCGCAGATGAGGTGCGGTCGCGGGTCACTCGTGATTGGCGGGGTGGCTGGGGCGGCGCTCTGGGTGGTCCATCGGCGGGTGCTCGGGATCACGCAGCGGCCCAGCTGGCCGCCGCCGCCGGACGCGGTTACATCTGCAGACGCGGACGCCGCGACGCGGGCCCTTGCGGCGAGGGCGCGGCCGCGCACGCGCGATGCGGCACTCGCCTTCGCGTGGTCGACGGCGGCGACGATCGAGCCCTGGGCCGAGGGCGTGAACTTCTTTCCCCGCATCTTCGCGGACGTTGAGGCCGCGCGCTCCTCCGTTCACATCCTCATGTTTGGCTGGCGGGAGGGCGAGGTGGGAATGCGCATGGCGGCACTCCTCGAGAAGAAGCTGGCGGACGGTGTCGAGGTGCGGGTGATCGTCGACGGACTCGGCTCGAGGCCGTATGGAAAGGCGCGCGAGATGTTCACGCGCCTCGCAGCGGCGGGAGCGCAGATCGTCGTCAACGACATGTTCCTCCCCGACCGGGACGGCCTCTTCCCAAACG
>Ga0114129_10003408_pt1 | contig 22332 bp, 18 predicted proteins | sample RhiMetdeltSRZDD1_FD_80071 | JGI IMG/M metagenome (GOLD analysis project Ga0114129, IMG submission 80071) | Populus rhizosphere microbial communities from Tennessee, USA - Rhizosphere MetaG P. deltoides SRZDD1 (version 2) (version 2) | ecosystem: Host-associated > Plants > Roots > Rhizosphere >... | reverse complement strand
GGGCTCGATTCGGTGTTCTTCGTGAACAGTGGAACGGAAGCGATCGAAGGCGCGCTCAAGCTCGCCCGCAAAGCGACCGGCCGCTCCGGGTTCGTGGCCTTCGAGGCCGGCTACCACGGCGACACCATGGGAGCGCTGAGTGTCGGCGGCATCGAACGATACCGTGCTCCCTTCGAGCCGCTTCTAAGCCCAGTCATACGGTTGCCGTTCGGAAGCACGGCCGATCTCAACCGGATCGATGACTCGGTAGCCGCGGTGATCGTCGAGCCGGTGCAGGGCGAAGCCGGGGTCCGCGTTCCTCCCCCGGACTTCTTGCCCGCTCTGGAACAACGCTGCCACAAGGTCGGCGCGCTCCTCATCGCCGACGAAGTCATGACCGGGTTCGGTCGGACCGGACGGTTGTTCGCGGTCGAGCGCTGGGACGTCGTCCCCGACATCATCGTTTTCGCCAAGGCCCTCGGCGGTGGGTATCCCCTCGGTGCCCTAGCTGCCTCCCGTAACCTTCTCCGAGCGTTCACCGAAGACCCACCTTTATCCCACGTCACGACATTCGGTGGCCATCCGGTCTCTTGCGCCGCCGGCCGCGCTTCACTGCGTGTCATCCTGCGTGACGGCTTGGCGGAACGCGCGGATCAGGCGGGAGCTCGCTTCCGCGAACGGCTCGTCGACGCGTTCCGCGACATCAAAGCGGTGCGTGAGGTTCGCGGACTGGGGCTATTGATCGGTATCGAATTCGAGGAGGCCGCCATCACGCGCCGGTTCGTGGAACGCTGCCGGGAGCGAGGACTACTGCTCGGTTGGACGCTCGCCCAGGATCAGATCGTCCGGCTTTGCCCGCCGCTCAATATTCCGGAAGAGTTGCTGGACGAAGCCGCGGCAACCATGAAAGACGTGTTGGTCCAGACCCTCTGATCCCGAGCCCAGAAACCTAATGAACCCGAGCGGTATCCGGCTTCGAGGTGACCCGGTGCGTGGCCACGTATTCGTTCACCGCCTGTGCGAGGGCGGGAGGCGGGACCTTGGGCCGAAGCTCGATCGCTCGTTTTCTTACGTGCTCGATGTTGTCGGCTTCCAGCCCATAGCGATACGAGATCGTGCTCACCACCGTGCTCGTATCGATCTTTCCTTCTTCTTCCAACTGATGCATTTCGGCGAAGGTCTTGAACTCCAAAGGCCGGTGCGGTAGGAAGAACCACACGTAGTCGACCAGCCAGAAATGGTCGCGGCTCGTCTTGTGGGCGGAGTCATATTCGGCGAGGCCCACCGTGCTCGATTCGGGAAGAACATTCTTGAGGGCCGTATCGGCGAGCACGGGGCCCAGGGTCAGACCGCGAAGGGCTGGATCTTCCTTGGGGTCGCGTGAGTTTCGTTTGCCGCAGCCGAATGCGGCAACCAACGAAGCGATCAGCACGACCGGGAGAACCCCCCGGAGAATCAGAGCATCTCCCGGAGCGGGGTGTAGGTCATCCCGAACGCCTGCGCGACTGCTTCGTAGGTGATTTTTCCGTCCACCATATTCACGCCTTTCGCCAGATCGAGGTGGCGGCGCACCGCCGCCTGCCAACCGTGATCGGCCAGGAGTTTCGCATAGGGACTCGTGGCGTTGGTGAGTGCGATCGTGCTCGTGCGTGGGACCGCTCCCGGCATGTTGGCCACGCAATAGTGGATGATACCGTCCACGTCGTAGACGGGGTTCTCGTGAGTGGTCGGCTTCGAGGTCTCGATGCATCCGCCCTGATCCACTGCCACGTCCACGATGACCGAGCGCGGGTGCATGAGCTTCAGCATGTCGCGGGTGACGAGCCAGGGCGCGCGGCCGCCCGGAATCAACACCGCCCCCACGACCAGATCCGAGCGCGAAATGGAGTCGCGGACATTGGCCGGGTTAGACATGAGCGTGCGGACGTTCTTGGGCATGATGTCATCCAAGTAACGCAGCCGCTCGAGATTGATGTCCAAAATCAAAACCTGTCCACCGAGGCCGGCCGCCATCTTGGCCGCGTGGGTTCCCACGACGCCGCCACCCAACACCGTCACCGTGGCCGGCGGGACGCCCGGCACGCCGCCCAAAAGAATCCCGCTCCCGCCCATGCGGTACTCGAGGAACCGGGCGCCTTCCTGAATGGCCATGCGCCCCGCTACTTCGCTCATGGGAGTCAAGAGCGGCAGCTCGCGATCGGGGCGCTCCACCGTCTCGTACGCCACCGCAACACAACGGGAACGCAGCATGGCCTGGGTGAGTTCTTCGCTCGCCGCAAAATGAAAATACGTAAAGACAATCTGCCCGGGACGGATGAGATCGTACTCGGCCTTGAGCGGCTCCTTGACCTTGAGGATCATGTCCGCCCGCGCGTAAATATCTTTGGGCGAATCGAGGATCGTGGCGCCGGCGGCGCGATACGCATCGTCCGGGTACCCGCTCTCGAGACCGGCGGTTTTCTCGACCAGTACCTCGTGCCGCCGCCCCACCAACTCTTCCGCACCCACCGGCAGCAACGCCACCCGGTGTTCGTCCGCCTTGATCTCCTTCGGAACCCCCACGATCATCGCCCGTTCTCCTTTGCCGGCCCTCCGCTGACCGGAAGGCCGCATTATAGCAAGGACTTGCGGGAACGGTCCGGGTGCCCCCGACCCCGCCGGGCGTGATATTCTCGCCGTGTTCCACCCCCCCTTTTGAGGAGGATGCACCATCATGCCGGCAGCCCGCCCCCCTTTGAGCGCGGAAGATTTGTTCTCGATCGCTTTCGTGGGTGACCCCCGGCTCTCGCCGGACGGCAAACACGTGGCCTATTCCGTGAAGCGCGCGCGGTTGGAAGACAACAAGTACGTGAGCCATCTCTATTTGATCGGGTCCGGCGGGGGCGACCCTCGCCAGCTCACGTACGGCGAGCACAACGACATGCTGCCCCGCTGGTCGCCGGACGGCCGCACGCTGGCCTTCGTGTCGAACCGTCAGGACAAGAAGGATCAAGTTCATCTCTTATCCATGGACGGCGGCGAATCGCAGCGGCTCACAGATGTGGACGGTGCCATCTCGGGTCTCGAGTGGTCGCCCGACGGCAAGCGTCTCGTCATCGTGATGCGAAAACTTTCCGAAGAACAAGTCGCGCGTCGCGACGCCGAAAAAAAAGGCGAGCTGCCCAAGCGTCAGGCCTTCCAGGTTCACACGAACATTCATTACAAGGAAGACGGCCTGGGGTTCTTGTTCGATACCCACGCGCATTTGTACGCCGTGGATGCGGCGACCGGCGAAACGCGTCAGCTCACCGATGGCGACACGGAAGACTTGCAGCCGACATTTTCGCCGGACGGCAAGACGATCGCGTTCGCCTCGAATCGGCTGGATGAGCCGCAACGCAATCTCGACAACATCGACATCTGCCTCGTGTCGGTGGATGGAGGTCCGGTCAAGCGGCTCACCCCCAAGTACGGTCCAAACGTGGCCCCGTCCTTTTCGCCGGACGGCAAGCTCGTTGCCTTTGCCGGAACCGTTTGCGCGAACAAAGGCGAGGCATTCTGGCGCGATCTCGACCTGTGGGTGGTGCCGGTCGCCGGCGGCGAGCCGCGCAATCTCACCCCCGATCTGGATCGCACGGTCGGAAACCTCAGCATTGCCGACGCGCACGAAGTCGCGAACGCCTACGAGCCGCCCATCTGGTCGGCGGACGGCCGCCAGATCACCTTCCTCATCTCGGACTCGGGGAGCGTGATCGCCTGTCGCGTCCCCGTCGAGGGCGGGAAGATAGAGCGGTTCACGCCGGCCGGGCGCGAGATCATCGGCATGACCACGGACGACCGCCGCGGCCGATTCGCCTTCATCATGAGCGATCATACGCACCCCGGCGAAGTGGCCGTGCTCGATCCCGCCGAGGGCGGCGCACCGAAATGGATTACCCAGCACAACCGGGAGCTGCTCGAGAGCCGCTGGATCGGCACGCCCGAAGAAGTGTGGTTTCCCACCGATCTGGGCGTGAAGATTCAGGGCTGGATCATGAAGCCGCCCGCGTTCGAGCGCGGCAAGCGGTATCCCGCCATTCTGGAGATCCACGGCGGGCCCCACATGCAATACGGCAACACGTTCTTCCACGAGCTGCAGTACCTGGCCGGGAAGGGCTACGTCGTCATGTGGACGAACCCGCGGGGGAGTCAGGGATACGGTGAGGCTCATACCAGTTCTATCGTGAAGAACTGGGGGGGGCCGGACTACGTCGACGTGATGGCGGCGGCCGATTACTTGATCGAGCAGGGTTATGTCGATCCGGCGCGTTTCGGGGTGACCGGCGGTTCGTACGGCGGCTACATGACCAACTGGATCGTCGGCCACAGCGATCGGTTCAAGGCGGCCGTGACCCAGCGAAGCGTGGTCAATCTCTACTCGTTCTTCGGGTCGTGCGACTTCGGATACGACTTCGAGTACGAGTTCTTCGGTTTCCCCTGGGAGAACGAAGAGATTGCCCTCCAATACTTGCGCATGTCGCCCTTGCATTACGTGAAGAACGTGAAAACGCCGCTCCTCATCCTGCATAGCACCGAAGATCACCGCTGTCCGATATCGCAGGCCGAGGAGTTGTATACCGCGCTCAAAGTGCTCCGTCGCGAGGTTGAGTTCGTCCGTTTCGAGGGAGAGAGCCACGGGCTCTCCCGCGGCGGGCGCCCCCAGAATCGCCTGGAGCGCTTGAAGCGGATCGGCGGCTGGTTCGACCGCTATATGGGACGTTGAGCGGTCACAAGACAGTACATGGGAAGGACGGTGGGGGAGTGGGATCCTGGTTTCGAGACGAAAATCAATGCGGCGTGAGTCGGCGATAGTTAAGGGCTGGCTTCTGGTCAAGGAGGAGGGGCACGCCGGCTCCTCGGCCGACGACCGGCAGACCTATGCCAGCTCTCTGGTCGATCATCTCCGCACCCATGGCTATGTGCTCTCCGCCGGCCGCCTCACCATCCTGAGCGCCAAGAAGTTCGGGTTTTGCTGGGGAGTGGACAAGGCAGTCGAGATCGTCCAGAAGGCGATCGACACGTATCCGGGGAAACGCATCTGGATCCTGAACCAGATCATCCACAACCCGGCCGTGAACCGTGATTTCATGGATCGGGGAGCGCGGTTCATCAAGGGCTCCTACGCCGCGCCCGAGGGGTTCGCAGGCGTATCTCCGGACGACGTGGCCATCATCCCCGCCTTTTCGGCCGAAGTGGAAGACATCGAGCGGTTAAAGACGATCGGCTGCACGATCATCGACACGACGTGCCCTTGGGTCTTGAAGCCCCACCTTCGCACCAAGCGCAACATCGAGGCGGGCTTCACGACCGTGGTGCACGCCACGCTGGGGCACGACGAGACCAACGCGACCTGCAGCTTGATCCGGCATGAAGGCGGAAAGTATCTGGTCCTTCGAAACATCGAAGAAGCGCAGGTGCTTTGCGACTTCCTGGAGGGGCGGATCGGATCTCAGGATCTCCTGAAGCAGCTGGGCGAGGCCGCTTCCCCAGGCTTCGATCCCGATCGCGATCTGGTTCGCGTGGCTCTTATCAATCAGACCACCATGTTGGCCAGCGAAAGCCGTGAGATCGGCCGCATGATCGAAGCCTCGTTGCAACAACGATCCAACGGCGTGTCCGGCGAGGCCTTCCGCGACTTCGATACGATCTGTAACGCCACCCAGGAAAACCAAGACGCCATGGTGGACTTGGTCGAGCATGGAAACCTGACCTTCATGATGGTCGTGGGTGGCTACAATTCCTCCAACACCAAGAACCTGGCCCGCATCGCCGCCCTCCGCGGCATTCCTACCTATCACATCGAGGACGCTTCGAGCCTCGAACCCGATCGCATCCATCATCAGCCGATGAACGGCGAGGGTGTGATCGAAACCAAGGACTGGCTACCGCTAACCGGGGAGTTGCGGGTGGGTTTTACCGCCGGCGCATCGACTCCGGATACGCGCCTGGCCGCGGTGATGGAACGATTGGCCGAGCTGGCCGGCGCCCCGCTTGAAATCTCGGCTTAGTTCGAGTCCTTCAGCAATTCCCGCGCAATGATGATGCGTTGGATTTGGCTCGTCCCCTCGTAGATCTGGAACACCTTCGCATCGCGCATCAATTTTTCGACCGGATACTCCGTGTTGTAGCCGTAACCGCCCAGGACCTGCACCGCATCGGTCGTGACCCGCATGGCGGTATCCGCCGCGAACGATTTGGCCATCGCGGCTTCCAAAGTGTTGGATTCTCCGCGATCGATCTTGGCCGCGGCCTGCCATACGAGAAGTCGTGCCGCGCTCAAATCCTTGGCCATGTCCGCGATCATGAACGCCACCGCCTGATGTTTGGCGATTGGTGTTCCGAAGGCTTGCCGTTCCTTGGCGTACTGGATGGCGTGCTCCATGGCCCGGCGGCCCACGCCCACCGCCCCCGCCGCCACGGGGGGCCGCGTGCGGTCGAAGGCCTTCATGGCGATGAGCCAACCCTGTCCATCCTGCCCGAGGCGATTGGCAGCAGGGACGCGAACATCCTCGAAATCCACCGCGCGGGTGTCCGAGGCGCGCTGACCCATGTTCAACTCTTTCTTCCCCACCTTGACCCCCGGCGTATCCGCCGGAACCAGGAACCCCGTCATCCCGCGATACCGGGCCGTGGGATCGGTATACGCGAGCACGAAAAACCACGAGGCGTAGCCCGCGCCGGTGATCCACATCTTGTGTCCGTTCAAAACGTAATCATCGCCGGCTTTGATCGCGCGGGTTCCGATGCCGGCCACATCGCTGCCCGCGTCGGGCTCGGTCACCGCGTAGGACGCGAAGGAGAGTTCCCGGCTCAAGGGAGCGAGAAAGCGCTGCTTTTGATCCTCCGTGCCCGCAACCAAGAGCGGCGCGGCGGCCAGGGAGTTCACCTCCATGCAGGTATAGATGCCGCTACACCCGGCGGCCAGCTCCTCGGCCAGAAGGCAGTTATCCAGGACGTGAAGCCCGGGCCCGCCATAGGCCTCCGGAATGTGGGTATTCATGAGACCCAGGGAATGGGCTTTGCGATAGACCTCCAGCGCGAACTCGCCGGTCCGGTCGTGATGCGCCGCTACCGGCTCGATTTCGTTTCGCGCGAAATCGCGGGCCAACTCCTGAAGCGCGCGCTGCTCGTCGTTCAGGGTGAAATCCATGGCTCGTTCCTTCCTGTGACGGCGTTCATGCTAGTCGCGGGACAAGGCCAGGACAAGGGTGGGTTGCGTGAAACCTCGGTCCGGTTTAAGATCAGGGAGGTGTTAGTAGGATTTTTGACATGCAGTTGAGACAAATCGGAACCCCTGCCGCAATATTGTTCCTATTGTGCGTTTGGCTTTTCGGGTGCGCTGAGGACACGATACCAAGCGGTAACACGGCCATTTCCGGCCGGGTCCTGAGCGCAAACGGAGACCCGGTCGAGGGTGCCGGTATCGTGGTCGAGTATTCGACGATTTCCGCCGGAGCGGCCGCCGCGTTCCCGCAGACCGCCGACGGAAAGGTCGTGCTCAAGGGGCCCTATGCCAATCCCACGACCACGGGGACGGTTTCCATTCCCTTGCAAGTTGCCGCCGATACGACGATGAGAGTAGAAATTCTGGCCACGATCAATGGAGGCACACAGACGGTTGAGCTATTGAAAAACGGTCGTGTCACCCAAGATACGACCCTAACCTGGGCGGGATTCGATCCGGGGAGCCTCTTCAACCACACGCCTTCGCTCTATGCCCCCAACGGGATGTATCGCGTTCGGGTGACGATCCCGGCCAGTGGCTCGGGGGCGATTCAACTGGAAATGCCGGTGCTGGTGAACCAACCGTCCACCTTCAACACCTCGCAGGAAACCTTCAACGAGCAATCGTCGTTCGGAGGCGACTACGCGATCACAGATATTCCGGTGGGGGAGTACTACACCGGCACGCAAGCAAACGGGACGGTTCGCGGCCGTGAACGTGTTTCCGAGACCCTCACTCTTACCATCAGCGCAAACAACTACGCGACCGAGCAAGTCCCGGTCACGATCACACCTGGAGATGTCGTTTCAATCACCACCACTTTAACTCCGATAGCGGCTTCATTGATCGCTCGCCAATGACGTTTCTCAAAGAGACAGTTTTGGCCGCCCTGGAAAAATCAGGACGGCCGCTCAAGGCCAAGGATCTGGCCCGAGCCCTCGAGGTTCCCGCCGCCGATTACCGTGCCTTCCGTAAATTTCTGCGCGAGCTCTTGAGCTCGGGAGAGCTGTACCGCGTCAAAGGCGGGCAGTTCGCTCCGCCCTCCCGTATCAATTTGGTCGTGGGCCATTTGAGCTTCATTCGAAGCGGCGCGGCCTTTTTGGTGAATGAGAAGGCCGGAGAAGAAGACGTGTTCGTCCCCGCGTCGTCCCTCGAGAACGCCTATCACCGCGACAAGGTCGTGGTGCGCGTGGAACATCGAAGAGGCGGGCGCCCCGAGGGCCGAGTGGTGCGGGTGCTGGAGCGCGCTCGGACCGAGTTCGTAGGCACCGCCCGCCGTGGGCCGCATTTCCTCAGTGTTTCTCCGGATGATCCCAAGTTCCCCCGCGACATCCTGGTTCGGCTCGCCGAAGCGGGCGACGTCCGGCACGGGGAAAAAGTCCTGGTGCGGGTTCAGGATTGGGGCACCGGCCATTCCAACCCCGCCGGCGTGATCGCGGAGCGCCTCGGCATGCCGGGGGATCCGGGCCTCGACGTGCTCACGATCGTGAAGCACTTCGGTCTTCCGACGGAGTTCCCTTCGCCAGTGGAGGAAGCCGCGGAAGCCCTTCCGGACGAAGTGCCCACCGATGAAGTCGCAACGCGACTCGATCTTCGGGACGAGCCCACGGTTACGATCGATCCGGTCAACGCCAAGGATTTCGACGATGCCCTCTCCCTGTCGGAGAGCGCGAACGGGAACTTTGAGCTCGGGGTGCACATCGCCGACGTGAGTCATTACGTTCGCTTCAAGGACGTGCTCGATGCAGAGGCCTGGGAGCGGGGGACGAGCGTCTACCTAGTCGATCGGGTGCTCCCCATGTTGCCGGAAAAACTCTCCAACCATCTTTGCTCGCTCAAGCCGGGAGTGGATCGCCTGGCCATCTCCGCTCTCATCACCCTCACCCCCCAGGGGCGCGTGCAGAATTACCGGATCGAAGACACAGTGATCCGGTCCAATCGCCGGCTCACCTACGAAGAAGTGCAAGGCTACTTCAATGGCGATCCGAAACTCCATCATGAGCTGGAAGAAATCGCGACCTTGCTGGAACGCCTGCGGGGCTTGGCGACCATCCTTCACGAGAAGCGGGTGAAGCGCGGAGCACTCGATTTCGACCTCCCGGAAAGCCGGGTGGAGCTCGACGAAAAAGGATTTCCTATCGACATCCGTAAGGTCGTGCGGCTGGAGAGCCACCGGTTGGTCGAAGAGTTCATGCTCCTCGCCAACGAGGTGGTGGCCCGGCACCTGAAGCAAGCCAAATCCGTGACGCTCTTCCGCGTGCACGAGGAGCCTCGCGAGAAAAAGCTCGAGGAACTGCAGGTCATCCTGGGGCGGTTCGGGCTCTCCTTGCACATGGATGCGGATGGCAAGGTTCCGCCTAGCGAGCTGCAGCGCGTGCTATTCGCCACCCAGGACAAGCCCGAGGAAGAAATCGTCCATACGCTCGTGCTCCGGAGCCTCGCCCGCGCCCGATACGACTCACTTCCCCTGGGGCACTTCGGTCTGGCCCTCAAGGATTACACCCATTTCACATCGCCTATCCGTCGGTATCCGGACCTGGTCGTGCATCGTACGCTTCGAGCGCTCTCCAAACGCCAGCCCAAGCCCATGGAGGACTTGGCCCGCTACCGCGAATGGATGGACGACACCGCGGTTCACTCCAGCGATCGGGAGCGGCTGGCCGAGGAGGCCGAACGGGATTCGGTGGAGCTCAAGAAAATCCAGTTCATGGAGCGCCACGTCGGGGATGTGTTCGAGGCGGTGATTACCGGGGTGGAAGTGTTTGGATTCTTCGTGGAGCTCAAGGATTACCACGTGAGTGGCCTCGTCCACGTGAACAACATGAAGGACGACTACTATGAGTTCTGGGAAGACGCCTTCGCTTTGGTGGGGAGCAACACCGGCCGGAAGTTCACGCTCGGAGACACGGTTACGGTGCGCGTGCTCGCGGTCAACAAGGAGCTGCGTCAGATCGATTTCCTGCTCGAGGAAATGATCCAGGCCGAAACCGACGACGGGCCGCAAAAACGCCTGCGCCGGGCGCAGGTGGAGTTCGAAGGCAAGAGACAGACCAAGCGTCCGCCGTCGCGCGTAGAAGAGCGGAATGGCCGACGCAAGGCGGGGAAGGGGAACCAGAAGGGGAAGTCCCGCGGGCGAAGATGATGCAACCTACTGGTTTTGAAACCGGTTGGGATACTTCCAACTGGTTCTAGAACCAGTACGAGTTAGAAGGACAGATCAACTCGTTTTGAAACCAGTATCCCCTCCTAGCGAAGTTTGACCATCCGCCGTGCGGTTTGGAATCCTGGCGCCATGAGCTCGTACACATAGACTCCCGCGGGAACCGGTGTCCCCCGATCAGTTCTTCCGTCCCAAAACACCTTCCGCTCCCCCGCCTCCTGCCACTCGTTTACAAGCAGCCGCACTTGGCTTCCTGACAGATCCAGAATCCTGAGCTTCATGTCGCCACTATGCCCCAAGTCGAAGGGGATCATGACGGTGCTGCCGGCAAAGGGATTGGGCTGACTCTGCCCGAGTAAAGGGCGGTGAGTAGTTCTAGGGTCGGGCCGTGCCGAAACCGGTCCGAAGTACTCACGACGTCCCAAACGATCCAACGTCCCCAGTCGGTAGTAGTAGGTCACTCCCGGAGTCACTTCGGTATCAAGAAACTGATAGGGCGAAGAAGAAAGGACCGGGGGGGGCAGTGGTTCGTAGCCGCCCCAGGGCTGTAGAGAGCGGTGGATTCTAAACTCGGAAAAGTCCGAGTCGAAGGAAGTGTCCCATTCGAGAAGGATGGCTTCAGGTCGGGATGAGGCTTGAAAATAGGAGAGAACTACTGGGACGGAGATCGAACATTGCGACGGGAGAATTACGACCCCGGAAAACCCGCAAGCGACATAAGCGTAAGAGCCAGAAACCGCAATTCCCAAAGGATCGCCAGGCGTCTTCAAGGTCCCCACGATCACAGGGGAGACCGGATTCGCAACGTCGATCACCTGAATACGAGAACTCCCATCCGTGACGTAGACATAGAAGCCCGAAACTGCAACGCGGAGCGCATCATCCGGCGTGTCCAGGCTCCCGACGATCGTTGGTGACGTTGGATTAGTGATGTCGATCACCTGAAGACCAGAGTTGTGGTCTGCGACATAAGCGTAGGAACCTGAGATCGCAACGGCCGAGGCGTAGCCCGGAGTATCCACACTACCCACGATAACAGGAGATGCCGGATCCGCGATGTCGATCACCAGTAGTCCGGAGGCGTTACCCGCGAGATAGGCATGGGAACCCGAAATTGCGAGCCCGCTAACGTGGTCCGGGGTGCCCACGCTTCCCACGATAACGGGGGAAGCCGGATCCGCGATGTCGATCACCTGTAGGTCAGAAGACCAATCCTGGGTCAGAGAGAACCAATCCGTGACATAAGCATAAGACCCAGAGACAGCAACTCCTACGGCATCACCCGGGGTAGATACTTTCCCCACAACCGTAGGTGATGTGGGATTCATGATGTCAATTACCAGAAAAGAGAGATACCCATCCGCGACATAGGCGTAGGAGCCTGCAACTGCGACGTCCAAGGCGTTGTTGGGAGTGTCCACGCTCCCCACGATCGCGGAAGAAGCTGGATTCCCGATATCCATCACCTGAAGACCATGATCCTGATCTGTGACGTAAGCGTACGAGTCGGAAACAGCAACTCCGAAAGCGTAACCTGGCGTGTCAACGCTATCCACAACGGCGGGATAGTTCGGGTTCGCCACGTCGATTATTAGAAACCCAGAATTCCCATCCGCGACATAGGCGTATGAACTGGAAACTATAACTCCTAAAGCGTAATCCGGGGTGTCCAAGGACTCCAGGGTTGTGGGGGACGCTGGACTTGTGATGTCGACCACCTGAAGATCCGAAGAATAATCTACGATACCCACGTATGCGCGGGATCCAGAAAGCGCAATTCTCCAGGCTAAACCTGGTGTCTCGAGTCTCCCCACGATCTCTGGTGAGGCCGGGTTCGCGATATTGATCACCTGAAGACCAGAACCATTATCCGCAACATAGGCGTAAGAGCCGGAGATCGCAACTTGCTCGGCGTGATCCGGCGTGTCAACGCCTCCGACGATAACAGGCGAAACTGGGTTCGTGATGTTGATCACCTGAAGACCTGCAATATCATCAGCGATGTAAGCATAAGAACCAGAAACGACAACCCCCCCGGGGTACCCTGGCGTATCCACGCTTCCCACAATTTGGGGAGACGTGGGATTAGAGATGCTGATCACCTGAAGCCCAGAGATTTCATCCGCGACATACGCGTAGGAGCCAGATATAGCAACTCCTGTGGCGTGGTTCGGCGTCCTCACGCTTCCTACGATGGTCGGAGACCTAGGATTTGCGACGTTGATCACCTGAAGGCCGAAATACAGATCGGCAACATAGGCGTAGCCGCCAGCGATCGTCACAGCCACGGCGGGGCCTGGGGTTTGAACGCTCCCTACGATCTTGGGGGAGGCTGGATTAGTGATGTCAATCACGTAAAGACCAGATGTGTAAGCTGTGACGTAGGCATAGGAGCCGGAAACCGCAACGCCAGAGGCACTGCACGGAGTGTCCACGCTCCCCACCCAGTGCAGGTAAGCCTGATAATTAATACAATCGGCGAGCACAATCCGAGAAGAAAAAAGAACAACCAGAAGGGAAAGAGTGACAGCTAGAGCTGCTTTCCAAGCAGTACAGGGGGCAGCAAGATGGGATTCGGCGGGGTCGGGTCCTACGGAATAAGCACTCGGAGGAGCAGGTTCACCCGAAGGGCCCTCCGGCATTTTTACATCTCCTTACGCCCTCACCAGCAAATGCATGAATATGATACCAAAACAGATGTGTCCAATACCGAGACCTTTTTGCGGGGGAGGGAATCGCAGCGGCCCTCCGCCACAATCTGTAGGGTTCGAACTTGCCGGGAGCATGAGAGCGTGATGAGCAATCCTCGTTACGCCGCCGCCTCCATTCGGTCGTGTCGCGATACCACCTTGTTGATGGGCCGCGCGAGCACGAAAATCGCACCTCCCGCGAGCACACCCAGCACGGTCAGCAACAAGAAATAGCTTTCCCGCGGCATCTTTTCCCAGAAAGTTCCCAGGTATCCCGAGAGATAGTTCCCGAAGAAGTTCGCCAGGAACCACACCCCCATCATCATCGAGACGATCTTGGCCGGCGCGACCTTGGTCACGAAAGACAAGCCGATGGGGGAGAGATAGAGCTCGCCGATCGTAATGATGAACGTCATGCCCACGAGCCACATCACCGTGCGCCGATCGTCCGGCCCGGTGCCTTGGGCGGCCGCGATCATGACCACGTAGGAGAGCCCAACCAGCATGCAGCCGATGCCCATCTTCACTACGCTCGAGGGCTCGTTACGGCGCTTGGTCTGCCAGGCCCAGAAACTGTTGAGGAGAGGAGCAAAAATAAAAATCATGAACGGATTGAAGGCCTGATACCAGGTGGACGGAATGTTGAATCCGAGAAAATGCCAGTTGGTGTTCCGGTCGGCCCAGAGCTGCATGGTGTTGCCCTGTTGCTCGTACACGCCCCAAAAGATGACGTTGATGGCGCAGAGAACCACCACGGCCAGCACACGCTTCCATTCGTCGGGGGCTAGAGACCCGCTGAAGCGTCCCCAGAACCCGGGCCGCGCGGCGGCCGCCTCTTGCACCTTCTTGACCTTGGCCGATTCGGGGTCGTTTATGGCCAAGGCGGCTTGTGCCGCGCGCTCCGCCTTGAGCTTCATGATCTGGTCAGGGGCAAGATATTTCTGTCCGCAGAGATAGACGATGAGTCCAACCACCATCCCCACGCCGGCCGCGCCGAACCCATAGTGCCATCCCACCGTCTGTCCGAGCGTGCCGCACACGAGGGGAGAGAAGAAAGCGCCCAGGTTGATCCCCATGTAAAAGATCGTGAACGCGCGATCGCGTCGCGAGTCACCCTCGGGATAGAGCCCTCCGACTTGCGTGGAAATGTTGGGCTTGAACGCGCCGTTTCCCAGGATCAGGAACATGAGAGCGGGGAAGAACAAGCTCTCCACCGCCATCAAGAAATGGCCGATCGCCATGAGCACCGCTCCCAAAATGACGGTGCGGCGCTGGCCGAGGATGCGGTCCGCTAAAAGGCCGCCAAAGAAGGGCGTCGCGTAGACGAAGGCGGTGTAAAGGCCGTAGATTTGAGACGAGAGCGGTTGGGGACCCATGGGCCCGAACAAGTGCTCCAAAACGCCCTTGATCGCATTGAACCCGAGCACCTCTTTCCCCACATCCGGTTTGAGAAAGAGGTGGTTGACCATGTAGAGAACGAGCAGGGAGCGCATGCCGTAGTAGCTGAAGCGCTCCCACATCTCGGTGAAGAAAAGGATAAAGAGGCCAGGCGGGTGACCAAGGATGGTCCGGCCTCGAGGAACGGAATCGGAAACGGGCATGGGTCGAACGCTCACGCTCTTTCTCTCCATGGCTCGGGGTCCGTTGCATGTCGGGTAGCCCAAAAGGCTCCCGGGGGGCTGGTAGTGTACCTATTTGAGCCCCGTTAGTCGCCTCGAGGCTCTTGAGGCATCCAGGACCACCTCAGCGGAGCACCCCCAGGGGAAGCGAATTCCATTCAGGGCTGTAATTCCAGTGAGTGATAGAAAAATGGTCCCTTCGGGGAAATGATCGGAAGGAGTCATCATGCCGGACAAGAAGACCATGGAACGCGCTCGCGCCGACAAGCGGGCGGGCAAGTCTCCCAGCACCCAAGCGGGCGAGTTCGTCCGTGAAGAAGTGCACCACATTCGTGAAGGCAAGCACGGCGCGGAATCCACCAAGCAGGCGATCGCGATTGGTCTCTCCAAGGCGCGCCGGGCTGGCGTGGACCTTCCTCCGCCGCCCGAGGACGCAACCGAGCGAACCAAGGAAAGCGCCGAATCGGCGATGCGGCGACGAGGCAAGAAGGTATCCGCGAAACGGTCCCGAGCTATGCGCGGCGTACTGAAGCGAGAAGGACACGCCGCGGCCTCCAAGAAATCCTTGTCGCGCCAAGCCAAGAGCGCGGCCCGGCAGAGGTCGGCCGCCGAGCGGAGTCGCTCGGCCAAGAAGGCGGCCCGGACGAAGGGAGCCCCCGGGCGAAAGGCTGCGGCACGTAAGGCAGCCCGAACCCGGGCCCGCCGCGCGTCTCGCTAAACTAGAACCAAGAGGCGCTGATCACAGGTCTTCGGTTTGGGCCTCGGAATCCCAGCCGACCACCATCTCACGGGCCACCGCCTTGGGGTGGTCGGCCCGCATCAGGGCGCCCATGATGGCGGCCCCATGGGCTCCGGCGTGCCGCGCGCTGCCGATATTGAACGCATCGATGCCCCCGAGCGCGATCACGCAGCTCTCGCCCAGTAAACGTTTCGCGTCTTCGAGCAGCGTCAAACCTCGCGGATTCAGATCCGGTTTGCTGGCGCTGATAAAAATGGGGCTCAGGGTGACGTAGTCCGCGCCATCGCGGATTGCTCGCAACGCTTCCTCCACCTCGTGCGCGGAGTAGCCGAGGAGTCGATCGGGTCCCAACAATCGCCGTGCGTCCTTGACCGCAAATCCCCGCGCTCCGACATGGGCGCCAACATCCGGCAACGCCAACGCCACATCCAGGCGATCGTTCACCAGAAGGGGACGACCGAACTCCCGGCACCGTCGGGACAAATGATCGGCCAGCTCGAGAAGGGGGCCACCGGGAAGGTCCTTCTCTCGGAGCATGATTCCGGCGAAGCCCGCCTCGAGGGCACCGAGGACGATATCCTCCAGAGGACGGCGCGCTTGGGTCCGGTCGGTGATTGCATACACCCCGCCGGGAAGCGCCTTCACGAGCCGATCACGCCCTCCAGGGGGCTCGAGGCGGTGGCGTAGAACTTCTTGGCAATGCGGCCGGCCAGGAACGCATTGCGCCCCGCGTCCACGGCGAGACGCATGGCTTTGGCCATGCGGACGGGGTCCTTGGCTCCCGCGATCCCGGTGTTCATGAGGACGCCGTGGCAACCCAGCTCCATGGCGATCGCGGCATCGCTGGCCGTGCCCACGCCGGCATCCACGATCACGGGCACTTTCACCGCGCGCAGTACGTGCTGCATGTTGATCGCGTTTTGAATCCCGAGACCGCTTCCGATCGGTGCGGCGAGCGGCATGACCGCGGCGCATCCCGAGTCTTCGAGCTTGCGGGCTAAGACCGGATCGTCGTTGGTGTAGGGGAGAACCGTGAAACCGTCCTTCACCAGAACTCGCGCCGCTTCCAACAATCCTTCGACATCGGGAAAGAGCGTGGTGGAATCCCCGATCACTTCGAGCTTCACGATCGAGGTGTCCAGCGCCTCCCGGCCGAGCTGGGCGGTCAGGATCGCGTCCTTGGCGTTGTAGCAGCCGGCCGTGTTGGGGAGGAGAACGTAACCGCTTGCCTGCAAGACGCCTAGGATGCTCTCCTTGCCGCGGTCCTTGAGGTCGACCCGCCGAATGGCGACGGTGACCATCTCCGTCCCGCTGGCCGCCAGCGCGTCCCGCATCACTTCGGGGCTGGAGAATTTTCCAGTGCCCGCAATGAGTCGCGAGCCGAAGCGAAACGTTCCTAGTTCGAGCACATCGTCTTTCGCGCCGTTCATCATCATCGTTCCCTAGCCGCCCGCCACGGCATGAATGACTTCCACTTCGTCGCCTTCCTCGAGCACGTGCTGGGCGTGCTCGCCCCGCGGCGACACCTTCCCGTTCACCGCCACCGCGACCCGCGTCGAAAGGGCCAAGGTCTCGAGCAAGGCAGAGACCGTCGATCCCGGACCGACGTCATACGGTTTTCCATTCACCTTGAGTCGCATGTGCTTACCGCAGAACCCCTTGCCGGGAGAGCTCCCCGCTCTCAAGCGGGCGCGTCCCCCCGTCGATCTAACTATAAACCACTCAGAGAGGAACCTGGTGCAGATCAAGATGATCGCCGTGGGACTCGGCGGGCTTGCGCTCGGCGTCTGGATCGCGGTGATGACCGGACTCGCCGGGGGAGAACCTGCCCCGCCCAGCCTCGATTACCGCGTTCGCGCCGATCCCGACTCGGGATTCACGGTCGTGCTGCGCGCCCAAGGTTTGAAGGCGCGCCGGCCGTGCTTCCGCATCCTCGACGGCTGGGGTTTGATCCAGGATCAATCCTCGCACGTGGAACAGATCGACGTGCGTGACGGCGCGGGCCACCAGGTTCCCCTTACCCTGGTTCGCGGCAACGGTGAGACGCGATGGAAGCTGGCCCGAAATCCCAAGGGCGAGATCACCATTCGCTATCGCGTGCGTGGGTACGATCCCTACCTTTCGCCGGAAGCGTCGTTCGTGGAGCAACGGCGCTGGGTGTTCCTGGGGTACTCGGTGCTGCTCGTTCCGGGCGGAGTTTCGGCCTACGATCCCATGCGCATTCGCGTGCACCTCGAAACGGCGACGCGCTCCTGGTCCTCCTGGCCCGCCTCACCCCAGGGGTTTGCACCCCCGACCTTGCACGACGTGTGGAGCGGCTTCGCCGCCGCAGGGGATTTTCAGTGCGCCCGCGTGGCGTCGGATCGCACGTCCGTTTCCGTGCTGACGGATTTGCGAACCCCGCCGTTGATCGGCACGACGATCGCCAATCGCCTCTTTCCGGGACTGCGCGGCATGGCGGACCTGTTCGGCGGCGCGCCTCGCGGAGACTCGCTCAGCGTGCTCGCTCTGTACCGCATGGCGCCCCCCAAGGGGCTCATATCCGAAGTCAGCGGCTCCAGCGAGGAAGCAGCGTTCTTGTGTCTGGCCACCCCGGACCGGTTCCGTGACGTGAGCGGCCTCACCGTCTTGGCCGCGCACGAGTGCTTGCACTTTTACCTTGGTGGGGCGATCTCGAGCGGCGGCGAGCCGCCGTTTCGCAACTCTCCCGACCTCGTGTGGCTCATGGAGGGCGTGACGGAATACCTGACCTACCGGCTTCTCGAAGAGGCCGGCTCTCTCCCGCGCGGTGAGACCGAAGAGGTTTCGTTGCGCAAGGAAGAAGAGATGACGAAAGTGCCCGAGCCAGGATTGAGTCTGGCCGATGCTGCGCGGCGGATGAACGAGCCCGACATCTACACGCTTGTCTATTCGCGAGGATTTCTCGTCGCGCGCATGCTCGAGGCCACCATGGAATCGCGCGAACCGGGCTCCTTCACCCGAGCGCTCCGCGATCTTTACGAGCGTTACAACTTCTACGAAAAGGGGGCCATGGTGACGCCGTCGGAGGTGCGGGCGGCTTTCGAAGCGCGTTGTCCCGGAATCGGCGTGGTCATCGATCACTATGCGGCGGGAGCGAATCCGCTTCCGGAGGTGAATGGCGATGGGAGCGCTCCCATCGTCGCCGCGCCGCCCTCGCGCCCCGGAGCGCCCCGGCCAAAAGCAGCAAGCGGCGCCGGGTAGACGCCGCTTGAGTTTCTTGGATGATTGAAGGGGTTTACAGATCGTAGGGACGGAGGGTCTTGCGCTTGTTGCCGAGCGCCCGATTCTCCGCAAGACGGATCATCTCCCGCACCTTCGCATCCAGGGCCCCATAGAAATCGCTCGAGACGTTGCACTTCGATGCGGTGGCCTTGGTCCGCGATTTCGAAATGATCATCGCGTCGCCGGTCCCACGGCCCTTCTTGCCGGCCTTTTTCATCATGGGCTTCTTTGCCATGCGTTACTCCTTCGAGGTTTAGCTGCTCCAACGCGGCTCAGAATCCCCCGGATTCGGCCGCCAATCGCCGAAATAAGAGCATCCTCGCTCCGGCCTGTCAAACGAATTTGCGCGAATTCACCCTTTTTTTCCTGGTTTTGAGCCTTCCCGATAGATTTTCACCTCACGCCGCCGATGCTTTCCCGAGCCTTTTCCGGGCTCCGGACGGCTCGAGGAGGCAGGAATCATGATCGTTCGACTCATCATTGGCATCGTCGCGACCGCATTTCTCTCCGGATGCGGATCCGGAGTTCGTTTCGTTCGAATGGACGAAACCAAGTATCCTTCGCGCGCCAAGAACGCCACCGTGGAGACGTTCCCCCAGGACACGATGAAACCGCACGTGGTGATCGGGACCGTGAGCACCGAGAACCCAATGGACGTTTCGTTCGGCGCTCACTCCATCTACGACCAGACGGTGGACAAGCTCAAGTCCTTCGCCCGCCAGATCGGGGCCGACGCGCTCACGTATATGTCTCCGCGTCACATTGGAGAAGGCAGGGACGGGAAGGTGCGGATCGACGCCACCGCCATCCGCTACTTGGAGCAATCGGAGACGATCACCTCCACGGAGCCGGAGAAGACGGACACGCCCTAGCCGCCTGCTAGGCCCGAAGTCCTCCTTTACCCCCGTTTGCGCCGCGGCGGCGAGGCCTGCTATCCTCGTTGCCGCCAACAAGTCCGCGCGGACGGCGGAAGTTTAAGGAGAACCTTTCCCCATGCCCATCCGGTCTCGTTCGGGAGTCGCTTTAGTGACCCTCGCCGCTGTCATGCTATTTGGATGCTCCTCGTCTCACGACAAACCGCAAACGAATACATCCACCCATCCGGCGGCTTCGCCTCCGCCCCCCCCGATCACCACAGACCGCGGGGAGATCTTCAACGTCACCCTGACCACCAACCAGGGTCAGATTCTGGTCGACAAGCTGGAGATCGAGTTCAACCGGCGTCGCGGCATCCACGAGCTCTATGGGTTCTACCGAGACTCGTACCGGGACATGGTCCGGATCCCGTTCCTGGACCTGAAGCGCATCGATTTCTTGCGGCAAATGCCGCCCCATGACTTCGAGCAGGCGATCATCGGCCGCGAAGACCAACGGTTACTGTTGCAGAATGCGTTCGAGGTGAAGCTCACCCACCGGGACGACCGGCAGGAATCCTTCTATGCCATCATTCCCATGTTTCGGGGAGAAAAAGACCTGAATCTCTGGGAGTACCCGATGGACAGCCGCAGCAACCCGATTCAATACATCGAGTTCGATAGATAGTTACGAGAGCGGCTTTACCCCAAACTCGGCCACAACTCTTTCAATCTCTGCGTCGCTGAGCACCGCCTTCGCTTTCTTCGCCTCCTGAAAGATCCGGTCCACGACCTCCGGGGCGGGATCGTATCCTCGGCACGAAAGCCAGTAGCTGACGTTGGCCACCCCGCTCATGGGGCCGATCTCGATCATTTGCGTGCGTCCGACCATTTCCGCCGGCACGCCCGAATAGACCCGGTCGGCCAGCCAGAGATCACCCCGGCGCGCTGCCTTCACCACCGCCGCCGCGTGGACACCGGTCGCGGTGCGAAACGCGTCGCGTCCCACCACGGGGTAATTGACCGGAATCTCGATGCCGGTCGCGCGGGACACGCGCTCGCAGTATTCGAGCAAGCACGAGAGATCGTTGGGGATGAGACCGAGGAGCTTGAGATTGACCAGGATCTGATCCATGGCCGCGTTACCGCAGCGTTCCCCAATGCCCAACGCGGTACCGTGGATCTGGTTGGCTCCGGAGAGCGCGGCGGTGATCGCGTTCACGACCCCGAGTCCACGATCGTTGTGCCCGTGCCAGTCGATCAGGATGTCCGGCCCGCCCGCCTCCGTGGCCACGTGGCGGACGTAGCGAAGAATGCTCACCACACCGCTTGGGGTGGAATGCCCGACCGTGTCCGCAATCGTGATGCGCTTGGCGCCGGCTCGGATGGCGGCTTGATAGAGCGCGCGGATGGCGTCGGGGGTGGCGCGCGTGGTGTCTTCGGTCACGAACATGACCGGGAGACCGTTTTGCACCGAAAACGTCACGGCTTCTTCCGCCCGCGCCAGCACGTCCTTCATCTCCCAGTTTTCGGTGTAGAACCGAATGGGGCTCGAACCGATGAACATTGCCACCTCGACCGGCCGTCCGATCTTGGCGCTGATCTCGGCGATGGGCTGGATGTCCTTGACCAGCGTTCGCGCGGCCGCGTTGGGACGAAGTTTGAGTCCCGCGGTGACGGTTTCGCGGGCCAGGGCCAGCGTGTCCTCGTAAGCGCGAGGCCCGGCCGCCGGCAACCCGACGTCGGCGGAGTGGATGCCGAGCCGCTCCATGAGGTGAAGGATGGCGAGCTTGTCCTCGATCGAAGGATCCCGCACCGAGGGCGACTGGAGTCCATCCCTCAAAGATTCATCGTCGAAGGTGACGTTGCGTCCCGAGCCGTCGCTTCCCTCGGTGTTCCAGTCGTGGATGAGGGCGCTCGGGTCGGGAGCGGGGGATGGGCGGTCCGTCATGCGCGCGTTCTCATTCCCAGGACTCCAGGATCTGGCACTTGAGATAGAGGCTCTCCGGAAACCCGGTGCGAACGGGGTGATCCGCGGCCTGGTGCCGCCGTTCGCGAACGCGAAACGTGCGTCGCACGTCTCCCGCCGCCCGCTCCAGCACCTCGTCCATGAGCGGCTCGCTCAACTGATAGGAGCAACTGCACGTGACCAGGATACCACCCGGTTTGAGGATCTTCATGGCGCGAAGATTGATCTCTTTGTAGCCGCGGAGCGCGCCCTCCAACTCCTGCTTGTTCTTGGCGAAGGCCGGCGGATCGAGAATGATCGTGTCGTAGGCGCTGCCCGCGCGGTCCTCCTGCTTCAGGAAATCGAACACGTTGACTTCCACGAACCGAACGTTCTCGATGCCGTTTCGGGTTGCCTCCTCGCGTCCATGGGCAAGGGCGGAGGCCGACACGTCGATGGCGGTCACGTCGTCGGCCTGACCCGCGGCGTGCAGGGCGAATCCGCCGGTGTAGGCAAACGCGTCGAGCACGCGTCCGTGAGCCAGCGCGGCCACCCGCAAACGATTTTCCGATTGATCGAGAAACGCGCCCGTTTTCTGACCGGATCGAAGGTCAGCGGACAACGTGAGGGTGCCTTCGCGATAGGTCACGCGTTCCGGGGGGTCGCCTCGGAGTGCCACGACTTCGCGCGGCAGGCATTCGAGCGCGCGCACCGCGGGATCGTTCCGGGCCAGAATCGAAGCGGGGGAGAGCCGCTCTTCCAAGAGCGTCACCATCTCGTCGCTTAAGACTTGGGCGCCGAAGCTGAGACATTGCAGGACCAGATGCGGCCCATAGCGGTCGACGATGAAGCCGGGG
>Ga0114129_10003407_pt1 | contig 22333 bp, 16 predicted proteins | sample RhiMetdeltSRZDD1_FD_80071 | JGI IMG/M metagenome (GOLD analysis project Ga0114129, IMG submission 80071) | Populus rhizosphere microbial communities from Tennessee, USA - Rhizosphere MetaG P. deltoides SRZDD1 (version 2) (version 2) | ecosystem: Host-associated > Plants > Roots > Rhizosphere >... | reverse complement strand
GTCGACGCCTACGGGACGGTCGACGAGCTGAACGCGGCGCTCGGCTTCGCGCGTTCGATCTGCGAGGACGAGGAGGTGCGTGAGCTGTCGAAGACGGTCCAGACGGATCTCTTCAAGGTCGGCTCCGCGCTCGCCACCCCGCCCGCAAGTCCGAAGCCTCCAGTCGCGCTGACGCAGGAAATGGTGGATGCGCTGACCGCCGCCGTCCATCGTTTCGAAGCCATCGATGGAGTCCTCGCAGACTGGTCGGTGTCGGGCGAGCTGACGAGTGCCGCTGCGTACGATGTCGCGCGCACGGTCTGCAGACGCGCCGAACGGTGCGTCGTCCGCCTCGCCGAATCCGGTGAGCCGATTCCGCCGGCAAGTCTGCCGTACCTCAATCGTTTGTCCGACCTTCTGTGGATCATCGCGAGAAAGCTCGAGCGGGACGCCGGCGTCAGCGGTTCGCTCCGCGAGGTGACAGGGAAAGCGGGCAACCGCTTTTCACGCGCATGGTAGGCGGCCCGCCGTGGCGTCTGAAGGCGATGGCGCCGCTGACGGTTGTCTTCTGTGCGTTGACGATGTGCGCGGTCATCGTCGATCGGGTCGCGCCGGGCGCGCCTGCCTCGCGGATGCTGCTGCATCGCGATACGTCGAATCCGTTCGGCGTTGTCGGTGCAGTCGAGTATCCGCGTCACGCGGTTGGTGTGGATGGCGTCCGCGTCAATCTGCCGCGTCCTGCGCGGCGGATCGTATCGCAGGAGTGGTCGCTCGACGAGTATCTCTACTCGCTTGTGCCGGCGGAGCGGGTCATCGGTGTCAGCCAGGCCGCGTACGACGGTCGCTTCAGCAACATCTCGGACATTGCCGCGCGGCTTCGTCCCACGATTGCTGCTGACGTCGAAGCTGTCGTCACCATGAATCCGGATCTTGTAATCGTTTCGAGCACAGCCCGGGCCGATTTCACCGAGCTGCTTCGCACCGCCGGCGTTCCGGTGTATCGCGCGTACACGACGCCGACGAGCCTCGCCGAGATCGAGCAGCAGATTCGCATCCTGGGGTACCTCGTGGCCGATGATGCCGCCGCGGCGGCCGTATGGTCGACGTTCCATGAGGCCGTCGCGTTGGCGGCGTTGCGCCGCCCGGCCGCCGACGCCCCACGGGTGCTCGGACTGAACGGGCACTTCGCGTACGGCTCACACACGGTCTTTGACGATGTGCTGCGCGTGCTCGGCGCAACGAATGTCGCCGCAGCAGCCGGTGTCGAAGGCTACACGCTGATGAATCCGGAAGAGATCCTTCGCGCCAACCCAGGCTGGATCATCACTGGCGCGCCAATCGATACCGAAGACGACGTGAGAGAACGGTTACTCGCCGACGTTTCGCTTGCGACTACCGACGCCGGGCGGGCTGGACGTGTTGTCGTTGTCGATCAGCGCGTGTTCACGGCGCTCTCTCCTTTTACGGCGCGACTGCTCGAGACGCTCGGCGACGCGCTGTACGGGCGGAAGTCATGACGATCGGAGCTTTCAACGCGTTGATGCTCCTGCTCCTCGCTCTTGGAGGCGTGGCCGGCGTCTCCATCGGCAGCGCTCATGTCGCCTGGCCTTTCACGGCTCCAAGCGACCGGGTCATCGTCTGGCTCATACGCGTGCCGCGCGTGCTGGTCGGCGCGACGGTCGGCGCCGGCCTGGCAACCGCCGGTGCCGTCATGCAGGGACTCTTTCGGAATCCGCTTGCCGAGCCGGGCCTTCTCGGCGTCGGTCCCGGTGCCGTGCTCGGAGCCATCGCCGTCTTCGTGTCCGGCTGGGCGGGGCATATGGCTGTCGCGCTCCCGATCGGCGCGGTGTTGTCGTCGCTTCTCGTGCTGGGACTCGTCTACGCCGCGGCGGCGACGCGTGGCGTCGTGCCGATCACGCATCTGCTTCTCATCGGCATTGCCGCGGGTTCGCTCTGCACCGCGTTGTCGAGCCTGCTAATCGCGTTGAACGCCACCGATTGGCAGTCCGCGCAGGAAATCGTCTTCTGGATGATGGGCGGTGTCGACGCACGAAGCTGGCTGCACGTCTGGCTGAGCGCACCGTTTGTGGTGATCGGAATCCTCGTCGTGACATGGAAGGCGCGGGAGCTCGACCTGCTGGCCACGGGCGAGGAACGTGCGGCCTCGCTCGGCGTCGACGTCGAGTCGTCGAAGTGGCTCTTCATCATGACTGCAGCGTTGCTGACCGGCGTGTCCGTCGCCGTGGCCGGGCTGCTCGGGTTTGTCGGCCTCGTCGTCCCGAATGCGGTCCGTGTGGTCGTCGGCCCCCGTCATCGCACGCTCTGTCCTGCGAGTGCGCTCGCCGGCGCCGCGTTCGTGGTCGCCTGCGATCTCGTCGCCCGGACAGCGCATCCGCCGATCGAGATCCGCCTCGGCATCGTCACTGCGTTGATCGGATCGCCGGTTCTGATCCTGATGCTCTCGCGTCGGCTCCGATTGAGAGGAGCCCGATGAAACTCCCTATTCTGGTCGTCGTTGCAGTCGCCGTATCCGCCCTCGCCGGCCAACCGAAAGAGGAATCACGGCGCATCGTGTCGACGTCGCCGAGCACGACGGAGATGCTCTTCGCGCTGGGTCTAGGGGATCGGGTCGTCGGGGTTTCAAATTTCTGTCGTTATCCACCGCAAGTTCAGGCGCTGCCGAAGGTGGGTACCATCCTGCGCCCTGACCTCGAGCGCGTCGTGACCCTGCGGCCGGATCTCGTCGTAATTACCGACCGGAATTTGGAATTCGCGGCGCGCCTGACCGCAGCGCAGATATCGTTCGTCACGGTTCCGACGACGACCCTGAAGGACGTGTCGTCGGCGATGCTTCGCATCGGGGATGCTGCCGGTATTCCCGCCGAGGCACGGACCGCGGTTGCGAAGATGGAGGAGCGGCTCGAAAAGGTTCGCCGCCTTCCGCAGATCGTGCCTCGCCCGCGCGTACTGCTGATCATGGGGCGCACCGCCGACGCGTTGACCGGCATCGTTGCGGCAGGCGCCGGGTCGTACCTCAACGATCTCGTGGGAATCGCCGGCGGGGCGAACATCGTCAGCGGGGTGAGCTCGCTGCCGTACCCGCAGTTGTCACTCGAATCGATCCTCAAGCTTGATCCCGACGTCATCGTAGACACCATCGACATGGGTGCGACCGAGACAGAACGGGAACGCCGAAATGCCGAAGGTCAGGAGCTGTGGCGGCGCTACCGAACGATCTCCGCAGTCCGCAACGGGCGAGTCCGCGCCGCCGAAACCGACGCGCTCTTCGTTCCCGGACCGCGTGTCGCCGAGTCGGCTGAATGGCTCGCCGACGTTATCCGAGGCCACGTGAACCGGTGAGCGCACGCGCCATCTTCATCGGCGGCACTGCGTCGAATGCCGGAAAAAGCTGGATGACGACGGCAATCTGCGCCTGGCTTCGGTCGCGCGGCGTCGCCGTCGCGCCGTTCAAAGCCCAAAACATGTCGAACAATTCGTACCCGTGCCGGGGAGGCGGGGAGATCGGGCGTGCCCAGGTCGCGCAGGCCGAGGCATGTGGCCTCGAGCCGGAACCCGCGATGAATCCGATTCTGCTCAAGCCCAATGGCAACGGGTCGAGCCAGGTGGTGGTGAACGGCAGCGTGTGGAAGACACTGTCGGCGCGCGACTATTACAAGCATGTGAACGAGCTGCGCGATCATGTGATTGCCGCCTATCGGAAGCTGGCCCGCCGGTTTGACTTCATCGTGATCGAAGGCGCTGGCAGCGTCACCGAGCTCAACCTTCGCGACGTCGACCTGGCCAACCTCGGGCTTGCCACCCGGCTCCGCACACCATGGATACTGGTCGCCGACATCGAGCGCGGCGGCGTGTTCGCCTCAGTCATCGGAACGATAGGACTACTCACACCGAGAGAGAAGGCGCTCTTTCGCGGTTTCGCGATCAACAAGTTCCGAGGCGACAGATCGTTGTTCGATGAGGGCGTCAAAACTCTCGAGACCCGGACGGGAACGCCCTGTCTCGGCGTGTTTCCCTTCGCGTCTCATATCGCGCTCGACGCGGAAGACACCCTTGCCATCGACACGGGACCGCGCCAACAGGCCAGAAGCGCTCCGAGCATCGCCATCGTGCGTCTCCCTTGCATCTCCAACGCGACGGATTTTCGGCTGCTCACCTGGGCGGAGTGGATCTCTCATCCGCCGCTTCGCGAATTCGACTTCGTCATCCTGCCGGGCACCAAGAACACCATGGGAGATCTACGGTGGCTGCGCCAAACCGGGCTCGCAGGATGGATAACCGATCAGCACCGAAGAGGGGCCACGGTCGTCGGGATCTGCGGGGGCTTCCAGATGCTCGGGCGCCGCATCGAAGACCCCGCGAGGGTGGAGTCGCCAGAGGCGGCCGCCGAGGGCCTCGGGCTCCTGCCCGCCGAGACCGTGATGCAGACAGCAAAGACGACGGCGATCAGGACCGCATGGAGCCGAGGTGGCGTCCGGTTTTCTGCATATGAAATCCACATGGGGGAAACGACAGTGGATGCCGCGGTGCAGCCGTTCGCGCGGCTCGACGATGGGCGCGCCGACGGCGCCTGCGTGTCGGGGATCATCGGTACGTACCTTCATGGCGCGTTTGAAGACCCCGAGGTGTGCGCCGAGACGTTCGGCGTCGAAGTGGCCGCGGTCTCGAAAGCCGATCACTATCGACGGCTCGCTGAATGGTTTTCGACCTACGCCTCGAGGCTCGATTTCCTGGAGTGCTCTGAATGAGATGGGAAACGGTGGCGCAGCAGCCGCTATTCGAGCTTCGCCGCGGCGGCCGGTTTCTGGTCGCGGAACTTCACGTCCCTCACCGTGTGCTGAGTACCTCCTCGTGCAACGGAGGACAGACGACCGCGGTCCGGTTTCTTATCAACCATCAGAGCTGCGAGGGCAGCGGCCACCAGGATCGGTTTCGCGTCATGTCGGAAGACGGCAGCACGGGCTATCACGAGCGCGTGTGTACCGAGGCGGATGTTCCGCCAGCCGAGACGGTGATGATGGGCACCGCGGCGAACATGAACTATGCCTCGGTTGTCACCGAAGTCGAGGGCGATGCGACCGTCACAGCCGTCGTCACGGCCGGCGTGGAGTCGAATGCGACGTGCGCAGGCGATCCGGCGCGCTGGCGGGAGACCGGCGCGGGCTTCGAACGCATTCCCGAATACGCCGGCACCATCAACACGTTGCTGTTGATCGGCGTTCCGTTGACCGATTCCGCGCTGGCGCGTGCGGTCGTGACGATGACGGAAGGGAAGAGTGCCGCGCTGCAGCGGCTCGTCGTGCCGAGCCGCCAGTCGCCGGACCTCGCGACGGGGACCGGGACGGACCAGTATTGCGTAGCCGCTCCGCTCGAAGGTCCCACGGTGCTCACGTCGACGAGCTCGCACGTGAAGCTTGGAGAAATTGTCGGACGCGCCACTCGCGACGCGACACTCGAAGCACTGCGCTGGCAGAACGGCCTGGAAGCCAGCTACACGCGTGGTGTCGTCCATGCACTCGGGAGGTACGGCTTCACGGAAGCTTCGCTGCTGGCCGCCGTCCGCGAGCATCTCAACGAGCAGGACTTCGTTCTACTTCAGAAGAACCAGAAGGCCGTGCTGTACGAGCCGCTCGTCGGTGCTGCCGCGCACGCATTGGCCGCTGTCCTCGATCGCGTTCGGCACGGGTCGCTGCCCGCCTCCGTCGAGCGCGACGCGTGCGCGCAGCAGGCGGCGTTGCTCGCGGCGAATCTGGCCGCGCAGCCGATGCGATGGGCTGAATTCCACGGGCGTTTGCTCGAAGCCGCCTGGCAGGAACCTCAAGCGTTAATCGCCGCCGCTCTGGCCCTGGGCTGGTCTGAAAAGTGGCGTTCGAGCTAGGAGCCGGTCTTCGCCCGAGTGCGGCGCTGCTTGCGCTTGCCGTGCTGCTCGACCTCCTCTTTGGCGACCCTGTCTATCACTGGCATCCCGTCCGATTGATTGGGACCTCCCTCTACCTCACGGAACGCAGCCTGCGACGACTTGGTGCGGACGGATACACGGGCGGCATCATGCTGTTCATCATCCTCGGCGTATGTTGGGTCGGGGGTATATCTGTGGTGCTGGCGGCCATAGCCGAGCGATGGCTGTGGGTCGCGCGCGCCCTTCACCTCTTTCTCCTCTACAGCCTGCTGGCGCTAGGCGACTTGATGCGTCATGTCGCCCGGATCGAGGATTCGGTGCGCCGCGGCGATCTCGCAGGGGCGCATCTCGCCGTGTCGCACCTGGTCGGCCGCGACACCGCGCCGATGGACGGTGCGGCGTGCCGACGGGCGGCCGTCGAGAGTCTCGCTGAGAACCTGGTCGACGGCTTCACGAGCGCACTCGTCTGGTACGTCGTCGGTGGCTTGCCGATGCTCGTCCTCTTCAAAGTCGTCAGCACGATGGACTCGATGGTCGGCTACAAGACGCCTCGCTATCTGCAATTTGGCTGGTGCGGCGCCAGGCTCGACGACGTGATGAACTTCGTGCCCGCGCGGCTGACGGCGGTGTTCATCGCGGCGATCGCGTCGGCGTTGCCGGACTGTTCGGGTCGCAAGGCGGTTCGCATCGCTTTGGCGCAGCACGCGTGGCTCCCAAGCCCGAATTCCGGCTGGAGCGAGGCGGCGGCGGCGGGCGCGCTGCAACGCAGGCTGATTGGGCCGATCTGGAGGAGCGGTGAGATGGTCACCGACATTTGGGTCGGAGAACGATCGGATCCCACCCTCGCTACGCAAGCTGACGTGCGGCGCGCGCGGGTACTCGTGGCTGCCACAGGAATCGCCGCCGCAGCGGTGGCATGCGCAACGCTGCAGGTCAGCGGATTTCCGTGAATGCGGTCGCCGTTAGATAACTTTCGCGCTTTCGATCTCGGTCGCGGTGCGGCCCTTGAATGGAGTGTTCATGCGATTTCGATTCGTTGCGATGACAGCTTTGCTCGTCCTCGGTCTGTGCGTCGGCCCCGGCGACGCGTTTGCGCAACAACTCGCTATCTACGGTGCGGTGACTGACCAGCGAGGCGAGCTCGCCGGAGTGAGGGTCACGCTCACCGGGTCGGTGTCAAAGGAGACGCTGACCGACGCTGAGGGACGGTACCGGTTCGAGGGGTTGGCGGCCGGGGCTTTCCGCGTGGGGTTCACGTGGGGAGGTCAGGAGGTTGCCGTTCGCGAAGTGGCGCTCGGTCAGAGTGCGCAGGAGTTGAACGTCACGCTCGCGGTTGACGGCGGGGATGCCGGCGCGGCGGATCCGTTCCATCCGCGGAGCACCGTCGTTGTGACTGCCACGCGTACCGCGGCCGAGGCTGACAGAGCCCCGATTTCGACCAGCGTGATCACCCCCGAGGAGATTGAGGCGCGTCCTCTTCGCAACGTCGATCAGCAGCTCACGCTCACGGAGGGCGTGTACGTGCAGCGCCTCCAGGGCATGTCGGCGACCGACTCGCAAGTGTCCGTCCGTGGCTTCAACAATAGCTCGCGGACGCTTGTGTTGCTTGACGGTCAGCCAATCAACGACGCTTACTCGAACGGCGTCAACTGGACGGGTCTGCCTGTCGACGAGGTCGACAGCATCGAAGTCGCGCGCGGGCCCTATTCCTCGCTCTATGGTGGGAACGCGCTCGGCGGCGTGATCAACATCCGTACGAAGCCGGTCGAGCGCCGTCAGTTGAGCGCGACCGCCGAAGCCGGCAGCTACGGGACCTCACATCTCTCGGCGCGGTTCGGCGACCGGTTCATGAACCGGCTCGGTCTGACGGTCGGCGTGGAGCGCTTCGAGACCGACGGCTACAACAGCCGGATGTTCACTGCGACGCCCGCGACGGGAACTGGCACGCTGGTGACGGGGCCGGTGATGACGCAGTCAAGCGCCGGAGCTCGCGTGGCGCTCATCGGCGAGGGCGGCAAGAACTGGCTCGACCAGCACGCCTTCCGTGCGCGGGGCGAATACACGATCGGGCAGGCCTCGATCGCCTCGTTCCAGTACCTCCGCACCGACTACCACTTCGGCTACAGCGGATACACGAGTTACCTCCGCGACGCCGCCGGCAACGTGATCGACAGCGGGGCGGTCGTCTTCGACGATGGCGGCACGCTCAGGCGGCTGGCGATTACGCCGAACAACTTCCTGCAGGGACCCGGCGAGCAGCACTCGAATTTCTACAGTGGCACCTTCCAGCATGCGTTTCGTGCCAACTCAACGCTGCGGATCGATGCGGGGTATTACGACATCCCGCTCTATGAGTTCCGATCGCTCGCCACGGGCGATACGCTGACGTCCGGACCGGGCACGATAACCGGCGGGGTTCGCCATACGACGCACGTCAACGCGCAGTACACGCACTACGTCACGAAACACGCCATCACGGTCGGTGCCGAAACGCGCCACGAAATGGCGAGCAACTCCACGTTCGGCTTGAGCAACTGGACGGTCCGGGACTCGAAGCTGAGTCAGACCTACTTTGCGACGGGCAAGGCGGCGAACGAAAGTGCGTACGTCCAGGACCAGATTGCGGTGTCGTCGCGGTTGACCGTGGTCCTCGGCGCGCGTGACGACTACTGGAAGGCCCATGATGGTGTCAGCGATACGTTCAACCCGTTGTCGCCGCGGACGCCGTACGCGACGCGCACGCACAACCAGGTGAGCGGCAAAATCGCGGTTGGCTACACGCTGCCGGCGGACCTCAACATCCGCTTGAGCGCGGGCACTTCGTTCCGCCATCCGAACGTGTTCGATCTCTACGCGACCTCGGTCAGCGGCGGCACGACGATATTCGCGGCGAATCCGGTGCTCGAGCCCGAGACCGTACGCAGCTGGGAAGCGGGCGCGCGCAAGCGGTTCGGCGAGTGGACGGCCCTCGACGTGGCGTACTACGAAGATCACGTGAAAGACCTGATCTATCGGCAGACCGATCTGAAGGTGGATCCGTCAGGGAACTACCGGATCAACATCAATGCAGGGTCGGGGCGTACGCGCGGGTTCGAGTCGGTGGTGCGCCAGCAGATCGTCCCCGGCCTGCAATTTCGAGCGACGTACACGCGAACGCAGGCGCTCATCACCGACAACCCTGGCAACCCCGCGATCGTCGGCAAACGGGTGACCTTCATCCCGGCGAACATGGCGTCAGGACAATTGCTGTTCATTCGCGGCAGATGGGTCGGATCGCTCGGCGGCCACTACGTGGGGAAGTTGTTCAGCACCGACGCGAACACGGATATCGTGAAAGGTGTGCCCGGGAGTTACAGTCCCTATTTCGCGGCGGATGCGAGCGCCCGGTACAACGTGACGAAACGCGTGCAGGTCTACGTCAACAGCGAGAACTTGCTGAACCGTCGTTACTTCGTTTTCTACCGGTCGCCCGGACGAATGGTGTTCGGCGGCGTGAAATTCCGGTTGTAGGCCGCCATGACACTACTCACGTTCATGAGTCGGACTGTCGGGATACTCGCATGCGTTCTCGCGCTGAGCGGCGGCGTCGCGTGGGCACAACAACAGGGAACGCTGGCCGGGACGGTGTCAGACCCGCTCGGCGGCCGCGTGGTATCGGCGTCGGTAACCTTGTTGCGGGATGGGCAGCAATCGGGGCAAGCGACGAGCAATGAAGCCGGCGAATTCACGATTACCAACGTCGCCGAAGGACGCTACCAAGTCAGGGCCGAGGCCGCAGGTTTCCAAACACGGACAACGGACCCGATCTTCGTCGCCGGATCCGGCCGCACCTCGGTTGATCTCGTGATGCCCGTCGGCCCGTTGCAGCAGGCCGTCGTCGTCACGGCCGCCGCAACCGAGCTCCCGGCCTCGCGAACCGGCGCTCCCATCACGGTGATCGACAGCGCGATTCTCGACGCGTTGAACAAGCCCGACGTGCTCGAGGCGCTGCGCATCGTGCCGGGCGCGCAGATCGTGCAGACCGGTCAGCGCGGCGGTGCGACGTCGATGTTCGTTCGTGGCGGCAACTCGAATTTCAACAAGATCCTGCTCGACGGAGTGGCGGTCAACGACATCGGCGGTGGCTTCGACTTCGCTCAGACGGCGACTGCCGGCGTCGAACGCGTCGAAGTCCTGCGGCAGTCGAACAGCGTGATGTACGGCAGCGACGCGCTCTCGGGCGTCGTCAACGTCATCACCAAGCGCGGGCGGACGCGGATTCCGCAGGTGGACCTGTCGGCGGACGGCGGCAATTTCAACACGAGGCGCGGATCGGCCGCGCTCGGCGGCGCGCTGAAGCGTTTCGACTACTTCTCGGAGTACGGCTACTTCGACACCGATAACAGCACTCCGAACAATGGGTACAGGAACGGCACGTACGCCGGACGTTTCGGTATCGCCATCGGCCGTGGTACCGATTTGAGCGGAACGATTCGGCGTGTGGATGCGAAGTACGGCAGTCCGAACGGGTTCGGACTGTACGGGATCGCGGATGATTCGACGCAGAAGAACGCGATCAACTACGCGAGCATCACCGCCGAATCGCAGCACACCGACCGGTGGCAGAGCACGATCCGTTTCGGGAACACCGATTTCCGATCGACCTACACCAACCCGCGTCCGACCGGCCAGCCGTTCGCCCCGTTCGGCGCCGGCCCGAACTATCTGGGCAACATGGTCACGCTTACCGGAGCGAACGGCTACTCCGTGACCGGTCGCGCGATTCTTGATTTCGACGGGGCCTATCCTTCGATCTTTCAGAGCCGGACGCGCCGCCGGGCGCTGTTTGCCGACACGACGTACCACGTCGGCCGGGACTTCGCTATCTCCGGCGGCGGCCGCGTCGAACGCGAGGACGGCTTCAACGATCCTGACGCGGATCCGTCAGCGACACGCAACAACGGCGGCGTCTTCGCGGAAGCGCGTGGATCCGTGATGATGCGCACTTACGTGACTGCCGGAATCGGATTCGAGCACAACGAGGCATTCGACAACGCGGTCACGCCGCGGCTCTCGGTTGCTACTTACCTCCGCAACCCGTCATCGACCACTGCGCTGGGCGATACGAAGGTCAGTTTCAACGTGGGGAAAGGCATCAAGGCGCCCAGCGTCTTCCAGCAGCAGAACGCGCTGTTCACGCTCGTCGCGGGGACACCCGCAGCCGCCAACGCCGCGGAACTCGGGCCCGAGCGCAGCACGAGCATCGATATCGGGCTCGAACAGGGGTTCTGGTACGGGCGTGCTCGCGTCCGTGTCGCCTACTTCCGCAATCACTACGACGACCTGGTTGAATTCCTCAGCCGGACGCAGCTGACGCAGGCGGGCGTTCCGGCTGCCGTCGCAGCCGCGACTCAATTCGGCGCGTACCTCAACTCCTCGTCGTTCCGCGCGCAGGGGATCGAAACATCGTTCGACGCGGCGCTGGGCGAATACGTCAGGATGAATGCGTCTTACACCTATCTTGACGCGGAGGTGACGAAGGCCTTCAGTGCGGTCGCGGCCAGCAATCCGTCGATTCCAGGGATTCAGATCGGCGCCTTCTCGCCGCTCGTGGGCCAGCGGCCGTTCCGCCGGCCTCCACAGTCGGGGTCGGTAATGATCAGCGTGGCGAAAGGGCCCGCACAGGTGACGTTTGCGGGATATTTTTCGGGCAAGCGCGACGACAGCACGTTCCTGAGCGATGGATTTTTCGGGAATTCGCTCCTGCTGCCGAACCGCGATCTCGACCCCGCGTACCAGAAGCTCGATCTCAGCGCGTCGTACCGCGTGCACCCGCGTGTTAGCGTCTACACCAGCATCGAGAATCTCCTCAATCACGACTACGACGCGTCGTTCGGCTTTCCGTCGCTGCCGCTCGCCGCGCGCGCAGGTGTGCGCCTCAGGCTCGGCGGCGACTAACCGGTCCGATGATTCGTTGCTTGCTTGGTCGGTCGCTCGCGAGCGTCTGGAGTTCTTACGAAAATTTCATGAACTCTTCAGATGGACCCCTTGAAGAGCATCGATACAATCGCACGCCAGTTCGCTATGGGCAATCCGTTATCGTCAGAACGCGCTAGCGGCGATCGCTTTGTGCTCGGCGTTACCTCGCGTGTCGCCGCGGCGATTTTTGGGGGCTATGCGCTCGCGGCGTCGAGCGCGACATTCTTCGCTGTGTTCCTCCCGTTGACGCAGGTGGAAGCAACCGTCGCCGGCACGTTCCTCGCCATTGTCATGTACGTATGCGCCGCGATGTGGGCGTTTGCTGCCCGCAGCGCCTGGCAGGCATGGCTCGGTCTTCTGGCGCCTGCCGCGATCGCAATGGCGCTTGTGATTATCAGCGGGAGAGCCGCGTGAAGGGCGGCTTCCGGCTGTCAATGACGTGGCTTCACACGTGGTCCGGTCTGATCATCGGCTGGCTGTTGTTCGCCATCTTTCTGACAGGCACGGCGGCTGTATTCCGGGAAGAGATCACGATCTGGATGACGCCGGAGCGCGGTTTCACCGCTGGCCCCGTGCGCGCGATTGCGTTGGCCGAGGCGCGACTCGCGTCGGTCGCACCAGTCGCTTCGAGCTGGACGATTACACCGCCCGATGCTCGGCATCCTTCGCTGATCGTCGACTGGGTCACGAGTGCACCCGATGGCTCCCTGACGCGTCACCATGAAGTACTGAATGCCTCCACGGGGAAGCCTGAGCGCATCAGAGAAACGCTTGGCGGAGACTTCTTCTACTACTTCCACTACCGGCTGGAGCAACCCGATCGCCGAGGATGGTGGATTTCGGGTTTCGCTGCCGTCGCGATGCTCCTTCTGCTGACGACCGGTGTGATTATTCACCGACGCTTCTTCAAAGACTTCTTCACGTTCAGGCAGGACGCGCGTCCAAAACGGGCGTGGCTGGATGCGCACACCATCATGGGCGTGCTTGCGCTGCCGTTCCACGTGATGATCACCTACACAGGGTTGATACCGATTCTTTCGACGGTGATGGCGGCGGGCATCATCGCGAACTATGCCCACGGCAAGAGTGTTTACACAGCCTTGATGGATTACACGCCGGTTCGCAACGCTTTCCTGGACCAGCGGCAACTTCGGTACGTCGAGCGCAAACCATCGGGAGAGCGGACGGCGCTCGCGCCGCTCGGCCCCATCGTTCAGTACGCGCTCGAGCGGTGGGAAGATGGCCGCATCGGACGCATAGACGTGAGCAACCCTGGTGACCGTCACGCCGTCATCGGCGTTGTCAGGCACATCGGCGATCAGCTCTCGAATCAGCCAGAGCGACTCTCGTTTGACGGTACTTCAGGGCAGCTGCTCGCATCCGTCCGCGACCAGGGCCCGATCGTCACCGCGTTCACCGTCATGTACGGCCTGCACATGGCGCGATTTGCCGATGTCGGCGTGCGGTGGATGTATTTCCTTCTTGGCCTTGTGTCGACGGCCATGATTGGCACCGGCTTGATCTTCTGGACGGTAAAGCGTCGGGCCCAGTACGGCGCGATCGTGCCGTTCGGCCATCTGCTCGTCGAGCGAATCAACGTGGGCATCGTCGCGGGCTTGCCGGTTGCGATGGCCGCTTACATGTGGGCCAACCGTCTGATCCCCGGCGACCTCGCCGAGCGCGTTGCCCTCGAGTCTCGCGCGTTCTACACCGTCTGGGCGGTGATGATCGTATTTGCCGCGTTACGTCCGCTCAACCGGGCGTGGACCGAAGCGTGGACGATCGCCGCCGTTGCGATAGTCGCGCTGCCGGTCATCAACAGCTTGACCAGCAATCGAGGGCTGCCCGGTTCGCTGGGCGCGCAGGACGTCATCATGGCGTCGGTTGACGTGACGCTGCTAGGGTTGGGCGCGCTCTGTGCGTTTGGCGCCTGGAAGACGGCGAAGCACGGAGCTCGCGGGGTGGTCGAGGGTGTCGGGACCCGAAATATCGTGGCGGCAGGAGAAACGGCGCTGTGAGCGAGTTAGCCGCCATCTGCCTCGCGTGGGTTGGCATGTCATGCTTCTGCGTCGCGATGACTCGCCATCATCGGGCGGTGTTCGGCGGCACTCCCGCGCGAAGGACCCGCCTGCTGCTGCGAGTCACCGGCACGATGTTACTGGCGCTGTCTTTAGCGGCTGCGGTAAGTGGAGCAGGGTGGGCGTTCGGCAGCGTGCAATGGGGCTGCGCCATCAGCGTCAGTGCATTAGCAATGGTGCTGTTGGTGTCCTACCGACCACGATGGCTGCTGCGGGCGACCGCCGCAATTCTCCTGGCGGGCGGACTTCTGCTGGCTGTCTGAAAAAGAATTCACGAACTCTTCAGTTGAACGACGCTCGCCGCGGAACAAAGATTCCGCAAACCGGCGCGGCGGATTGCGTCCGCGCCTTCCATCAGGAGCAGAGAATGAACGTGGTTCGGGGATTCCTCATGGGACTCGTGTCCCTACTGGTTGTCACAGCGACAGCATCCGCGCAAACAGCGGTGCTGAAGGGCCGCGTCGTCGACGCGCAGGGCGGGGTGGTGGTAAGCGCCACCGTCACCATCAGTCCGTCCAATGGTGCCTCGCGGACGATGCGGACGTCCGCCGATGGTCTCTTCACCTTTGAGTCTCTCGCGCCCGGCAGATACACCGTGCAGGCTGACGCCGCCGGTTTTGTCCATCTATCGCAAGTCGTAACGGTCAGCGGTTCCCAGGACGATCCGATTACGCTCACTCTGCAGATAGCCGGCATCTCTGAGGGTGTCACCGTCAGCGGCACCGCCCCGACGACCCTTCGCGCCCCGGCTCCGACCGGAAGTCGACTCGGTCTGACGCCGCTCGAGACGCCGGCAAGCGTGAACGTGATTACGGGCGAGACGATTCGTGAGCGAGGCGACGTATCCGCCCTCGACGCCGTGACGAGAGCGCCAGGCGTCACGAACACCGCCACGCCTGGCAATGGAGGGACCGCACTCGGAATGCGCGGATTTACGGGTGTCGATTCCGTGAAGCAGTTGTACGACGGGGTTCAACTCATCATCGGCACTGGCACCGTGACGTTTCCGTTCGACGTGTGGACCATCGATCGCATCGAAGTGCTCGGCGGGCCCAGTTCGGTGCTGTACGGCACCGGGGCAATCGGAGGAGTGGTGAATGTCGTGCCTCGAAAGCCGGACTCTTCGGCCTACCGACACTCCGGACAGATATCCGGAGGGTCGTTCAACACGTGGCGCACGATGCTTGATAGTACAGGTCCGCTGGGTTCGAAGGTGTCGTACCGCCTCGATGTCAGCAAGTACTCAACAGACGGCTGGGTTGATCGTGGCGATTCGTCGACAACGGCTGTTTCCGGCGCGCTGCGATTCGAAGCGTCTCCCACATTGAATGTCACGGTTTCCAACGATTACGGCCTTCAGTCGCTCGCCTACTACTCGGGGACGCCGTTCATCGACGGAAAACTCACACGCGAGATCGCGCGCTACAACTACAACGTGATCGACAGCGACAACTATTACAACGATGGGCGCACGCAAGTGCGAACCGAATGGAAGCCCTCGGCTCGCGTGTCGCTGCGCAATACGGTCTACAACCTGCGCGCTGACCGGCACTGGCGTGGCGTCAGCACGTACCAGTTTCAACCAGTCTCGCGCATGGTGCTTCGCAGCACGTACTCGGAGATTTATCACGACACCTATCAATACGGACAGCAAACTGAGGCGGCATTCAAAGGCACGCTTTTTGGTCGCGAAAACGTCGCGTCGCTTGGCTTCGGTTACGACTGGGTGTACTTCCAGCACACCAACAACACGCCGGTGAGCGGCACAACGCTGACAACAATCGACAACGCCACTCCTGGCTATTTCATCAACGTCGCCGGAACGTCGCCGCAGTGGGAGAGTCGATCGAGCGTGGCATCGGTCTATGGTGAGGACCGCTTGGTGGTCGGTGAGAAGTTGTCGCTGGTCGGCGGGTTCCGTTTTGATCGGTCGGCCGTCCACCGGGACGAACTGCGAGCACCCAGGACGAGCGCGGAGCGTGCGTTCACGCCGGTGAGTGGCCGCGGCGGCCTGGTCTACACGATTCGGCCACGGCTGGTTCTTTACGGGCAGTACGCCAACGCGACCGAGTGGGTCAGCAGTCTTGCGAGCATCAGCGCCACCCAGCAGATATTTGATCTGACTCACGGTCGGGAGGTCGAAGCTGGTGCGAAGCAGTCGCTGATGGGCGGCCGCGGCGAATGGACGTTCGCCGCGTATCGCATCGTGAAGAACAATTTGCTCGTGCCCGATCCGCTTAACCCTGGCGTGTCCCAACAGGTGGGTCAGCAGTCGTCGTATGGCGTCGAGGCGTCTACGTCGCTGGCGCTCAGGCACGGTGTGCGGGTCGATGTCAACGGAACGATCTTGAAGGCCAAGTACGACGACTTTCGAGAGAACGTCGGTGGCGTTGTTATTCCGCGTGACGGTAACCGTCCCACGAATGTTCCTTTGCGGGCGGCCAACGCCTGGTTGTCGTGGGACGTAGCGGGTTGGCAGGCACGTACCGGACTCCGGTTCGTAGGCGCACGCTTCCGCGACACCGCGAACACCGGGAAGCTGCCGTCTTATACGGTTGTGGACGCGGGCCTTCGTCGCCGGTTGACGAGGCAACTGACAGCAGATCTGCGACTCTACAACGCGACCAATAAGATCTACGTGACGTCTCCGCGCAACAGCACATTCGATCTCTGGTACCTGGGTAAGCCGAGAGCCGTCGAATTCACGGTGGGCGTGAATTTCTAATCCGTCACTCATCCGGTGCGCTCGGGCTCCCAGCGGAGCCCGAGCGTGATGATGCGTTCTAGCAATTTCTCGTAGGACAGACCGTAGACCTCGGCCGATTCCGCGAAATCCTCGCCGTACGCCAGGTTCGGATTCGGATTCGCCTCCAGCACGTAGGCCCGCCCCTGTTCGTCGAGACGCAGATCGATTCGCGCGTAACCATTGAGGTCGAGCGCGCGGTACGCACGCTTGGCCATACGCTGGATATGGGCGCTCGCCGATGCATCGAGGCGGGCCGCATCGGTCATGATGCCGTTCGCCTTCTGGTACCTCGTGCTCCATTTCACACGTTCGGTCGCGATACGCCAGCGGTTCTCCGGCATCGTCGCGAACGACATCTCCCAGACGGGCAGGACCTCGAGACGCTCATTGCCGAGAACGCCCACATACAGTTCCCGGCCGTCGATGAACTGCTCGACGATGGCCGCGGTGCCAAGGCTTTCGTGAATGAACTGCACGCGTCGAGCAAGCTGCTCGGCGTTCTCGACCACCGAAGCTTGCGAAATGCCGGCGGACGCTTCGAAGAACAGCGATTTCACGATGAGGGGGAAATGCATCTTCTTCGGCAGCACCGGCTTTCGTCCATACCGCACGACGGTGAAGTCGGGAACGGCGATGCGGTGATAGGCGAGAAGCTTTTTTGAAAGCGCCTTGTCGCGCGCCAGGATCAGCCCGCGCGGGTTGCATCCCGTGTAGCGCAGTCGAAGCAGTTCGAGATAGCTGACGACGTTCTGATCGAAGGTCGTGACGCCTGCGAACGCCTCGAGCAGATTAAAGACGATGTGCGGCTGAAAGAACCCGGCGGTCGGACGGATGCCTGCCAGGTCGTCGTGAACGCCCAGCACCCGGACTTCATGTCCCTGCTCGCGCAGCGTCTCAATGACGTCGTACTCCATCTTCCACTCGGCCTCGAGGATGTCGATGCCGGTCGTGTCCTCAGGCGGAACGAGATGCTCGTGGACGAGAGCGAGGATGCGCCGCTTCACAGAAACAGGCGGTGTCCGCCGCTGTGGAGATGGTTCATGGTTTGGACGGTCAGGAGGACAGTGAACTCCTGCCGGGCCTGGTCTTCCGGGACGGCGAGCCGCAGCTTGAGCTCGCGCGACCGCTCGATCATGTCTTCGATGACTTGATCGATCGTGTATTGATAGATGCCGGTCCATTCGGCGACGACGCGACGGGTCGCCCGGCGGATACGGCCGATGAACTGCGCCGCCGTGATGTTGCCGGCGAACTCGGGCGCATCGGAGAAGAGCCGCCGCAGATCGCGGTCGTAGAAGTTCGGGTAATCCACACCATAGTGGCGCCGCTTCAGGCGGTAGTGTTGGCGCAGCGTCTTGCGCAGCCGCCGGAGCGGATCGACTTCGTCCGGATTGTCGACGCGGGGCGGCTTGCCGCGGACCGATCGCATCAACGCGTCCATGTACTCGAGTTTCTTCAGTGCGGGCCATCCGACATACCGCTGGCGCCATTCGCTGCTCGGCGTCAGCCAGGCGGCAAACGTTTCGGCAAAATCCTCGTCAGGATGGCTCTGCGCATACCATGCATCGAGATGCAGCACGAAGCTCTTGCTGTAGGGGCGCGGCGTGTACGACTCGGGGTACGGCTTCTTGTACGAACCAAACACTTTGCGGCGCTGACGGCGCAGACGCAGCTTGAACGCGTTGTCAATGGCGTGGCCGGCTTCGTGGCGCAGGATACGCATACACCACTCGTATTCGCCGCCCTCGACTTCCAGCATCTGCGCCTCTTCGAGCTTCGCGAGACGAGGATGCGCCAGATAGAACGGGATTGCGATGGTCGTCGCGCCGTCAGGTGTGAACCACTCGTCCGACAAATAGAAATGGATCTTCGCGAGTAGGCCGGCCGCCGCGAGCTCGGAACGGAGCTGTTCGGTACGTTCCCCGAGCTCGTTCTCGATTCGGACCGGAAGATCGCAAAGTCGAAGGTTGAGCAGTTCCTCGTCGGTAAGACCGGCCCAGTCGGCCGGAAGCGGCGCGCGAGACATTGGTGCTGATCTTAGTGAACTACACTGTCAGACTGAACGCAGGTATCAAGTATCGGGTGTCAGGCGTGGTCGAGGCCTGAAAACGAGCGAAGCGAGCTACCGATGATGACGCTCACGGCGGGACAGGATCGAGAACGAACGGCGATAGGCGAGGAGTACAAGTGGAATCTGGCGGACATCTATCCCGATGTCGCAGCCTGGCGCGCGGCGAAGGAGGCGATCGTGCGGGAGCTTCCGAGGCTGCGCAACTATGCGGGACGACTTGGATCGTCGGCGCAGGTGCTGGCCGATGCGCTCGACGAAACGTTCCGGATTGACAAAGAGATCGCGCGGCTGTCGGTGTATGCCGGGATGCTGGCGGATCAGGACACGAGGGAAGCCGGTCCACAGGGGATGCAGCAGGAGACGCAGCAGCTCCTGGCCGACTTCAAGGCGCAGACGTCGTACATGGAGCCGGAGCTGCTCCGCATCGGGTTGGCCACCCTGGAGCCGTTCATCGACTCCGAGCCGCGGCTGCAGATCTACTCGTTCTATCTCCACGACCTGGTGCGTCGTGCGAGGCACACGCTGTCGGACAGCGAAGAAAAGATTCTGGCGGATGCGATGCCGCTGGCTGCGTCGGGACACAACATCTACAACATTCTGACGAACGCCGATTTTCCATATCCCACCATCACGCTCAGCGACGGCCGCACGGCACGCGTTGACCCATCTGGCTACGCCGAGCTGCGCACCCTGCCGAATCGCAGTGATCGCCAGAAGGCGATGTCGACGTTTTTCACCTCGCTTAGCGGATTCCAACGCACGTTCGGAACGACCATGAACGCCAACGTGCAGCGGATGGCGTTGTACGCGAAGACGCGAAAGTATGGTTCGCATCTCGAAGCGGCGCTCGACGGCCCGAACATTCCGGTGACCGTGTATCACCGTTTGATCGACGGCATCAACCGGTGGCTGCCGTCGTTCCATCGGTACCTCGAGCTGCGCCGGCGGATGATGGGGATTTCCGACTCACTCCGGTACTTCGACCTGTACGCGCCGTTGGTGGCGGAGGTGCAATTGACGTTTTCGCCGGAGCAGGCGCAGCAGCAGATTCTCGACGCAATGCGGCCGCTTGGCGGCGAGTACTGCGACGTTGTGCGCCGTTCTTTCAACGAACGCTGGATCGACTTCTTTCCGACGACGGGGAAGCGCTCGGGCGCCTATTCCGAAGGAGGGGCGTACGACGTTCATCCGTACATGCTGCTGAATTACCTCGGTCAGTACAACGACGTCAGCACGCTGGCCCACGAGCTCGGGCACACGATGCATAGCTACTACTCGAACAGCCATCAACCCTACGCGCTCGCCAACTACCCGACGTTTGTCGCGGAGGTGGCATCGACGTTCAACGAAGCGCTGTTGATCGATCGGGTATTGCGTGACACGAGGGATACCGCGACACGCCTGTCGCTCCTCGGCAGTTTCCTCGAGAACATCAAAGCGACGGTGTTCCGTCAGACGCAGTTTGCGGAATTCGAGCTGCGGATGCACCAGACCGCCGAACGCGGAGAACCGATTACCGGTGAAACACTCAGCCGCCTCTATCTCGACATCACGCGCCGATACTACGGCCACGCCGACGATGTGTGTGTCGTCGACGATTACGTGCAGTACGAGTGGAGCTACATTCCACACTTCTATATCGGGTTCTATGTGTTCCAATACGCCACATCATTCACGGCTGCGGAGGCGCTCTCGGAGAAAGTCCTCGCGGGGGACGAGGCCGCACGCGATCGGTATTTGACGTTCCTTGGTTCGGGAATGTCCAAGTACCCGATCGAGCTGCTGAAGAATGCGGGCGTCGATATGACCACCGATGAACCGCTCGACTTCACGATGCGCAAGATGAATCGCGTGATGGACGAGATCGAGGAGATGCTGGCAAGAGGTCCGGCTAACGCCGGACCCCACCGATGACATTCGCCGGGCAGCTGGTGAAAAACAGAATGGGAGATGCCGCGATGGTCGATAGGCTGCTGAACGCGACGGCAGTGCTGGGGGCGCTCATCCTCATCTCTACGCCAGCGCGCGCGCAGGCACCGTTCCACCTCCAGGAAGCCACCATCGACCAGATTCGTGGTGAGCTGATGGCCGGGCGTGTCAGCTGCCGTGTTCTGATCGGGCACTATCTGAAGCGCATCGAGGCCTACGATCACGCGGGACCGACGTTGAATGCGGTGCAGACCGTGAATCGACATGCGCTCGATGAAGCCGACCGGCTCGATGCGGCGTACCGTGCGAGCGGTCCCGTCGGCCCGCTTCACTGCATCCCGGTGCTCGTGAAGGATCAGGTGGAGACGAGCGACATGCCGACCACCTATGGTTCGATTCTCTTCAAGCAGTTCACTCCCCGCCGCGATGCAACGGTTGTCAAAAAGTTGAAGGCGTCCGGAGCGATTGTCATCGGCAAGACGAACATGGGCGAGTTCGCCGCGGGCTATCTCGGCTCTGGATTCGGCATCGTGCGCAATCCGTACGACCCTGCGCGCAGCCCCGCGGGATCATCCAGCGGCAGCGGGGTTGGGGTCGCCGCCAACTTCGCGGTGCTCGCCGTCGCTGAGGACACGGGGGGATCCATTCGCGGTCCCGCCGCGCATGGCAATGCCGTCGGCCTTCGGCCGACGGTACCGCTGGTGAGCCGCTTCGGCATGATGCCTGCGACGCCAACGCAGGACACGCTCGGTCCGATCACGCGTACTGTCCGCGACGCCGCGTTGATGCTTGACGTGATCGCCGGATATGACCCGAACGATCCGGTGACCGCGTACGTCGAAGGCCACATTCCGAACACCTATACGGACTTTCTGAAGCGCGATGGCCTCAAGGGCGCGAAGCTGGGCGTACTGCGGATCCCGCTTGATCCGAAGGCCGACTCGCAATCGAACGATTACCAGAAAGTTCGGGCTGTGATTGACCGCGCTCTGGCGGCGATGCAGGCGCAGGGCGCCCACATCGTTGATCCCATTCCGATCCCGGAGATTCTCAAGCAGGTGGACAAGCTGTACACCGATAACGTCTACGAAACCGAGCAGGGATCGACAGTTATCTAGCCGCGCACCCCGACGCGCCGGTGAAAACGCTGCGGGACATTCTATTGACTGGCAGAGTCGTGCCGTCACGGTCGAATCGCCTGATCACGAACATCGGCAAAACCACCAGCGACCCCGGGTACCTGAGCGTGATTCAGCGCCGCGAGGAGCTGCGCCAGGCGGTGTTGAAGATGATGGCAGATCTCCAACTCGACGCCATCGTCCACGCCACCTTCGACTACCCGCCCGGGAGGATCCCGCCGGAACCGCTGACGATCGCGGATCCCGCTGGCGTCGGCGATCTGGGCAACAACCGCCGTCTCGCCCCGCTCCTCGCGTTTCCAGCGCTCTCGGTCCCTGCCGGATTTACTCCAGAGGGTCTGCCCGTGGGTATCGAGTTCCTGGGCCGTCAGTTTTCGGAAGGAAGACTGCTCGCGCTCGGCTACGCTTTCGAGCAGGCCACGCACCATCGCCGGCCGCCGATGACCACTCCGCCGCTGCCCGGCGAACCGTAGCTGGCGCAAGACATTGCCGCGGCGTATGATGCGGCAGCGCTTG
>Ga0114129_10003405_pt1 | contig 22338 bp, 18 predicted proteins | sample RhiMetdeltSRZDD1_FD_80071 | JGI IMG/M metagenome (GOLD analysis project Ga0114129, IMG submission 80071) | Populus rhizosphere microbial communities from Tennessee, USA - Rhizosphere MetaG P. deltoides SRZDD1 (version 2) (version 2) | ecosystem: Host-associated > Plants > Roots > Rhizosphere >... | reverse complement strand
TGTGGAAGCACGTGCTCGTGGACGAGTATCAGGACACCAACCGCGCGCAGTACCGGATCATTCGGCTGCTGACCGACGAGCACCGCAACGTGTGCGTGGTCGGCGATAGCGACCAGTCGATCTACAAGTGGCGTGGTGCGGACATCAACAACATTTTGGATTTTGAAAAGGACTTTCCCGGCACGCGCACGGTGAAGCTCGAGCAGAATTACCGCTCGACCAAGAGCATTCTCGCGGTCGCGGACGGCGTCATTGCGAACAACCTGCAGCGCAAGGAAAAGACGCTCTGGACGGACAACCCTCCAGGCGAGCCCACAGCCGTCTACCGCGGCTGGGACGAGCACGAGGAAGCAAATTTCGTCGCGCAGACGATTCTCAAGACGCGTGCGGACGGGGTCAGCTGGGACGCTATCGCCGTCTTCTATCGCACCAACGCCCAGTCGCGCGTGGTCGAGGACGCGCTGCGCCGGGCACGCATCCCATACGTCATCGTAGGCGGCGTCCGATTCTACGAGCGCAAGGAGATCAAGGACACGCTGGCGTGGCTGCGGCTGGCCATCAATCCCGCCGACGACGTAGCCTTCCGTCGTGCTGTGCAGGCGCCGCCGCGCGGCGTGGGCGCCACGTCGCTCGCGCGGCTCGACGAGTTCGCCCTCGACGAGAGTAAGCCCCTGCTCGCGCTGGCGGCATCACCGCCGCCGGACATCCGCGGCAAGGCGCGGACCGCGCTCGAAGACGTCGCGACCACGGTGCAGCGGCTGGCCGGTCAGCGCGCGGAGCTTTCACCGCCCGCGTTCATCGACCTCGTGCTCCAGGCCTCGGGCTATCGCAAGGCGCTCGAGCAGGATCGCTCGCCGGAGGCCGAAGGCCGCCTCGAGAATCTCGAGGAGCTCGTGGCCGCCGCGGAGGACTTCGTCGCGTCCGGCGGCGAAACGACCATTGAGGCGTTCCTCGACAGCGTCGCGCTCATGAGCGACGTCGACGAGCTCAAGGAAGCCGACGCGCGCGTCACTCTGATGACGCTGCACTCCGCGAAGGGGCTCGAGTTTCCCGTCGTCTTCCTCACAGGGCTCGAGGAGGGCGTCTTCCCGCACGCGCGCTCGATGAGCGATCCCGAAGAGATCGAGGAAGAGCGGCGCCTGTGCTACGTCGGCCTCACGCGCGCGCGCGAGCGGCTCTACCTGTCGTACGCGGTCCACCGGCGCATCCACGGCTATGGCGTCGGCGAGCCGTCGCGTTTCCTGCGCGAGATGCCGGAGACGCATCTGACGCTGCTGAACGCCTCGCGCCCGGAGCCGCAGTTCTCCGAGGCGCGCGTCGTGCCACGGTACGAGCCCGCCGAGGAGGCGTGGCCGATCAAGGTGGGCGCGCGCGTGCGCCACGCCCGTTTCGGCGAGGGGCTCGTCGTCGGCGTCGAGCGCGACGGAGAAGACATCATCGTCACTGTTGGCTTCGCCAGCGTCGGACGCAAGCGGCTGTCGATGCAGTACGCTCACCTCGAGGAGATCGACTCGTGATCTCGCGCGACGACGTCCTGCGTGTCGCGCGGCTGGCCCGGCTGGCGCTGACCGACGCCGAAGTCGAGACGATGCGCGAGCAGCTCAGCGCGATCTTGTCCCACATCGATGCGCTGAAGGCCGTCGACACGGCCGGCGTGGAGCCGACCTCGCACGCCGTGCCGCAGTTCAACGTCATGCGCGAGGATGAGCCGCGGCCGTGCTTTCCCGTGGAAGAGATGCTCGCCAACGCGCCCGACCGGGCCGGCGACTTTTTCCGCGTGCCGCGGATCATCGAAGAGTAATGCCGGCTACGATCCACGAGCTGACCGCCGCGTACGGGCGCGGCGACACGACGCCGAGCCGGGTGACGGAGGAGTTCCTCGCGCGCATCGCCAAGCTCGACGACAAGATCGGCGCCTATCTCACCGTGACGGCCGACCAGGCCCGCGCCGCCGCGCGGGCCTCCGACGAGCGGTACCGGCAGGGCCGGCCCCTCGGCCCGCTCGATGGCGCGCCAATCACGCTCAAGGACGTCTTCTGCACCAAGGGCGTGCGCACGACGTGCGGCTCGAAGATCCTCGAGAGCTTCGTACCGCCCTACGACGCCACGGTGACCGAGCGGCTGGCGAAGGCGGGCTGCGTCATGCTCGGCAAGTCGAACATGGACGAGTTCGCGATGGGCTCGTCCACTGAGCACTCCGCCCTCAAGGTGACGCGCAACCCCTGGGATCTCGCGCGCGTGCCCGGCGGCTCGTCGGGCGGGCCGGCTGCCGCGGTGGCCGCGGGGCTCGCGGCGGGCGGCCTTGGGACGGACACCGGCGGCTCGATTCGCCAGCCGGCTGCATTCTGCGGCGTCGTAGGACTGAAGCCGACGTACGGACGCGTCTCCCGCTATGGGCTCGTTGCGTTTGCCTCGTCGCTCGATCATCCCGGCCCGTTCGGGGCCGACGTCACGGACACGGCGTTATTACTCGGCGCCATCGCCGGCCACGACCCGATGGACGCGACGTCGATCGACGCGCCGGTGCCCGATTACGCGGGGGCGCTCGAGCGCGACGTCCGCGGACTGCGTCTCGGCGTGCCGAATGAGTACTTCATCGACGGGATGGATCCGGAGGTCGAGGCGGCGGTTCGCGCGGCCATCGACGTGCTGAAGGGGCTGGGCGCGACGCTCGAACGCGTCTCGCTGCCCGCCACGCCGCACGCGCTGGCGACCTACTACGTCATCGCGCCCGCCGAAGCGTCCTCGAATCTGGCGCGCTACGACGGCGTGAAGTACGGCCTGCGCGTGCCCGGCCATGACCTCATCGAGATGGAGAGCCGCACGCGCGCGGCTGGCTTTGGCGCCGAGGTGCGGCGGCGCATCATGCTCGGCACGTACGTGCTGTCCGCCGGCTACTACGACGCCTATTACGGGCAGGCGCAGAAGGTGCGCTCGCTGGTCCGCCGCGACTTCGACGCGGCGTTCGGCCGCGTCGACCTCATCGTCGCGCCGACGACACCGAACGTGCCCTTCAAGCACGGCGAGAAGGCCGATCCCATCGCGATGTACCTCAACGACGTCTTCACGATTCCCGCCGACATGGCGGGCGTGCCCGCCGTCTCCGTGCCGTGCGGCTTCACGCGCGGCGGGCTGCCGATCGGCCTGCAGCTCATCGGCAGGGCCCTCGACGAAGCGACGGTGCTGCGCGCGGCGCGCGCGTACGAGCGCGCCACCGACTGGCACACGCGTCGTCCGAACGTCGGCTGATGAGCACATACGACGTCGTCATCGGCCTCGAGGTGCACGCGCAGCTGACGACGCGCACCAAGATGTTCTGCGGCTGCCCGGCGACCTTCGGCGCGCCGCCCAACACGCAGACGTGTCCCGTGTGTCAGGGCATGCCGGGCACGCTGCCCGTCATCAATCGCCGGGCAGTGGAGTACGGCGTGCGCACGGCGCTCGCTTTCAACTGCCGCGTGAACGGCGCGTGCCGCTTCGCGCGCAAGCACTACTACTACCCGGACATGCCGAAAAACTTCCAGATCAGCCAGTACGAAGAGCCGCTGGCGGAAGAGGGCTCGCTCGAGATCGATCTGGCCGATGGCCGCTCGCACCGCGTGGGCATCCAGCGGCTGCACCTCGAGGAAGATGTCGGCAAGCTCGTGCACGAGGGCACGCTCGAGACCGCGCAGTCGAGCCTCGTCGATTTCAACCGCGCCGGCGTGCCGCTGATGGAGACGGTGAGCAAGCCGGAGCTCCGCTCGCCGGAGGAGGCGGCCGCGTACCTGCGCGCCTTCCGCGCGGTGCTCGTCTATCTCGGCGTCTGCGACGGCAACATGGAGGAAGGCTCGCTGCGCTGCGACGCCAACATCTCGCTCAAGCCCGCCGGTGCCAGCACGCTCGGCACGAAGGTCGAGATCAAGAACATGAACTCGTTCCGCAACGTGCAGCGCGCGCTCGAGTTCGAGGTCACGCGCCAGGCGGAAGCGCTCGATCGCGGCCAGCGCATCGTGCAAGAGACGCGGCTCTGGGACGCCGACCGCGGCTACACGCGCTCGATGCGCAGCAAGGAGTTCGCGCACGACTATCGCTACTTCCCCGAGCCCGATCTCGTCCCGCTGAAGCTCGAGCCGCGCTGGATCGACGAGATTCGCGGCGCGCTGCCCGAGCTGCCGCGCCAGCGCCGCCAGCGCTTCGCGGCGAGCTACGGCCTGCCCGCGTACGACGCCGCGCTGCTCACGCAGAGCCGCGCGCTCGCCGAATACTTCGAGGCGGCGGTGCGCGAGTTTCCCCAGCCCAAGCTGGTGTCGAACTGGGTGATGTCGGAGCTGCTGCGCGAGCTGCCCGGCGACGACGAGCGCGCGATCGAGCAGGCGACGGTGACGCCGTCACGGCTGGCCGGGCTGCTGCGCCTGATCGACGACGGCACGATCAGCGGCAAGATCGCCAAGAGCGTCTTCGAGACCATGGTGCGCAGCGGGGAGGACGCCTCGACGATCGTGCGCCGCGATGGGCTCACCCAGGTGGCCGACGCCGGCGCGCTCGCCGCCATGGTCGCGAGCGCCATCGCCGCCAACCCCCGAGCGGTCGACGACTATCGCAAGGGCAAAACTGCCGCCGGCAAAGCGATCGTGGGCCAGGTGATGAAGGCCAGCGGCGGCCGTGCCAACCCGGCCATGGTCAGCAAGCTCGTCGAGGAGGAGCTGGAGAAGCTCACGAAACGCTGAGCCCCTCGCCTATAATCGTCGGTGCCCCCGATGATTGAGCTTCACCGGGTCTCGAAAGTCTTCGCCGTAGGACCCGTCAAGGTGCCGGCGCTCAGCGACGTCTCCTTCCGCGTCGGTAAGGGCGAATTCGTGACGCTCCACGGTGCCAGCGGCGCCGGCAAGACCACGCTCCTGCGTCTGCTCTATCGCGACGAGCTGCCCACCGACGGCGAGATCGAGGTGCTCGGCTGCAACGTGCCGCGGCTGCGCGTGCGCGAGGCGGCGGCGCTGCGCCGCTCGATCAGCGTCGTCTTCCAGGACGCCCGGCTGCTGTCCCGGCGAACCGTGTACGAGAACGTCGCGTTCGTGCTGCGCGTGGTCGGCACGCCGCGCCGCGAGGTGACGCCGCGCGTCTTCGATGCGCTGCGCGCCGTCGGGCTGTCGTCGCGCGCCAAGGCGTATCCGGCGCAGCTCTCGCAGGGCGAGGCCCAGCGCGCGGCGCTGGCGCGTGCGATCGCGCGCAAGCCGCTGCTGCTGCTCGCCGACGAGCCGACGGGCGGACTCGACGCGTCGATGGCCAGTGAGGTGCTCGACATCATCAAGGACATCTGCGCCGGTGGCACGACGGTCGTGCTCGCGACGCATCACGCTGCGCTCGCCGGTGCGCTGCGCCAGCGGACGCTCACGCTCGTGGGCGGCCGCCTCGTCAAGGACGAAGGCTAGGTGCTCGGCTTCCTGATCGGCGAGGCGCTGCGCGACCTGCGGCGCGCGGGCCGCGTCGCCGTCGCGGCGATCGTGTTGACGACACTCTCACTCGCCGCGCTCGGCGGCTTCTGGATCGTCTCGAGCAACGTCGGTCAGGCCGCCGCGCGCTGGCGCGATCGCGTGCGGATCATCGTGTATCTCAAGCGCGAGCCGCCGGCATCGGACGTCGATGCCCTCGTGGAGCGCGTGCAGGCGATGCCCGGCGTGGCGACCGTGCGCTACGTCAGCAAAGCCGAGGCGCTCGGCACGCTCAAGCAAGTGCTGGGCAAGGACGCGAGCGTTGCCGAGCAGCTGCCGACCAACCCGCTGCCCGCCTCGATCGAGGTCACGCTCACCGCGGACGGCGCCACGCCGGACGTCGCGCGGGGACTCATCGCGGCGTTATCCGACCTGCCCGAGGCCGATGAGGTCGCGGGCGGCATCGACTGGATCGAGCGGCTCGCGCGCGGCAAGCGATTGCTCGAGATCATCGGCCTCAGCATCGGCGCCGTGCTGGCGCTGGCGGCCATTCTCACCGTGACGACGGCGACCACGCTCGTGCTCCACCTGCGCCGCCAGGAGCTCGAGATCATGCGCCTGGTCGGCGCGTCCGAGGTGGTCGTGCGGCTGCCGCTGCTGCTGCAGGGGATGCTGCAGGGCCTCGTCGGCGCCGTGATGGCGATCGCCGTACTGGTCGCCGTCTTCACGTTCGGTGGGCCGCGTCTGGAGCCGCTCGTCACCCAGACACTCGGCCTCGATCGCCTCACGTTCTTGAACCCCCAAACGGTCGCGATGCTGATGCTCGCCGGCACGATGCTCGGCGGCTTCGGCGGCTGGCTGGCGCGTGGACGCACCGAGCCGTGAGGGTCGGCGCCGCCATCTCGCTGGGGCTGCTGATGGTCGGTGTGACCGCAACGGCCGGCGCTCAGAGCGCGTCGAAGAAGGGCGAGGAGGCGGCGATCTCGGCCGAGCAGAAGAAGCTGCAGCAGACCGAGCGGCAGCTGCGTGACGAGCGCCAGAAGGCGGCGGCCGCCCGGGCGCGGGAGACATCGGTTCTGGCCGAGCTCGAAGTGATCAGCCAGCGCCTGGCCGAAAAGCAGCGCGAGATCGCGAAGCTCGACACGCGCATCAAGCGCGCTGCCGGGGAGGTCCGGTCGCTCCGCGGGGAGATCCAGACGCTCGAGAGCCAGCGTGCGGGTCAGCAGGCGGCCCTGGGACGGCGGCTGCGGGCGATGTACAAGGTCCACGTACAGGGAGGCGCCTTGCCCATGCTGCTGTCCGGTGAGGATTCGACCACCCGGGTGGCGGCCGTACGGCACCTGACGAGCCTCGCCTCGCTGGACGCCCGGGTGATCCAGGAGTATCGTGGCACGTCGGAACGCTTGGAGGACCGTCGCGGCCGCGAAGAGAGCCGGCAACGGGAGTTGGCGACCCTCCGGGCGGATGCCCAGCGTGAGCAGAGCGAGGTCGATCGCGACGCCGCCAAGCGCCGTATACTATTGGCGAAGGTTCGTGACGAGCGCGCCTACCACGAGCGGATGGTGGGCGAGCTCACCGAAGCGGCGCGACGACTGGAGGCGTTCATTCGCGAGCTCCAGGCCAAGCAGCGACGCTTGGCGAAGATCCCGCCGCCGAAGCCGGGGACCGAGACACCGACGCCCGCTGTGGGATTCGGATTGCTTCGGGGCCGGCTGCCGTGGCCGACGGAAGGTCGCGTGGTGAGCGCGTTCGGCGCTCAAGTGCATCCGCGGTTCGGGACGCGCACCTTTCGCAACGGCGTCGACATCGAAGCCGTACAAGGGCGTGACGTTGCGGCGGTGTTTGCCGGACACGTCGTGTACACGGGGTGGTTCAAGGGTTACGGCAACCTGATCATCTTGGACCACGACAACGAGTACTTCACGTTGTATGCGCACGTCGCCGACATCCTCGTGAAGGAGGGCGACGACGTGAAGCAGGGACAGCGCATCGGGACAGTGGGGGACACGGGCTCGCTCGAGGGGTCGCGCCTGTATTTCGAGGTGCGGTACCAGGGCAAGCCGCAGAACCCCGAACAGTGGCTCCGATAACGGAGCCGAAGCGATCCGGGACCTGGGGGATTCCATGAAGAAGGCGTGTGTGATCGGCTCCCTGCTCGTCGTGCTCACCCTGTCGCTCGGCGGCTCGGTCGCCAGCAAGGGGACGGACACGGGGGCGACCTACGAGCAGCTTCGGCTGTTCACCGAGGTCCTGTCGATCGTCCAGAATCAGTACGTCGACGAAGTCCCTCCCAAGGAGCTGATCTACAGCGCGATCAAAGGCACGCTGCGCGGCCTCGACCCCCATAGCTCCTTCCTCGACCCCGACTCGTACAAAGAGATGCAGGTCGAGACGTCGGGCTCGTTCGGCGGGCTCGGCATCGAGATCACCCTGAAGGACGACATCCTGACGGTGGTGTCGCCCATCGAGGGCACGCCGGCGCATCGCGTCGGCCTGCTCACGGGCGACCGCATCGTAAAGATCGACGGTCTGGTGACGAAGGACATGCAGCTTCCGGACGCCGTCAAGCGCATGCGCGGCCGGCCGGGCACGAAGGTGACCGTCACGATCATGCGCGAGGGCTGGGCCGAGCCGAAGGACTTCGACATCACGCGCGAGCAGATCCGCGTCCACTCGGTGCGTGCGCAGGATCTCGGCAACGGCATCGCGTACGTCAAGCTGCGCCAGTTCCAGGAACAGAGCCCGCACGACCTCGAGCAGGCGCTCGAGAAGTTCGACAAGACCGGGATGAAGGCGCTCATCCTCGACCTGCGTAACGATCCGGGGGGGCTCTTGACTGCGGCCGTCGAGGTTACCGAGAAGTTCATCGACGACGGCAAGCTCGTCGTCTACACCGAGGGCCGCGTGCGCAACCAGAACATGCGCTTCTCGGCACACGCCAAGAAGGGCTACACGAAGATGCCGATGGTCGTGCTCGTGAACCAGGGCAGCGCCTCGGCCTCCGAGATCGTTGCCGGCGCGCTGCAGGACTGGGGCCGCGCGATGGTGGTCGGTACGCAGACGTTCGGCAAGGGCTCGGTGCAGACGATCATCCCGCTCTCGGATGGCTCGGGGCTGCGGCTGACCACCGCGAAGTACTTCACGCCGAAGGGCCGCTCGATCCACGGCAAGGGCATCACGCCCGACATCATCGTGGAGGCGCCCAAGGAGCCGGCGCCGAAGGACCGGCCGCTGCCGTCGCAGGACCCGCTGGAAGATCTCAAGAAGGACGTGCAGCTGCAGCGCGCGCTGGACGTGATCAAGACGATGAGGCTGATCGAGCAACAGCGTCCGGAGGGAAGTGGCTCGCAGGCGCAGGCGCCCTCCCCGACGCAGACGACGACGCGCTAGCGAACGACGCGCGAAGGGCGGTGGGTAACGTGCCACCGCCTTTCGTTTTTCCGGCGACCGGTGCTGAATTTGGAGGCAGTCGATCGGATGGTGGTGCTGGGAATCGAGACCTCGTGCGACGAGACGGCGGCGGCGGTGCTCGCCGACGGACGTCGGGTCGTGTCGAGCGTCGTGGCCTCGCAGGATGACGTTCACGCGCCGTACGGCGGCGTCGTCCCGGAGCTCGCGTCGCGGCGGCATCTCGAAGTCATCGTGCCGGTGGTCGAGCGCGCGCTCGACGAGGCGCGCGTACGGCTGGTGGACCTCGACGGAATCGCGGTGACGCACGGACCGGGGCTCGTGGGCTCGCTGCTGGTCGGCACGTCGCTGGCGAAATCGCTCGCCTGGGTGCATCGACTGCCGCTGGTGGGCGTGAATCATCTCGAGGGCCACATCTACGCGGCGTTCCTGACCGACGATCCGCCCGACTATCCGTTCATCGCGCTGGTCGTCTCCGGCGGGCACACCGCGCTCTACCACGCCCGCGCGCCGCGGGAGTATGCGCTCCTGGGCCAGACGCGCGATGATGCCGCCGGCGAAGCGTTCGACAAGGTCGCGAAGCTGCTGGGTCTCGGCTTCCCTGGCGGGCCGATCGTGCAGCGCACCGCCGAGGCGGGTGATCCCAGCGCCATCGCGTTCCCCGCGTCGCGCATGACCGACGGCGCGCGCGACTTCTCGTTCAGCGGCATCAAGACGTCGGTGTCGCTGTACGTCAAGCGCAACGCGCCGCTGTCCGAGCGGCAGACCGCCGACGTCGCCGCGTCGTTCCAGGCCGCCGTGGTGCGAATGCTCGTGCGCCGCACGCTGCGCGCCTGCCGGGAGACCGGAGTGAAGCGCATCGTCCTCACCGGCGGCGTCGCCGCGAACAAGCCGCTGCGCGAGGCATTGGCGGCCGAGGCCGTCGCCGAGGGCGTGCGCCTGCACGTGCCGCCGCCGCGGCTCTGCACCGACAACGCCGCGATGATCGCCGCCGCGGGCAGCGATCGGCTGAAGGCGGGCGAGCGCGCGTCGCTCGAGCTGAACGCCGTGCCCGATTTGGTGCTGGCGCAATGAACGGCTCCTGTAGAGGCGTACGGAGCCGGGGCGCATCTAGAACAGGCCACCCACGGCTCAAGCCGAACGCCGAGTCCTCGTTACAGTGAATTTCGAAGCCGTCCTCGCCGGGCTGCCTGACGCCGTGATCGCCGTCGATACCCAGCTGCGCGTGGTCTTCTGGAACGCGGCGGCCGAGGTACTGGTCGAGCGCTCCGCGCGGCGGGCGGAGGGCCGCCTGCTGAAGGACATCTTTCCGGGCGACGCCTCCATCGTCCGCCGGCTCGCCGAGACGCTCGCCACCGGCGAGAGCCGCTCCGAAGCCGAAGCGCTCGTCGAGCGCCCCGACCGGCGCGAGATTCCGGTCAGCCTCGTGACCGCCGCGCTGTTCGGCAAGGACGGCAGCGTCGACGGCGCGGTGGCCGTGCTGCGCGACCTCTCGCGCATCCGTCAGCTGGAAGCCGAGGTGCGCCGCGGCGAGACCCTGGCGTCGGCGGGCCGGATGGCCGTCGGCCTGGCGCACGAGATCCGCAACCCGCTCGGCGCGATTCGCGGCGCGGTGCAGCTGCTGGCGCGCGAGCTCGCCGCCGAGACGCGCCTGGCCGAGTACACCACCGTGCTCACGACCGAGGTCGATCGCGTCAACCGCATCATCGAGATGCTGTTGGATCTCGCGCGTCCGGCCCCGGTGCGACCCGTGCCGCTGAACCTGCATCAGCTGCTCGAGCGGGTGGCGCTGCTGAACGAGGAGGGCGCGCGCGCCAAGCGCATCGTCGTGGTGCGACGCTATGATCCGAGCCTGCCGCCGATCCTCGGCGACGAGGACCGGTTGGTGCAGGTGTTCCACAATCTGGTGAGGAACGCGATGGACGCGATGAGCGCGGGCGGCACGCTGACGCTGGCCACGAAGATCAGCCTCAACCCGCTGTTCGGGAAGATGGACGTGGGCGGCGGAGGCGCGCGCACGATGGCGGAGGCGGCCGTCGTCGACGAAGGCCACGGCATTCCCGCCGCGGTGCGCACGAAGATCTTCGATCCGTTCTTCACGACACGAAACCACGGGCTGGGGTTGGGACTGGCGATCTGCCATCAGATCCTCGATCAGCATCGCGGCGCGATCCACATCGATAGCGAGGAAGGACGCGGCACCACGGTGACGTGCTTCCTGCCAATCGCGAGATGAAGCGACGGGCATCTAGAACGGGCCACCTGCGTTTCAAGCTGGCCTCGCGGACCCCGCTCCAATGAGTCCTGAAGCCGCGCGGATCCTGATCGCCGACGACGAGGACGGCCTGCGCTGGGTCCTTGAGAAGGGCCTGCGCCAGGCCGGCTACGAGGTCACGGCCGTGCGCGACGGTGACGAGGCGCTGCGCGCGTTCTCCGAGGCGCCGTTCGACCTCGTCTTCCTCGACGTGCGAATGCCGGGCACCGACGGCCTGACCGTTCTCGCCAAGCTGCGCGAGCTGGCGTCCGACGCCCATGTGGTCGTCATGACCGCGCACGGCACGATGGAGACCGCGATCCAGGCGATGCAGCGCGGCGCGTACGACTACCTCGCGAAGCCGTTCGACCTCGACGAGGTGCTGCTGCTCGCGGAGCGCGCGCTGGCCGCCGGCCGGCTCACGCAGGAAGTGGCGCGGCTCAAGACCGGCCTGCAGGAGGTGTGGGAGTTCGGCGCGCTCATCGGCCGCCACACGCGTATGCAGGAGGTCTACAAGACGATCGGGCGCATCGCGGCCAGCGACGTCACCGTCCTGCTGCGCGGCGAGTCCGGCACGGGCAAGGAGCTCGTGGCGCGCGCGATCCATCACTACAGTCGCCGCGCCGGGCGGCCGTTCGTGGCCGTTTCGTCCGCCGCCATTCCGGGCACGCTGCTCGAGTCAGAGCTCTTCGGACACGAGCGCGGCGCCTTCACCGACGCCAAGGAGCGCAAGCTCGGCAAGCTGGAGCTGGCCCACGGCGGCACGCTGTTCCTCGACGAGATCGGCGACATGCCGCCCGAGCTGCAGACCAAGCTGCTGCGCGCGCTACAGGAGCGGACAATCGAGCGCGTGGGCGGCCACGAGTCGATCCGGATCGACGTCCGCGTGCTCGCCGCCACCAATCGCGACCTCGAGACGATGATGCGCGAGGGCCGCTTTCGGGAGGATCTCTTCTATCGGCTCAACGTCGTGACCGTGACGCTGCCGCCGCTCCGCGAGCGGCGTCGCGACATCCCGCTGCTGGTCGACCATTTCCTGGCGAAATACGCGGCGGAGCTCGGCGAGCGCGGCGTGGCCCCGGAAGCGCTCGATCGTCTCGTCGGCCACGAGTGGCCGGGCAACGTGCGTGAGCTGGAAAACGTCGTGCAGCGCGCAATGGTGATGGCCACCAGCGGGGTGATCCTTCCCGAGCACCTGCCGATCGGTCCCGTGTCGGCGGCCGCCTCGGTGGCGGTCGACGCCACCCTGGAAGAGATCATCGAACGGAAGCTGCTCGAGTGCGTGCGCGGGCTGCGCGAGCAGACGAGCGCGAACCTCTACGGCTTGATGATCGGACTGGTGGAAAAGCCTCTGCTGCGCGCCGTCCTGCGTGAGACCGGTGGCAACCAGGTCCGCGCTGCCCATATTTTGGGCATCAACCGCAACACGCTCCGGAAAAAGCTCACCGAGCACGGCATCGACCCCGACTCCCTCGAGGGGTCGGCGTGATATCCTTCGGACCCTCTCGATTCATCGAGCGGGAGGGGACGATGGCTTTCGACGCGCCTCGAAAGACACTCGACGACATCCGCCGGGAGCTCGACGCGGAATATGGGGAGCAGGCGGCCAACCTGGCCGCGGAGAACGACCGCGCAGCCGTGGAGGACTCGGCACCTCGCGACGTCCCGCGCGACCCTGAAGAGGAGGCCACGATCGCGCTGTTGCGTGAGCGGCGGCCGTGGGGGTGGGGTGGGTACGTCATCGCCGGCCTGGTCGGCTGTATTGCCGGACAGGTGTTGATCCTCGCCGCCCTGGCGGCCCTGCACTATTCGAGCGGGTCGGCCGTGCGCGCGGCTCCGCCCGGGGCGAGTGACGCGCCGGCGGAGCGAGTGGGCCCGGGCACGAGCGTCCCGTCCCCGCCACGCGTCGCCTCTGAGACTGACGATGCGACCCCAGCGCCCGAGCTGGTCGTCGTGGCGCCGTCCGCGACACGGTTCGTTCCCCCAGCGAATGCGCCAGCGGTCCCGGCCGGGGAGCCGCGTGCGTCGGTCGCGGCGGTCACGACCCCCGCACCTGTCACCGAGGAACCCAAGCCGACACCGCGCCCGCCCGCGCGGTCGACGCTGGCCGCGCGCAAAGCGGTCGGAGCCCCGGCCACCCCAACGTCCCCGGCGCCCGCGCCGTCCGCGCTCGCGCGGCGGTCCGAGCCCTCGATTCCGCTCACCCCCGAGTCCCAGGACTGGGCGCGGTCGCAGGACGAGGTGCGCGTCGCGCTCAAAGCGTGGCTTGCCCGGTCACATCCGAACGCCGCCGACGTCCGGTCGTCCGATACGGTCGTCATCCTGGGCGCCGACGGCCGGACGGCGAAAAGCCATGTCCGGATGCAGACCGCAGGCGGTATTGTCGTCCACGAGCAGCGCTGGCAGCGCGACGCGAAGGGCTGGAGTCTCATCGACAACCGCGAGGCGTGGCGTTAGGGCGTCGCACGATACGCGCCGGCCGCGACAGCGGTCGATGCGCCTTCCCGAGAGAGAACCTTTCCCCGAGAGAGGACGATGACCGAACGCCGCGATCCATCCGACGACGTATTTCATCTGTATCGTCCCGACATCTTCCCGTTGCGAGTCCCCGACGACGCCGGCCCGACGGCCGCGGCCGCATGGGTCTCGGATGATGCTCGGATCGACCATCTCCGGCGGGTGCCCCTGTTCAACGACTGCACCGAGGAGGAGCTTCGGCGGATCGCGGGGATCTCGCGAAGCATCGAGATTCCAGCCGAGACGATCGTGACGGAGCTCGGAACGCCCGGCGAGTCGTTCTTTCTCATCGTCGATGGCCGGGTGTCGGTCCAGACTCCGGTCGGTGTCGGCGAGCCGTTGCATCCGGGCGACTTTTTCGGCGAGATGAGCTTGCTGGACGGAGAGCCTCGATCGGCGACCGTCACCGCGATGACCGACCTGAGAGTGCTGGTCGTCGACCGAGGGCACTTCTGGCGGCTGCTCAACGAGACGCCCGACCTGGTGCGGCGGATCCTGACGGTGCTGTCACGGCGGGTGAGACGGCTGGAGCAGGCGGGACACGCCATGCTTCACCGCATGAACGTCACCTGACCGCGCCGGCTCGCGACGTCTAGAGTCGGGATCTTCGCCGGCGGAGTATCCGCCGTACGTGCTGCTCGAGGTCGGCCGGTAGGCAAGGCTTCGTGAGGAAGTTATCTGCACCAGCCTCGAGCGCCCCGCCGTGCACGGCATTGAACGGATAGGCCGTGAGGATGAGCACCGGGATCTGAGACGTACGCGGATCGGCTTTGAGACGGCGAGTGGCCTCGATGCCGTCGAGCCCCGGCATCGATAGATCCATCACGATTACGTCCGGCTGATGCGTGCAGGCGGCATCGATCCCGCCGAGACCATCGCGCGCGGTCGGCACTTTGAACCCCTTGCCGGTGAGGTACAGCGAGTACATGTCGCGTGTGTCGGAGGTGTCGTCGACGACAAGAACCACGCCAGGGCGACGTCGAAGGCGCGCAGACTGCACCTGGCGTCGTTTGTTACGAGCGGGAGGTCGTCGAGCGGGTCGTCTCAGGAGCCAGCCTCCGAAGCGCCGACTTGGTAGATCCAGTAATAACACCGGCAGCAAGTCGGCGCCCGAATAGGTGGGCCCGAGGCATCCACAAGTGCGCGCGAGACTTAGCGGACCGTGAGCGATTAAACCTCTGCCAGTAAGCTGACCTCGGCGTCGGCGTCGTCGCAGGACTCGCGCATCAGAACCCACGCAGGCAGCGGCAGCGGGTCAGGATCGGCAAAGATGTCGTCGACGACGCCGAACTGGAAGACATCCGCGGTCAGTTCGCGAGTGAGAGTGCTCACGAGAATCTGGTCTGCGCGAGCTCGACTTACCAATCGCGCAGCGATGCTCGTCGTCTCGCCCTGCGAGACGTAGTCGTCGCGCAGCCCCCGGCCGATCATGCCCACTGTCACGGGGCCCGTATGCAGACCTGCGCGGACACGAAAGTCCACGCCGTGAGCCCGCAGCACCTCGGCGCGAATCCCGTCGAGATTGTTCTGCATCGCTACCGCAGCGAGCAGCGCACGGACCGCGTGATGGTCAAGACCGTCGATCGTGCCAAACAGCGCCATCACTCCGTCACCGAGAAACTGATTGACGCGGCCGCCATGGACATGGACGGCCTCGAGCACGACGTCGAATGCTCGCTCCATGATCGCGCGGACGTCTTCGGGATCGAGACGCTCGGACATCGCGGTAAACCCGCAGACGTCGACCATCAGGACGGTGGCCTGCTTGCGCTCGCACTGAAAAGTCAGGACTGCACCACACGCACCGCAGAATTTCTGCGTGTGTCCCGCGGGTTCTCCGCAGAGCTGACAGCGACGCCCGACGGAGACCTTGGCGGTGCTTCGCAACAGCTCGTCGAGCTGCATCGAATCGCCTTCGTCGCCGAAGTACGTCGGAGTCATCGTCGTGCCATGTGGCAATTCGGGTGCCACGCGTAACCTGGAGAAATACTGGGGTAATGACTGGGTAATGTCCTCCGTCTCCGGTACGATGCCCGAGGCGGCCCGCGCCGGTTCGGGCCATACGCCCGGACCGTTGACTCAGGTGGGCAAGCACGGCTGCAAGCTTTGTCGGCCAAGTCGCGCGCGGCCGCGCGGAGTTACTGCCGTGAACGCCGCCGTGGCATGCGGATGGCACCCGTCCTCGGTCGGGTGCCGTACTTGATCCGGGTATCGCGAGAGGCTACGCTCTTGGGACCTCGCCGATGAAGTGTACGAGCTGCCAGCACGAGAATGCGCCCGGTCAAAAGTTCTGTGGCGAGTGCGGTGCCCGCCTCGAAGCCGTATGCCCGTCGTGTCATGCGAAGAACCCGCCTGGCCAGAAGTTCTGCGGTGAGTGTGGGACGTCGCTGGCGGGCAAGCCGGCATCGGTCGACGTAGCTCCGACGCGCTCCGCCGACGCTCCTGCGCCCCCGCCCAACGCGCCTGCGCGCCCACCGGACCGATTCGCGTCGCCTGAGTCCTACACGCCGAAACACCTTGCCGAAAAGATCCTGACGTCCAAGGCTGCGATCGAGGGCGAGCGGAAGATCGTCACGGTGATGTTCTCGGACGTGTCGGGCTTTACGGCGATGTCCGAGAAGCTCGATCCCGAAGACGTCCACGCGATCATGGATCGCGTATTCGAGGTCATCCTGAGCGCGGTCCACCAGTACGAGGGCACGATCAACCAGTTTCTCGGCGATGGCGTCATGGCGCTTTTCGGGGCGCCGATCGCGCACGAAGATCACGCGCAGCGGGCACTGAGCGCCGCGCTGGCCATCCAGAACGGTCTCATGCCGCTCGCCGAAGAGGTCAAGCGCGCGCACGGCGTCGAATTCTGCATGCGGATGGGGATCAACACGGGGCCCGTGGTGGTCGGCGCAATCGGGCGCGACCTCCGCATGGATTACACCGCCGTCGGCGACACGACCAACCTCGCGGCCAGACTCCTCTCGGTCGCCAAACCGGGGCAGATCGTCACCAGCCGGCGCACTCGCAACCTCCGGGACCGGATCTTCCTGTTCGAGGACCTGGGCGACTTCCAGCTGAAAGGAAAGACGGAACCGGTTCGCGCCTACGCCGTCAAGAGCGAGCTCAGCGGCCAAGCGCGACTCGAAGCGTCGAAAGACCGTGCGCTCACACCGCTGATCGGCCGCGAGCAGGAGCTGGGGGTTCTTGCTGGTCTATATCGTCGCGCCACCGAGCGCGAGGGCGCCGGTGCGTTGATCGTCGGCGACCCCGGGGTCGGGAAATCCCGCCTGCTCTACGAATTCTTGCAGAGCGTCGAGGCGGACGGTGTTCAGGTGCTCGAGGCGACGTGTGCGTCTTATGGCCGCTCGATGGCCTATCGTCCGATCGTCGAGTTGCTCAGACGTTACCTCGGTCTCTTCGAGGGTATCGCCGCCGACGAGATCCGAAGCCGAGTCGCGAACAAGCATCAATACCTCGGTTTGGAAGGCGAAGAGCGGGACATCCTGCTTGCTCACTTCCTCGGCGTATCCGCTCCGGCCGAATTCCTGAGCCGGCTGCCTGGCCCTCAGCTGAAGGCGCGTATGTCGGCTGTGGTTCGCGACGTCTTCGTCCGCGCGAGTGAGGGGGAGCCGCTCATTCTGATCGTCGAGAACATGCACTGGGTCGATACGGCGTCCGAGGAATTCTTGTCGTATCTGACGATGGACCTCGCCGGCCATCGTGTCCTCTTGATACTCACGACACGACCCGGGTACCAGGCGCCCTGGTTTGTCCCACCGCTGGCCGAGACACTCACGCTCGAGGGACTCCGTTCGCGCGATGTCCGGGGGATGGTTCGAAGCCTGCTCGCTGCGAGCGAAGTTTCCGAGCAGCTTTTTAAACTGCTGGCCGAAAAGAGCGAGGGCAATCCGCTCTACGTGGAAGAGATTCTCCGCCAGCTCCAGGAGACCGGGGGTATCGCGGTCGACCGAGGTGAAGCCCGGCTCAGCCACGCCAATGTATCGGTGCCGGCGACCATCCACGACATCATTGCGGCTCGCGTCGACCGCCTGGCGGAAGTGCAGAAGCAGACGCTGCAAGGCGCGGCCGTCATCGGGCGACGCTTCGGTGTTTCACTGGTCTGTCGCGTCCTGAACCTCGATTCTGATCAGGTCGACGCACATCTTCGAGAGCTCCATGGCCTCGACTTCGTCTTCCCGAGCGCCCAGGAGCCCGAGCCGATGTACAGCTTCAAGCACGCACTGACGCAGGACGTGGTGTACGGCGGCATGCTGGAGCGGCGCCGGCGGACATACCACGTAGCCGCCGGGAATGGTCTCGAGGAGCTCTTCGCCCCGCGCATCGATGATGTCGTCGACCTGGTGGCCTATCACTTCGGCCGCGGACAGGTCTGGGACAAGGCCGCGATCTATTTCAAGCAGGCCGGGGCGAAGGCGCTGGCCCACTCAGCGAACGCGGAGGCCGTGACGTGCTTCGAGCAGGCGATCGGAGCGGTTGGCCACCTTCCCGAGAGTCGAGATCGGGAAGAGCAGGCGATCGACCTGCGCTTCGGCCTGCGCAACTCCTTGTGGCCGCTCGGGCAAATCGAGCGGCTGTTCGAGCATCTCGACGCGGCGACAAAGATGGCGGAGGCGATCGGTGATCAACGGCGGTTGGGCCAGATCTCGACGTATTTGAGTCAATCGCTGGTCTGGGTCGGAGAGCACGACCGCGGCGTCGAGGCTGGCCTTCGGGCGCTGTCGATCGCCACCGAGCTGCAGGACTTTACGCTGGAGATCATCGCGAAGTATCGGCTCGGCCAGGCCTACTACTCGCTGGGTGACTATCGCCAGGGAGCGGAATTGCTCCGGACAATCGTGGCGTCTCTCACCGGCGACCAGATCCATCGGCGGTTCGGACTGACAACGCTGCCCTCGGTACTCTTCCGTGATGCGCTGCTTCGCTGCCTGGGCGAGCTGGGCGAGTTCGCGGAGGGACGTCCGAGGGGGGAGGAGGCTGTGCAGATTGCCGAGACGGCCGAGGTCTCGATCGACCTCGTCAGCGCTTCTTTCGGCACCGGTTTGCTCCACCTGCGCCAGGGCCGACTGCAGTCGGCCATCGCCCTGACCGAGCGGGCGCTTCGTCTCTGTGAAACCCATGTCCCGGCCTGGACTCCATTGATCGGTGGAGTGTTGGGTTCCGCCTATGCGCTTTGCGGCCGCTTCGGCGAGGCGCTGCCGCTACTCGAGCGCGCGGTGAAGAGCCATGCCGATATGAGGCTCATGGGCACCCATTCACTCATCGTGTGCTGGCACGGCGAAGCAGCCCTGCTCGCTGGACGAGTCGAGGAGGCGGCGCAGCTCGGCGACCATGCGTTGGAGCTCGCTCGTACTTATAAGGAGCGCGGGAACGAGGCGTGGGCTCACTGGCTTCTGGGTGAGATCGCAGCTCATCCGAATCTGGGCAAGCGCGACGAAGCTGAACATGCGTATGGTCAGGCGATCCGTCTAGCCGAAGAGCTGGGCATGCGCCCGCTGATCGCGCGCAGTTATCTGGGCCTTGGCCGCCTCTTTTCCGAAATCGGCGACCGCAGCAGAAGCGAGGACGTCCTGACGCAAGCCGCGGCCTTGTTCAAGGACATGGACATGGGCTTCTGGCTCGAGCAGGTGCAGACACATCAGGCGATGTTGTCAGCCGGCTCGCAACCGTGACGCGAGGTGCTCAGCGGCTCTGATCGCCAGCGCGGCGATGGTCAAGGTCGGCGGAGACGAGCTCGCCGTGACGAAGCAACCGCTGCCGACCAGATAGAGGTTCGGCACGTCGTGGGCCCGGAGATCGGGATCCACAACGCTGGTCTTGGGATCTCTGCCCATCCGGTGCGTTCCCATCTGATGCGCGGCGATCGAGACACTCGAGGACTTTATGTCGGTAGCGCCGAGCGCCCGAAGGATCTTCCCTGCGACGTCTTTCGCCTCGTCGAGACCGCGCCGCTCGTACGAGCCGACGTGGTACGTGATGTGCGGGACGGGCGTGCCGAAGTAGTCACGCACCCGCTCATTCAGCGAAACGGTGTTTGCTGGATGCGGTAACTGGTCACAGTAGACGCGGATCCCGAGCCGGCGGCCGAACTCGCGTCGCACATACTCTCGCAGAGCCTCGCCCGTGAGGCCACTCGCGACGGCCACACCCGCGGGTGTCGGACCCGCGGAATTCAAGAACTCGAGAAGGAACGCGGCACGGCTCGACCGGTCTCCCTCGACAGCGAATTGTCGCGACATGGCGGTCGAAAAACCGATTCGATACGGGTAGACGTTCTGTTGCGCACGACCGGTGATCTCGACGCCCGGGTGGGACATGAAGAACTTGCCGACAAGGCCGCTGCGATTTGCGAGTCCGTTGGGAAACTCTTTCGATTTCGACAGCAGCAGAAGCCGAACGTTCTCGACCGCGCCCGCGGCGAGGACAAACGCGCGCGCCGACAGCCGCCGCTCGACACGGTCGGCGTGCGCATAGACCACGGCACCGAGTTGGTCCGAGGGATCGACCTCCAGTCGTAGGGCCGTTGCCTCGCTCAGGATTCGGACGTTGCCCGTGCTCTCCGCGGCAGGAACGTGCGTGAGATCGATACTCGCCTTGGCGCCGGTCGGGCAGACGGCACACGTCGAGCACGCTTGACACTGAGCGCGGCCGCCATAGGCGAGCGAGTTGCGCGCCTGAGGAAGATGGTTGAACGCGATACCGAGACTTTTGCACGCTGCCCCGAATACCCCATCCGAATAGCTGAACGGGAAGGCGGGAAGCGGGAACGCCATGCTCCTCGGCGAGGCCCATGGGTCGTCCGGGACGCCGGCGACGCCGAGCGCCGATTCAGCTCGAGCATAGTACGGCTCCAGCTCGGTGTAAGCGATCGGCCAGTCGTCAGCGATCCTGTGTAGCGAGCGGAGGCGGAAGTCGCTCTCGTGCAAGCGGAGTGTGTAGCCTTCCCAGTGCAGGGTGCTTCCACCGACTGCACGCACGCGACGCCCTTCGAGGTCATAGCGTAGTCGGCCGCCGCTCGTGTGGCGGTCCTGATCCTTGAGCGGACTCTGCCAGGGGTCGTCCTGTCTCAAGTAGCGGCGGACGTACGCTCCTCGCTGCGCGAAGTCGTGCCGAGGCCCCGATTCGAGCACGACGCAGCGGATGCCTCGGCGGCCGAGCTCGAGGGCCATGATGCCCCCGGCCGCGCCTGCGCCGACGATGCAAACGTCGGCGTCCACGTCCGGCTCTCTACGCCTCCGCGCGCGTGTAGCGCGTCAGATCGCCACATCGGCCGGGAAAGACTCCGTAGCCGACGACGGCCCAACCCATCGGAGCGGCGTAGTAGCCGGCGATCAGATCCGGCGCCACGCGCCTGCGTATCGGGGTCGCGGGTTGGTCCGGGGGCTCGAACACGCCACGCGACGGCACGAGGCGATGGCGCACAAGAAGGTCACTCCGCTCGCGAAACGTCAGAGCGGCGAAAGACGCACCTGCCAGCTTCTCGAGCAATGCCGCAGCGTCCCGGTAGAGGGCCAGGATTTCCTCGCTCGTACTCGCCCGGTGGACGATGTGCATCACCACCTCGCGACGTTCGGGCGGCGAGAGTGAATGCGACCCAACGAGAACTTCCGCGAACGCGACAAGGGCGTCGCGCTCGGCGTCCGTCAGAGGCCGGTTGTCCGTAGATCGCGCTGCAGGGTCGACGCTGTCCTGCGCCGGCCCTGCAGCGTGTGCTGCCACTTGCCCTGCGACGCCCGAGCATTCTCCGGTAAGAACGACCAGCATCGTCCGGAGAAGCTCGCGCCGTCTCATCCCAGCCTTGCTCGCCGGTGATGACTACTCACGGAGAAGGAGAAGAGACAGGAAGTTGGGCGCCCACGCAGAAGATCTGAGCGCCCCCGATCGTCGGGGTCGTCTCGTCGAAGAAGTAATCACCGATCGTGATTTGCGTGTTCGGATTGTCGCCCTTCGACGACACGATGTTGTAGCACAATAGATGATCGGCGCAGATCTCGAGCGGGCTGGTCGTTGTGCACGGATCTGGCGGATTCGCAGCTTTTGGCTCGTTGTTGCTAGTTGGGCGCGTCCCCGCAATCACCGGCGTGCAGACAAGGCGCAACGTCCCGATCTTCACGTCGCGCGAGATGAAGCCGTCCAGGTCGGTCAAGCCCTTGATGATCCCTCCAGGGCTCTCACCGGAAGCGATGTAGCACATGTACTGACCGCCCGTCCCGCGACCCATTCCGCCGGCATGCGCCGCCGTGATCGGCCAGGCAAGAAACGTGATCGCCGCCATCAACCCAATGAACATCCCTCTCACCATCACCAGCCTCCTGTTCGTGCCTGTTGCCGATTCACTCATGCTCTCCCCCACTACTTGGTCACGGTCACGATGTCTCGAGCGCGGAACGTTTGCGGATTCGGATTCCCAGGGATCACTGCCTTCCCCTCCAGGACTCCGTAGTTCGTGCCTAGCGGCAACGCCGCGGCTGGGAACTGGCAGTCCAGGTCCTTGCGGCCGTTGGTGCTCTCGACGTTGTTACACGTGCCCTGCGTGCCGCCCTGGTTCACCTTGACGCCCCAACCGTTTAGCGTGAGCGTCGCGCGAAGCACCTGCGTTGTCGGATCGAAGAGCAAGGTGCAGCCTTTCGGGTTGCCGGCCTCGCTGCAGATACCGATGATCCTCACTTTGATATTGGCCTCGTTGCCCTTGCTGAGGACTGCGGGGTTCTCGCCCGGCTTGATGTCGATGGCGCACGG
>Ga0114129_10003404_pt1 | contig 22346 bp, 22 predicted proteins | sample RhiMetdeltSRZDD1_FD_80071 | JGI IMG/M metagenome (GOLD analysis project Ga0114129, IMG submission 80071) | Populus rhizosphere microbial communities from Tennessee, USA - Rhizosphere MetaG P. deltoides SRZDD1 (version 2) (version 2) | ecosystem: Host-associated > Plants > Roots > Rhizosphere >... | reverse complement strand
TTGAGGTCTTTATCTATTCCGATTTCTACCATGCTTGCAACCAGAATCGCTGACTCATCATGATTTGTTGACCTACGCAGTAGCTATAAGGCGGAAGTTCGTAATGAATCAGAGTCACTCGCACGAGCTACGAACTTCCGCCTGAAGGCCGAACTACGAACCCATTTTGACTGACGAACACGCCGCCCATCCAAGACTGCGATGTGGGAGGTGAGGCGCTTCTAGGAGCTACCTTGCCAGCCACATCTTTATCGTGCGTGTGACCAGATCCGAAGCATCCTGTTGGACGAAGTGCCCGGCGCCGGGAATCGTCACGAGCGTCAGATCCTTCTCGAGCCACTCCCACGTATTGTTGAGCGCCCCCGCAAGCAGCGCCGTGTCATTCAAGCCGTGAATCATCAACACAGGCATCTTGACCTTGATCACCGGCGAAGTGTCCTCGGCGTACGGCTCTCGCGGATAGTTGCGCTTGTAGTAGTTGAGCATCGCTTCGAAATCAGACCGCTTGAAGGCCTCGACGTATTTCTTCTGAGCCTCCGGGTCTTTCACCCAGCGGGCCAGCCCCTCGGCGGTCAGCTTTGTGTGCGCATCAGGTTGTTGAAAGTTGCGCGCGTACGCGCTGTTCTTTTGCTGCTGCGGATTGTGCGCAAGCTCGCGCGTTAGGCCTCGCGGATGCGGCAGGTTCAGTATGATCAGTTTCTCAGTCATATCAGGCAGCATCATCGCAAAGGTCCAGGCCACGATGCCGCCCCAGTCGTGTCCGACTATGATCGCCTTTTCACGGCCCAGATGCTTAACGACAGCAGCAACATCGCCGACCAGCAAGCGCAGTTCGTAATTCTCGACGCCCTTCGGCTTGTCTGAGAGGTTGTAGCCGCGCTGATCTATCGCGACGACCTGGTAGTCTTTCGAGAGAGCCTCCATCTGATCGCGCCACGAGTACCAGAAATCAGGGAAGCCGTGAATCATGACGATCAGCGGCGCGCTGGCGGATTTTGGGCCGAGCTTTGCGTAATGAATCTTGACGCCGCCCGAGTCCGCGTAGCCGTGCTCGACGCGCTTTTCGAGATCGGAATCAGCGAACGCGGTGAGACTGAAAAGCGCCAGCGTGGGGAGTAAACAGCAGACGGAAATCTTATGCTTCATGAATTCTCCTTGTAAGTTGTTCGTTTGATCGGTGTCTGGATGATTTCTGGGTGCCGACTCGAACACTGGGAGCGATGGTCATACCTCGCTCCGTCAGTCATCGGTGCCGCTCCGAGTCACGTTTCAACATCTCTTGCACAAGGGTTGATGAAGCGCGGAAACTTGTTTGGCTGAGACGTTCAAGCACCGAAGCGAGTTCGATGAGCCCTCGCTCGGCTGCGATGTCGAGGACGTTCAAGGTTCCGGAGACGGTCAGCCCTCTTGCCAAAGCCTCGCGTCGGCCTTTGCGCTCGTCCATCAAGAGCACATCCGCCTCCATCTGCAACGCAAGTGTGATAGCCTCTTGCTCTCCTTGACCAAGCGCAAGCGTAAGATCAGGGTTGGTGACCGTGTGAATTTCAACCCAGTCGGGCAAATTCGAAATCCAGTCGCTGACTAGCTGCGGTGCCCCGGGATTTCGGAGCTCGAAATACACCGCTTGCGGAATAATTACCGGCCATACAACTGCGGCAGCAGGTCAATCACACCGATGAGCAATAGATAGTTGAGCGGGCTAGTATCCGAGACGACAATCATCGCGAGGATGTTTTATGCAAAGATTCTCGATCCTGGTCTAAATCATTGAGGTCATAGTGGAGCAGAGCGTCATGGCTCCTGAGAAACTCTTCGGTTTGCCAGAAGCTCAACCCCAGCAGCTCAGCCACTTGCCCCCTTGACAGCTTCTCTGTTCGGTATCCTTCGATCGCGAACGCCTCCAACAATTCACGCGAAATGCTTCCGCTAGTTCGCTCGATCTGTTCGGCTATGGTATCGGGAATCTCGATCGTCAGCTCCACCGTCGCGCCTCCTGTTTCGGATTTCCCCTTATGTCTCATCGTAACACAAGTCTTGCGCTCTCGACGCGTCAAAAAATTTCGAGTTGAGGGCCAGATCGGTCTTCAAGTGAATCAGCGTGCCGTCGAGAGAGTGTTAGATAGAGTTGACATGGTTTTGGGCTTTTGTTGTACTCAGTAAAGCGAATCGGGCGCATCAGAACCTCACGTCGGAATAGACGTATACCACCCTCTTCTTCCAAGGCCTGACATATCTGTTCATTCCTTTTGTTAATGAAGCGGCCGAATCCAAGCCTGATGTCCCGAGACCAAAGCCCGCTTTCAGAATCAATAGGGATCAGATGCCGCGCCATCTTTCTGCTGAAATGGGTTCCCTCGGATTGGACTTTGCCCAAGTATGACCTCGGTCGCCGTCCCAAACAAACTCTCTCTGAAGCTTGGGAATCGCAAAACGGCCATGATCGACGTCACGAAGCAAGCTGCCGAGTTTCTTTCTTGTTATCGCGACTTTGATTCCGTTCATTAGCCGCCTTCGAACTGGTCTCTAGACGAGTCAAGTCTTACTAGAATTGAGTCAGAATATAGTTTGCTATTCTTCTTCTTGCTTAAGTCTTGCAAGCACCGAGAAGTCTTCCAGCGTTGTCACGTCACCTCGGACCTCGCCGCTTGTTGCGATCTCGCGGAGCAAACGGCGCATGATCTTTCCGCTTCGAGTCTTCGGCAGCGCGTCGCTGAAGCGAATGTCGTCCGGTTTGGCAAGCGCGCCAATCTCCTTCGCGACCCATCGACGCAATTCTTCTTTCAACTCATCCGAAGCTTCATTCCCCAATTCAAGTGTTACGAACGCGGCTATAGCCTGGCCCTTCACCTCATCCGGACGCGCGACGACGGCCGCCTCAGCTACCCTGGGATGGGCCACCAGAGCCGATTCCACCTCCATCGTCGAAAGCCGGTGTCCGGAAACGTTGATCACGTCGTCTACGCGGCCCATAATCCAGAAGTATCCGTCTTCATCTTTTCGCGCGCCGTCGCCCGCAAAATAAACGCCTGGAATCTCTGACCAGTATTGGCTAACGTAGCGATCCGGATCGTTGAAGATCGTTCGCAGCATAGCCGGCCACGGGCGCTTGATGACCAGGAATCCGCCCGATCCCGGCGGCACCGGTTCACCCTGTCGAGTAACCACGTCGGCGATCACTCCGGGAAACGGGCGCGTAGCCGAGCCGGGTTTGGTTGCGATCGCGCCGGGCAGCGGTGTGATCATTATCATTCCGGTTTCGGTCTGCCACCAGGTGTCGACGATCGGGCAACGCTCGCGGCCGATCACTTCGCGATACCACATCCACGCTTCCGGGTTGATAGGCTCACCTACAGTGCCCAGCAACCGGAGGCTTTTCATTTCGTAGCGGCGAGGCCAGCGCTCGCCCCACTTCATGAAGGCGCGAATTGCGGTCGGCGCCGTGTAGAAGACATTAACCTTGTGGCGCTCGATCATCTGCCAGAACCGATCCGGCTCCGGGTGATTTGGGGCGCCTTCGTACATCAAAGTCGTTGCGCCGTTTTGCAGCGGTCCGTAGACGATATAGCTGTGACCGGTGACCCATCCGATGTCGGCAGTGCACCAGTAAACGTCTTCGTCTTTCAGATCGAAGACCCACTTGGCCGTGATGTAAGTACCAACCGAATAGCCGCCTGTTGTGTGAACGACTCCCTTCGGCTTGCCCGTGCTGCCCGACGTGTAGAGGATGTACAGCGGATGCTCGGCGTCGAGGGGTTCGGCTTCACAGTTGTCTGAGGCTACTGCCATCAACTCGTGCCACCAGTGATCGCGGCCCCATTCCATTTTGATGTCGGAGCCGGTGCGCTTGTAGACGACTACGGTTTTGACCGAAGGACAAGACGACAGAGCTTCATCGACGGTCGGCTTCAAGGGAATCTCCGCGCCGCGCCTGTATGCTCCGTCCTGAGTGATGACCGCTTTGCACTGGGCGTCGTTGATGCGATCGACAAGCGCGTTCGCCGAGAAGCCTCCAAAGACGACCGAATGTGTCGCGCCGATCCGCGCGCAAGCGAGCATCGCGATCGGAAGCTCCGGAGTCATGCCCATGTAGATCGCGACGGTGTCGCCCTTCTCGATGCCGAGCGACTTCAAAACATTTGCGAACTTCGAAACTTCGATGAGCAGTTGCTGATAGGTTAGCGTTCGGAGTTCGCCGGGCTCGCCTTCCCAGATGATCGCGGCCTTGTTGCGGCGCCAGGTCGCGACGTGCCGATCGAGGCAGTTGTAGGAGAGATTAATCTGGCCGCCCGAGAACCACTTCGCCCACGGCGGGTTCCACTCGAGGACCTTGTCCCACTTGCGAAACCAGTGAAGATCTTCCGCGATGCGCCCCCAAAACTTGTCGGGGTCTTGTTCGGCCTCACGGTAAAGTTGTTCATACTCTTCGAGGCTTTTGATGCGTGCTTGTCGGCTGAACTCCGGTGGTGGTTGAAAGACTCTTTTCTCTTTCAGAATCGAATCAATGGACTGCGACATTCTGGCTCCTCCGTCAGCTCAGGATACCGTTGAGACTGAAAACTATCAACGCCGGTTGCCGTCTCAATGAGCGGTCACCGCTGAATCGAAGATTGAGTATAGGCGGTCCGTCGCCCATTACACGGGCTTGCGGAATTTCTACCCGGGGACCGACTTGCCGGCCGTTCCCAGCAAGTCCGAGGTTTAAACACACCCGAGGCGGCCGCATAATGTCCGCATAATTGACAGACAAATCGCACAGGCTTAAAGTGAGCAAACCTGAAGCGATAGTCGGTGGCGCGCGAATGCTCGATAATCGCGCTAGTCTCTTTCCCTCCTCACCGTGCGCGGAGGTCGTATGCGCGTGGGCAAGTTCACAAGAAGTTTTTGCGCTCGTCGGACGGCGTGGTTGTTCACCCTGTTGCTGGCGCTGTTCCAAGTCATAAGGAGCGAACAGCTTCCAGTCAAGATCTACACCACCGCCGATGGCCTTCCGCGGGACTCGATCAATCGGATAGTGCGAGACTCGCATGGGTTTCTCTGGTTCTGCACCGAAGAGGGACTCTCACGCTTTGATGGCTACAAGTTCACCAACTACACAAAGGCTCAAGGGCTGCCCAGCCGACAAATACTCGATCTGCTGGAAACACGCGATGGTGTCTACTGGGTTGCAACCGTCGACGGTCTTTGTCGATTCAATCCCGATGGCTTTCCGCCAAGGCAAGCGAGCGCCACGCGGGTTGAAGGGAATGCGGGTGACAAACCGATGTTTGTTGTTTATGGCTCAGACGAAGGCGCAGCAACGGGAGAGATCAGCGTACTCTTTGAAGATCATTCAGGCGCCGTCTGGTTGGGAACCTCGTCCGGACTCTTTCGTCTAGAACAGTCGGGCGAGCAGGTCAAGGTTCATTTTGTAGATTTGGGAATGCCTGCTCACACGGTTGAAGACAGATACGTTATGGCAATCGCTGAAGACCAGCAGGGTGCGTTGTGGGTCGGGGCTCGATCGAGCGGACTCTATCGGTATTGGGCTGATGGTCGCGTCGAACATTACACCGTTCGGGATGGACTGCCTTCTGACGGCGTTCATTCGTTGCTCGTTGACCGGGAAGGACACGTGTGGGCAGGCACGATTAACGGGCTATGCGAACTCGTTTCAGACCCACTGCGTAACCGTCCGGTTGTTGCGCACCTGTACACAGAGAAAGACGGAATTGCTGGCGGTTGGATCTCCTGTCTGTTCCAGTCATCGGATGGGCGTCTCTGGGCCGGGAGTAAGGGGTTAAATGAATTTGTCTCAACAGCTAGCGACAATGGTCAGCACTTTTGGAGCTACACCAAGGCCAATGGCGTAGGCGGTGAGGTAGTGTGGGCGCTGGCAGAAGATCGGGATGGCAACCTGTGGCTAGGCACAAAAAACGGCGGCGCGATGAAGCTGGCGCGAAATGGGTTCACCACTTTTGGTGCAGCCGACGGGCTTGCCGAGACCGGGGCCAATGCTGTCTTTGAAGATCAGGCGGGAGTCTTGTGCGCTATAAGCAAAGGGCAATCACTGAGCAGATTTGATGGGAGCCAATTCGTCACTATTCGACCCCGCTATCCAGCCAACATCACTTGGTTCGGCTGGGGCTGGAATCAAGTGGGCTTGCAAGCGCGCACAGGCGAATGGTGGCTGCCTACCGCACAGGGGTTGTGTCGTTTTCCCAAGGTCGGCAGGTTCGAGCAACTGGCGCGCACGCCGCCCAAAGCAGTCTATCTGGTGAGAGATGGTTTAGTCAGTAACGATGTCTTCCGCATCTTCGAGGATTCGCGCGGGGACATCTGGATTTCAACAATCTCTTCGGTGAATAGCGGCGTCACGCGCTGGGAGCGTGCCACCGAAACAATGCATGGCTATTCTAAGAATCCTGAATTCGTAGCGGCGAATCTGTCCAGCATCTTTGTAACCTCCTTTGCTGAAGATGGGGCGGGCAATGTCTGGATTGGTCATTCCGCTGGTCTCATTCGTTACACGGCGGGACACTTCTGTTTTTTCACAAAGGCAGACGGTGTGCCTGATGGCTGGATTCGCGCCGTCTATCTGGACCACAATCATCGGCTCTGGATTGCGTCAGGGAAGGGTGGCTTGAGCCGCATTGACGACCCACAGGCGGAGCATCCGCATTTTATCACTTACAGTACGTCCGAAGGACTCTCCAGCGATGAGGTTGATTGCGTCACCGAAGACCAATGGGGACGCGTTTATGCCGGGACTGGTCGCGGAGTTGACCGTCTTGACCCCGCAACCGGACACATCAAACATTACACTGCGGCTGATGGATTGATTAGCGGCTATGTATTGAGCGCCTTTCGTGACCGGCAAGGCGCCCTGTGGTTTTGCAGCGACAAAGGACTCTCGCGTTTTGCGCCTGAACCGGATTTGCTGCAACGACCGCCGCCCATTCTCATCAGCGGTCTGAAGATCGCCGGTGATTCGCAGCACATCTCCGCTTTGGGCCAGACAGAAATGTCGATGCTCGAGCTCGCGCCGGGGCGAAATCAGATTCAGATCGAATTTGTGGGCCTGGGATTCAGCGCAGGCGAGACGCTGCGTTACCAGTACAAACTGGAAGGCGCGGATAAAGATTGGGGTGAGCCAACAAGTGAGCGCACGGTCAATTACGCGAGCCTGCGTCCGGGAACCTATCGCTTCCTGGTGCGCGCAGTCACGTCGGACGGCGCGCTGAGTGAAACCCCCTCTGTTGTTGCTTTCAGAATCCTGCCGCCGTTCTGGCAAAGTTGGTGGTTCGTTACTCTTGCAGCTCTGTTCATCGGGTTGGCGATCTTTGCGGCCTACCATTATCGCGTCGCGCGATTGATCGAGCTTGAACGTGTTCGCACTCGAATCGCGTCAGATCTGCACGACGACATCGGATCTAATCTGTCAGTTATAGCAGGCCTCAGTGATAAGTTGCTTCGGCAAGCCGAAGGACAAGACCCGGCGCCAAACGAACAGCTCTCGCTGATTGCGTCTGTCTCGCAACGTTCGCTCGAGGCGATAAGCGATATCGTCTGGGCGGTTAATCCCAAGAAGGATCACCTCCAAGACCTCACTCGCAGGATGCGACTGTTCGCCGACGAAGCATTCTTCATCCACAACATCGAGCTTCAGTTTTCAGCCGATACGGCAAACGATGCTAGGGTAACAGCAGAGACTCGTCGCGAAGTCTTCCTGATTTTCAAAGAAGCCGTCAACAATATCATCAAACACTCCGGCTGCTCGTTAGCAGAGGCGCATCTCACACTTAACCACAAGATGCTGATTCTTGAAGTAAGCGACAACGGGCGAGGATTTGATCCGGTGCACGTCCGCGCAGGCGAAGGACTCGCAAGCATGCGAAGACGAGCCGAAAAGATCGGCGCGGAGATGGAAGTGACCGCGAAACCGGGCGAGGGCGCGACGGTCCGGCTGAGAGCGCCGCTCGGTTGAACTGTGTAACTACCTAGTGACTTACCGAAAAAGTCGTCGTAGTCTAGGGGCGCATCAAAAAGGCCAATGTCAGAAGAAGCAGAAATCACAGCCTCGGCTGCCACCCCAGTTATCCGCGTGGCAGTGGTCGAAGATCACCGAGTATATCGAGACTATCTGGTGGCTCTACTGAACGGGACTCCTGGACTTCGGTGCACCGAGAGCTTTCGGTCAATGGAGGAAGCCCTCGAGAGGATTGCAGTTGATCTGCCCGATGCTGCGCTCGTAGATATTGGCCTGCCCGGAATGACCGGCGTGGAAGGAATAAAGATTCTAAAAGACCGCTATCCGACGATACTGCTTCTCGCGCTGACCGTTTACGATGACGACGAGCGCATTTTCGCGGCGTTGTGCGCGGGGGCCTCTGGCTATCTGCTCAAGAAGACCCAGCCCGCGGAGCTTATCGAAGGCCTCAAAGGTGTGATCGCTGGAGGGGCGCCGATGTCGCCGGAAGTCGCCCGTCGGGTAGTCAAACTGTTCCGCGAGATTCGACCTCACGAGAAAGCTGATTATCACCTCACCCCACACGAAACCAAAATACTCAAGCTGCTGATGGAAGGCCGCAGCTACCGGACCGTTGCCTCCGAGCTTAAAGTCACTCCCAGCACGGTCAGCTTCCACCTTCAGAGAATCTACGAAAAACTACAGGTCCACTCCAAAACAGAAGCCGTCGCAAAGGCCCTGCGCAACCGGCTCATCTGATCAGCAAGCGCCTTCATTTTACTGTACAGGTGCACGGTGACTTCCACCCCCGGGTTGGATTACTTATATCGCGCGCTGGCCGCGAAGGAGGAATCAGCGGCGATGTTAAACCGCGTTGAAAAAAGCGACGATCAACAGACGCTCATTTGAAAACTGCCCGGTAGTACCTCACCAGTCACCGAGCCATTGAACCGCCGACAACTTGTCCATCATTCATAGGAGGAGGAGTGAACGTCATGAAAACCGCGAACAATCGGATTAGACTAATCGCTATAGCCGCGCTGCTGCTGGTAGGTTCCTCAGCCGCGCTCGTCTCCAGAGTCCGCGCACTTCCGCTCTGTCCTAGTTGCAGAAATCTCCGTTTCACCTTTGGGATGCTGGACATCACCGCAGGTCAGACGGCGCGCCTCAACGTGGTCAATGCGTTACCGCAGCCGCCGCCGATTTATCCAAGTCCTCCGCCGACCCGATTGACTCTGATGTTCGTCGATGGCAACGGCAATCCTTTCAACATCGCCGGCGCGCCCTTGCAGACCACGGTGACCCTAGGTCCGGGCCAGTCTGCATTTCTGGACCTGAACGGAGATGCTTTGCCGGTTGGACCACCCGTTTATCCGTCACCGCCACCCCAACGGGTCCAGATTCGCGCTGTGCTCCCAAGCTGCGACGGATGCGATCAAGGCTTCGTCATACCTACGTTGGAAATGTTCGACAATGCCACCGGGAAGACCACGCTGGTGGTGCCCGACACGCCTGCGATCGCCAGAGTCGACGGCACATCTTAGAAGATTGTGGCGAAAGGCGCCGTTGGCGGACGTTCCAAAACATCAGCATATCCATTCATTGATTTCTGCAAAGCAAGGAAGGAGGTAACAAGGATGAGCACATCTAGCCGTTTAAAGATCAGTTTTTTGGCGGTCGTGATTGCAACGGTCCCATTACTTGTTCAAGCGCTCGCCGATGACGCGATCGCCTTGCAAGATGGCTTCGAAACTCAAAAGAGCCGAACCATCACGGATCCGTGGCAAACGGAGGGATCTGGTGCAAAAGGTATTGACATTGGACTCGGGCTGGCCAGCTCTGGAAAGAACAATGCCTTCATCAGAACCGATTCGCGCGAATGGAACGCAATTACGCGGTTTGTCAACGTTACGCCATTCGCCACCTACCGGGCGAGCGCGATGGTTCGGACTTCTGGAAACGTCCGAGACGGCTACATGGGCGTACGCGACGAACTCGGCGAAGTGATTAAGGAGGTCAAATTCGGGCCCTTGCCCAATTACACAAATGTCTTTGTCGACTTTACGACGCCGCGTCGAACTGTTGTGAAATTCTTCATTGGTTACTGGGCGCCGGCCCAAGATTCGTGGATCCAGTTGGACGATGTGGTAGTCAGCAGGTCGATCCGTCTTGATGGAGGGGCGATTTGAGTACTAGGCACGCTAAAGCGAAAGGCTCAATATGATCGCCGGCTGTATTGGGAGTCACCGCAAAGCAGCAGGCAGCGGCGTCGTCGAGCGGAATTAGAGGCCGAAGAATGCGGTCTGCGACAAGCACGTCAGCTCGCGAAAGACGGGCGAAGGCCTCGGCAGCGAGTCAAAAGCAAAGGAGTAAGAAATGAAAGGTCACGTAATATTCCGTTTGGCTCTAGTTCTAGCACTCTTGGCATCTTTAGGTCTGATCGTAGCAAGCACGCAGGGTAGCCAAATCAGGACTAACGCGCCAGGACTAGATACGCGACGCGAGGTAGTAGGCGATAGCGAGAATGGCATTGGCGTGAGAGGCGCCAGCGTCAATGGCGAAGGCGTTTTTGGCCAAGGCGGCACGAACGGTGTGCACGGCCGATCTGCCGCCACGCGCCACAGTGGCGTGTGGGGCGAAAACACGGGCAGTGGTTTTGGTGTGGCCGGATCCAGCAACAACGGGACTGGAGTGTTTGGCAAAGGTCGCATTGGCGTCGACGCCAGCGGCGACATTGGCATGCAGATTTTTGGCGGGCAGATTGGACTTGTGATCAAGGCTGCACAACCAGCTGATTTTATCCAGGCCTACCAAGGTCCCGACAGGATAGTGTTCAGAGTGGATAACGACGGCAGGGTTCACACTGGTGGAGCAGATGTGGCGGAATTCATTGTGACAAGTGGCGCGCCACAGCCCGGAGATGTTGTGGTGATTGATCCGAATCACCCTGGCCAGTTTAGCCTTGCGACGACGCCTAATAGCACGGCCGTCGCCGGCGTTATCTCTACGCTTCCAGGCATGGTGATGAACTCGAAGCAGTCAGGTCAATCGAGGTTGAGCGCAGGACCGCAACTCGCGTTGGCCGGCCGTGTGCCAGTCAAGGCCAGCGCCGAGAACGGCGCAATTCGTCCCGGTGATCTACTTGTTACTTCGTCTACACCTGGCCGCGCAATGCGCGCACCAACCAATCCCATACCTGGCACAGTTCTCGGCAAGGCTCTTGGCAATTTGGACCGTGGTGTCTGCGCCATTGAGATGTTAGTGATGCTGCGGTGAGATAGGTCGTTCAACAAGATGACCGGACTTCAAACAAACAGCAAGTCGGTGTGCATTGAACGGACCGCTTGGGTAAATCGGTCTAGTACGGACAACGCACGTATGTGCACATAGGAGGACGCGATGGCAACCAACCTAACCCCCTGGCTACCGGGCATGGATTTCGGCGCCGGGATCAACAGTCTGAACGGGGAGATCAAAGGCGATGCGGTTGTCAGGACGTCGCCCGAACCGACGCTCGATCATCTGGCGCAGGAAGTCAGCCTGGAGATGCGAAGGATCGATTCGCTGGACGATGTGCTCGAGTCCTTGAACATATCCGTAGAAGCCGATGGTCGTTACGGACTGGTATCGGGATCGGCTCGCTTTGACTTTGCAAAACGCACGCACATCACTGAATACAGCACCTATTTCCTGATCAAGGTCACGGTCTCGAATGGGTTCCAGAGAATGCGGGACGTGACGTTGAAAGACGGTGCTAGGAATCTGCTCGCCTTAGGAAAGCTGGACCAGTTTAGGGATGCGAATGGTGACTGTTTCGTCGTCGGGATGCAGAGTGGCGGCCAGTTTTTTGGACTTCTGGAATTCTCAAGCCGAACCAGTCTCGAGCAGAAAGACATTTCAGCAAGTCTGAACTTTTCTTTTAACAGCCTCACGGCCTCCGCAAGCCTCTCAGCCGAGATTAAGCATCACCTTGAAGAGAAACACGCGAGAGAGGACTTATCCCTGCACTTCTACGTGGAAGGTGGAGATCCACAAAAGGCCCTGCCGGTCAAGGAGGACGACAAGGGCGCGATCGACAAGTTGATTGAATACGCGCGGAGCTTCCCAACAGATGTTGCCACGCATGGGAAACCAATCGCGGTCGAGTTGATGTCTTACCGGAGCCTAGACCTGCCAAACCCACCGAACTTTGTCGACATCGAGAATCAGCGCGAAAGCCTGACCATCATGATGAGGCAGCGAAACGAGGACTTGCTCAATCTCGACAAGATCGACTACATAGTCAACCACCAGGATGAGTTCGACGGCTTGAATGCGAACGTATTACAGGATCTGCAAAACAATAGAAATCTGCTCGCGCAGCGAATCAACAGCATTACCAAGTTGTCGTCGCGGTGCGCTGATGATCCCCGGCAGTGCGAGATTCCAGCCTCGTTGGGGCCGGTCGCGATTGGTCAGTTGCCCAGTCGCAAGAAGGCGCTCGAAGAGGACCCCATCGAAAAAAAGGTGCTTATTCTTCCTGGGGACAGGGTAGATTGGTTCCAGGAAAAGGGGCGTCGAAGGGTCGTCAACGGTTGGCAGATTCAAGAATACCTCTCGGAGATCGCTGGGCAAGCGGAGGGAGACAGGCAGGGCGCGGCAATATACTTCAACTCGCAGACGAATGACGCCTTTGAAGTTCACGGAGATATCTATCGGAAGTATAAGTCGATGGGCGCCGAAACTAGCAAGGAGCTCGGGTTTCCCGCTTCCGACGAGCAGAGCTGGATAAACGACCAACACGGACGGATGACTTTCTTCGAGCACGGCCACATAACCTGGTTGCGCGCTACCCGTGAGGTGGAGGTTCACACCAACTCTCCGGATATATCTAGATTAATTGAAAACACCTCAATCAACTTGCTAGACATCCTCAATCCTCACTGAAGACCAGATGGTTGGTGGGACCTCGCGACGCTCTTGCCTCTATTACCAGGACGCACCGGGCGTCACACCTTAAGTTCAAGAGCGAGTTCGGAGTCAACGTAAGGAGGAGAAGATGATCAATGACAACGTCAGTTCTGCGGAAATTGTTCTCAGATGTAATTCTTCGCAAAGGGTTGTGATGGTGACGATGACAAACGACGACGACCCGATCACGTTTGATGGCACGCTCTGCGCCTTTGACGGATCGGATTCCATCGCAGTCAATTTGAAGCTGCCACACGATGCCCTGAGAGATACCCGGGTGGAACAGCCGTCTGACAGCGAATTGGTCTTATTGGACCCGGAGGGTAATCAGACAAGCTACAAGGTCAGTGACTATTCCATTGTGCGTGCGATAGGCGGGAAGTACCAGATTCATTCCGGGACTTATGTAGATGACCAAGGGAATGAGTCTGAGTTCGTACTAAGCACCGACCCAGTGCCAGTCGTTGTCGTCGTTCTCGTAATAGCTTGCGTGGCAATCATCGGTTGCATTGCCATCGCAGACCGCGCTGCAGTCCTCTGCAAACAACAACAGGCCGACGCAATAAAGGCTTGCAGCGCCGCTGGCGGGCTCCCGAATCCTAAGCTTAGCACGCAGTACGCGCCAAAATTCGATTTCGAAGCGAAGAAGTTTTCGATTGGTTGCAGCGTCGAATGCAGCCTCGAGTGCACGCGGATGCCGTCGTGAAGGGAGGAGTATGTAACCATGTTTGACGAAACAGCGGAGATCACCGATGAAGAAACAGACGAGAATACTTCTGAACCTAGTCCAGATCTAGTGAAAGAGGTACTCGAAGGAACTCACGTACTAGCTGACCTGGCCGAAGCAGCCTCCATTGCTGCAAACGTCGGAGAAGAAGTGGTCCAACCAATCGGCGCAGTCGTTGGCATAGCCGTGATGGTGTTGAATGTGTGGCGAGCGCTGGAGCTTCCCAATCGGACTTGCGCCTACCAAGGACTGTGTTACGGACTCATGTACCGCGTCCTTGATATGGGCGACCCCGCACCAATCCCAGCTGGCCTGACCGCACGGGACCGTTCAGCGCTACGGAAGGTGATGAAAGGTTCGCAGAGGGTGTGGCGGAGACGAAGAAACGGCTCAACGACGGTCAAAACGGCGTGAGACGAAGGAATCTCACTTTACTGGCGACAACCAAGCGCGGACCGAAATCAGTAGTCAACAGCCTCTGGCAACACGCTATCTCCGATGATGACCGTCTCCTAAGGAGGTTCACGATCGGTTGGCCAAACGTTGATCCTAACGGGTAACTGAAGAAAGAGACCGGATGAATTTCAATCGCGAGATTCTTTTCAGCGCTTACAAAGAGCAATTCAATACAGAGCTCAATCAGGCTCAGATAGAGAGCATCGAAAGGTTGCTCGCGTTCATCGAGAACGATCCGGATGTTTCAGACCTGCGCTGGGCTGCTTACCTCATAGCAACCGTCAAGCAAGAGTGTGCTAACCGTTGGGTGCCAATCGAAGAGTTCTCAAGTGGGAAGCAATATGAAGGCCGCTGCGATCTGGAAATACCCAACTTGGCGCTGTCCCAAGATACAAAACCCGGGGTTACGTCCAGATCACCGGGCGAGCCAACTATCGGAAGTTCTCTGCTCGAGTGGACGCCGACCTCGAAGGGAATCCGCAGCTCGCTCTGAACCCAACTATAAGCTACAGGATCGCGAGTCTTGCAAATCGCGCGGGCTGGTTCACCGGAAAGAGTCTTGGCGACTTCATTAACGATGCAGTCTGCGACTATAGAAATGCGCGGCGAATCATCAACGCCCTCGATCAAGCGGAGAAGATCCGGTCGGACGCTGAGAAACTGGAGGCGGCATTGAACGTCGGTAAACTCGCTAACTGTCTTTCTTTTTACATCACCCAGTTCAAATGAGATCGACGGTTTCGCTTGAGGCCTTTAAGCCGGTCTAGAGCCGATTCAGCGCCTTTGTGATCGTGCGACAGCTGAGTCCGTCACGGACACTAAGAGGTCTCTGCAACAGAACCGATCGGAAGGAGTACGAAAGGTGAAGAACTTCAGCATCAGGATTGCAACCGTTCTCGCTGTGGTAGTGGCTCTCGCTTACACACTTGCCATCCCCGGCTTCGCCTGGGAATCCACCAGCTGCCGGTGTCGAGTCGTCGAGGCGCGTGCGCGACAAACTCGCGCCAACGACTGGAACGAGGGCGCCGGCGCTTCGGATACTACGCAACCGCGGCGCGACAGCGGACGGTGGATCGACGAAAGAGCGCGGCGAGATGACGGACCGCGGAAGCCACCGCGGCGAAATGACGGACCGCCGAAGCCACCGCGGCGAAATGACGGACCGCCGAAGCCACCGCGGCGAGATAACGGACCCGCCACAGCCTTAACTTTCTTCAAGTTTATTACCTTCGAGGCAGGGGAACATTGGGAAATGCGCTGAAACTAGTAACGCAGACAACAGCAACGAAGGAGGAGAGTTCAGTGTATCCGAGAAGGATCGAAAAGCTTGAGCTAGCTTTCTTCGCTTTGTTTGGTCTGTCGGTTCTGATTAATGGTAGCCAAGCGCAGAAATCCGGCAATGCGTTTTCACCGATCATCCCCAAGACGTGGGACGATGTGGAAATCGCGAAGCATGAGGTTTCGCTCGCGGACCCAACCGGCTCACCCAAACACGTGTCCAGCGATTACTATTACCGAATCCCCGTGCGTCCGATTTACCAGGGCTACCCCGTCTACGCACCTGGTCATGAGCCACCAGGCTACATGGAATGGCTCAGGCAGCAGGAACCGGTCATCCTCTGGGACGATAAAGGGCACGCGCCCCCGTTAAAGACTGAGGCCGACTGGATTCGAGCAGGGGAAATCGTCTTTGATTCGCCCATTGTCTTTGACACACGTATTCGCGCCGACGAGGTCAGGAACCCCGCCTGGTACGAGAAACTTCGCGTCCCCGTCGCCAAGGATGGTATTGTGCCGGAATTCCAGTACATTGTCCGAACCAAAGGCATTGTGGAGGTCGGGAGCATCTCCTGCGCTCACTGCCACACTCGCGTGATGCCCGATGGCAGTGTCCTCAAGGGCGCTCAAGGCAATTTCCCGGTGAACAATAGCGCGGCGTGGGGATATCGGGCCGGCGCCGCGGAAGCGCGCAACAAGGAACAATACCTGGCGCAACTCCGCGCGCGCGAGAAACAGCTTCGCGGCGCACCCTGGTTGCGGCCGGATATGGAAGCGCGCGTCGACACCATGTCCGTGGAGGAGCTTGCTGATCTCTTCGACGCTGCCCCACCGGGCACCACCATTCGACAGCGCAGCAATTCGTTCCTTCCGATCCAGGTGCCTGATCTGATCGGCGTGAAGGACCGCCGATACCTGGACCGCACTGGCCTTGAGCTGCACCGCAATATCGGCGACCTCATGCGCTATGCGGCCATGAATCAAGGCGCGGACTCCTTGGGCAACTTTGCAGGGTTCATACCGGCCGACATTCCGCGGTTCACGCAATTGCCTCCGCCAGAATCCCAGAGCCGGTATAGCGACGAGCAGCTGTATGCGCTCACGCTGTGGATGTATTCGCTAAAACCTCCGCCGAATCCCAATAAGCTCGATACTCTCGCTGGACGGGGCCAGCAGGTCTTCGCGCGCGAGGGCTGCGCCATGTGCCACACGCCGCCGCTCTACACCAACAACAAATTAACTCCTGCGGAAGGCTTCACCGTCCCCGAGGAGCATCTGAAAAAGTATGATATCTTGCCGATCAGCGTGGGCACGGATCCGAACTTGACGCTAAAGACCAGGCGCGGCACGGGCTATTACAAAGTACCTTCGCTGAAGGGGGTGTGGTATCGCGGCATGTTCGGGCACAGCGGCTGGTGCGCGACGCTGGAAGATTGGTTCAATCCGCGCCGCTTGCGTGAGGATTACGTGCCGACCGGGTTCAAGCCTTACGGTGCGAAGACGTACGCGGTAAAGGGTCATCGCTTCGGTCTTACTTTGTCAGCAGATGATCGCAAGGCGTTGATCGCGTTTCTCAAAACGCTTTGATGAGCCGTCGACTAACTAGCAATAAGCAAGAGGAGTCGCTTGAAGCATTGGAGGATGAACCATGACGACCAAAACCAAAATGCATCAACGTCTGTTCGCATTAACCGTGTTTACGTTCTTCTTGCTACTTTTTTCAACCGCCTATCCGCAGTCTGAGAGCAAACCACCCACGAAGACTCAAATAGTACTTCTCGGAACAGGACATCCGATACCGGACCCGGATCGTTCAGGGCCGGCTACCGCAATCATAGTCAATGGGACGCCATACTTGATTGACTTCGGAGCCGGAGTAGTCCGGCGCCTCGGCGCTGCCGCGTACTTTAAAGGCGTCAAGGCCCTACAACCGGGCAATATGAAGATTGTTTTTGTGACGCATCTGCACGCGGACCACACGGTTGGTTTTCCAGACCTTATCTATTCTCGTTCCCAGCAACTAGATGTCTACGGCCCCACGGGCATAAAAGCCATGACCGAGCACATCATGGAAGCTTACCGTGTCGACCGCGAGGCAAAAACGCGGGCCATAAAAACTCTAGGAATGAACTCTGTCATTACGCAGGTGAACGCACACGAAATCAGCGCCGGCGTAGTCTACAAGGACGCCAACGTCACCGTAACGGCATTCCCGACCAGGCACGACCACATCGAGAGCTATGGATATCGGTTTGACACGCCTGACCGCAGCATCGTGATCACCGGCGACACAACGCCCACGTCCGCGACCATCGACGCCTGCCACGGCTGCGACGTATTGATTCATGAGGTTTATTCTGAAGCTGGGGCCAAGACCTCGCCAAACTTTCAGAAGTTTGCCCCAACGTTTCACACCTCTACGACACAGTTGGGGGAGCTTGCTAAGAAGGCAATGCCTGGATTGCTGATTCTTTACCACGTAGGAACCTTTCGAATACCTTCGACGTGCGAGGATGTGGAGAAAGAGATGCGCCAGGCTTACAGCGGAAAGTTTGTTTGTGGAAGCGACCTCGGTATCTACTGATCGAGTTCATCGGAGCTGATCAGGTTGAATATCGACGCTTGAACATAGATATCGATCGCGAAGAGGAGGCTTCCATGCATAGAAGAACCATCAAACAACTTGCGCTTGCTTTCTTACTTTTGTTCGGACTTTTTGTCATAGTCACTCGCGGACGGGCGCAGAGATCCGGAACTGCCTTTACACACACAATCCCGAAGACCTGGGACGACGAGGCTATTGCATCACTCGAAGTACCACTGGCCAACCCGGTCGGCTCACCCAAACATGTTTCCTCGGATTATTACTACCGCATCCCGGTCACTCCGATTTACAAGAGTTATCCCATTTATGCGCCGGGTCACGAGCCGCCGGACTACATAGACTGGCTAAAGCAGCAGGAGCCGGTGATCTTATGGGACGACGCTGGTCACAGGCCTTTACTGCGCAGCGAGGAACAATGGATCAAGGCCGGAGAGATGGTCTTTGAGGCTCCAGTGAAACCTGCTCTGATGTCGCTGGAGGACGTTAGGAAGCCGGCCTGGTATGAGCATTCGGGAATGCCAATTGCAAAGGACGGCAGTCTACCTATCGTCCGCTACGTTATCAAAAAGAAGGGAACGGTCGAAGTCCAGGAGTTCTCCTGCGCATCGTGCCATACGCGACTGATGCCAGATGGGAGCATTCTGAAAGGAGCGCAAGGAAATTTCCCTCTTTTACGTCCCTCAGTCTTGAGGGCGCGTGAGGCGGCTCGGCTTGCCGACCCATCGGCATATCTTCTTACATTTCGGACCATCGGTCGGGCGAGCTGGTCTGCGCCTTGGCTCACTCCAGACCCTGAGGCCCGCATTGATCAGATGTCAGCTGAGGAACTCGCGTTAGCTATGGATGCGGTTGTTCCTGCTGTTCTTCCCCGTCATCGAGCGAGTCTTCTTTATCCAACTCAGGTTCCAGATTTAATCGGTGTGAAAGACCGGCGCTATCTTGACCGCACCGGTCTTCAGCCCCACCGCTCGATTGGAGACCTGATGCGTTACGGCGCAATGAATCGAGGGATACTTGATGGCGGCGACGGCATTGCCAACCACAATGGGTTCATTCCGGCTGACGCTCCGCGCTTCCAAAAGCTGCCAGACGCTTCGACACTGGGCCGCTATAGTGATGAACAACTTTACGCCCTGGCTCTTTACATCTATTCGTTGCAACCGCCGTCCAATCCAAACAAATTCGATGCGCTGGCTGAGCACGGACAGAAGGTTTTCGAGCGCGAAGGCTGCGCCATGTGCCACACGCCGCCGCTGTACACGAATAACAAATTGACTCCTGCGAATGGATTCACCGTCCCGGAGGATCATTTGAAAAAGTATGATATTCTGCCGATCAGCGTGGGCACGGATCCGAACTTGACGCTCAGGACGAGACGCGGCACGGGCTACTACAAGGTACCGTCGCTGAAGGGTGTGTGGTATCGAAGCATGTTCGGGCACAGCGGTTGGTGCGCGACGCTGGAAGACTGGTTTGATCCGCGCCGTACGCGAGACGACTACGTTCCTACTGGTTTCAAGCCTTATGATGTGAAGACGTATGCGGTGAAGGGCCACCCCTTCGGGCTGAATCTGTCAACGGACGACCGCGACGCGTTGAGTGCGTTTCTCAAGACGCTTTGAAAGGATGTGATTCTATGAAGAGGATGCTTGTCACCGGGTTGCTCGTCATCACAGCGACGTCCGATGCTACTGGCCAGATGAAGAATTCAAGCATTCCCGCAAATAGCGATGTGGGGCAAGAGATCAGGCAGGTAGAGGTGAAACGACGTAAAGCTTTGCTACAGAGCGACACCACAGCACTCGAACAGATCTTCGCGGATGACTACATGATTACGAATCAGTTCGGTCAGGTCCAGACAAAGGCTCAGATGATTTCAGACCTCAAGTCGGGCGCTCTCAAGTTTGAGTCAATCGATGAGGACGACGTTATTATCCGCACCTATGGAGACGCGGCCGTGGTGACTGGCCGAACTACGTCGAAACACAAGGGTAGGCAAAGCATGCAAGTCCGATTTACGCGCGTCTATGTGAAGCGACAGGGACGTTGGCAGACAGTAGCTTACCAAACCACCCGGATCGTGCAGCAATAACCAGGATGGTGGACGATGCCGCACGCTCTACTTGTCCGCTGGAGCCCAGCATGGACGTGGCGCTCGTGACTTCATTGAGCAGATTACGGCGTGAGACCGACGCGTCGCACCATATCTGCATAGCGCGGGTCCGAGTGCAGGCTGTCGAACTCGGGCACTGACTTCAGGATCGTCATTCTCCCTTCGCGGTCCTCGTAGGCTTTTTCGAGCCAGTCAAACGTCTTATCCTGTTCGCCAAGTCCTGCATAGACCATCGCCACGTGGTACGGCGAGATGTATCTCTCTCTTGATGACGCCAACAATTCTTCTAATATCTTCCGCGCTTCAGTAAGGCGGCCCGACACCGCATAGGTATATCCGATCAACGACAGTACTTCTGCGCTGCCCCTCAAAAGATCTCGTGCCTTTCGAGTTCCGTGAGCACCTCGTCGTAGATACGCTTTTCTTTGTAAGACCTCCCTAAGAACAGGTGCGGCCCGCCATGGTTCTGGTCTATCTCGAGCGTCTTCCGGCACTGCTCGATCGCCTCATCAAACCGGCGCGAAAAGTAGAGTATCCTTGCAACCTGGACGTTTATTGGGAGGGAGAGTGGATCAAGCTCGTGGGCCCGTTGGATCTCTGAAAAGGCTTCCTGGTGCCGCACCATCACAATTAAGTAGGAAGCATAGAGCTGATGAGCTGTCGGATTATTTGGGCTTAGCTCGAGGGCACGCTTGAATTCGGTTTCGGCCCCTGTGCAAGGAAGAACATCAGAAGCAGAGCGGGATTTCCAGCACTGCTTGAAGATCGAGCCTGCGCTGAAAGCATCTCTTGAAGAGCACATCGATAAAGTGAGGCGAAAGATTGCATCGGAGTAACGACGCTGTCGTTGCTCAGTTCCCGCCCCAATTGGACTGTTAGATAAGCAGACGATCTTGTTGTGTCATGTCTGAGATTCTCTAGCGGGATTAAGACGGATTTTGGGGACGCGGCCGGTTTAACCGCCTAGCTGTTGAGTCAGCTCTGCTTACACTTTTCGCCGATCAGTCTTTTAAGCGCCTGCGCGTCTTGATCGCTGGCGTCGAGCTGTAGCGCTTTGTCAACCGAGGCCTGAGCCCCAGCGCAGTCGTTCTTCAAGACTGCAATTCGCCCAAGCAGGACGTGCGCCGGCACAAGTTTTGGATTCCAAAAAACTGCGGCCTTCAGCGCGTTCGAAGCTCGATCGAAATCGCCTTTGCGCTCATACACTCGGCCCATTAGCAGGTGCGCGTCGTAGTTCTGAGGCGTGATCTGAAACAGCTTCCCAACCGCTTCTAACGCGTCCCCATCCCGGCCGTTGATAAAAGCGTTGCGGGCAGTCTCCAAAAGTTGATCGGCTTGCGGAGTCAGACTGCTGATCTGGGTCTGCGTATTCAACCGATCATCCTGTTCTCGCTTGTATCGATAATAGTTGATCTTGCTGAAGCCTGTCTTAACTCGCGACAGCGGCGGCACGCCCTTCGTCTCCCACTGCGCAAACGAGGGCAAGAGCTTTTTCGCCTGGTCGGAAGCGGCGGTGGCTTCAGCCTGGTCCCCGGCTGCCGCGAGCGCTTTGCATAGAATGTAAAACGCTTCTCCGTCCGACGCTCGGAGCTTCGTCTCGTTCTTGAGCGTCTTGGCTGCGTTCGTGTTGTCTTTCGCTAAAAAGTAAGCATAGCCCAGGTTGAAAAGCGTGTCGGTGTCGCGCGGAGCCGCGTCTGATGCGGGTTTCAAATGATCGATCGCGTCCTTGTACTGCTTCTGCTTTATGAGCAGCACGCCGATGTTGTTGTAAACCTCGAACAGCGGAAGCCTCGACGCCAGCTTCTTGAGCGTCGCGAGCGCCGCATCGGTCTGACCGAGCGCCTCTTGCGCCACGCCGACGTAGAACTGCGCTTCGTCGTAACGCGGATTCTTCTCGTCTATCAGCACGAGCTGTTCTAAGGCTTCCTTGTGCTCGCCGGCCTCGAAGCGAATGCGGCCCAATTCGAAGATCGCTGCGATGTACTGGCTCTTTGTTTTTTCTGCGTACTCTTTGATCGCGTGCTCGAGGAAACCAACGCGCGCATCGCGGTCGCGGGTGAGCGTGCCTTTGATGAAGTTCTCAAATGCGCCGATCGGTGCAACAGTCGCGTCGGTCGTGATCTGATCGCGCGAGAACGGCAGTGCCTGATTGTGCTGATAAAGAATCTCGTACGCCAGATCGCCCTGAAGCTTCTGGAGGTCGACGAGCGGGCCGCCGCGATTGTACTCCTTGCCCGCAAGCCTCCCTTCGCGGATATCAACGACGCGAGCG
>Ga0114129_10003403_pt1 | contig 22352 bp, 18 predicted proteins | sample RhiMetdeltSRZDD1_FD_80071 | JGI IMG/M metagenome (GOLD analysis project Ga0114129, IMG submission 80071) | Populus rhizosphere microbial communities from Tennessee, USA - Rhizosphere MetaG P. deltoides SRZDD1 (version 2) (version 2) | ecosystem: Host-associated > Plants > Roots > Rhizosphere >... | reverse complement strand
TGTATTGCTACACCGACGCTCCTCGTTCGACTTGCATGTGTTAAGTACGCCGCCAGCGTTCGCTCTGAGCCAGGATCAAACTCGCCAAGTAAAAGCGATGAACCTGGTCCTCAAGCTCGAACGTGTTACTGCGTTGAAGCTGCAGTCACTCGGCCGAGCGCAAGGTACTCGTTAGAACGGATGGTGCTCACACCTTTTCGGTGAGCCAGTAGCATATGCGACTGTCAAAGAACGCTGCGGTCAGCTTTGGAAGGTGACCGGATCTACTTCTAAACCGTTGCCCGCGCGTTACGCGGGCGAAGACTGAATATACTCATCGATCTATAGGCTGTCAAGCTTTTGGACGACTTTGCGACGCCGCGTGGTCAGACGCGTGGCGGCGCGATTATCAGCCGATTAATCCGACGCTTGCCCAGCCTGAACGTGTGGTTGCCGGGGGCGGTCGGCTGGTCGATCGACGTGGCGCGGACGCCGTCGACCTCGACGCCACCCTGTTGGATGAGACGACGCGCCTCGGACGTCGACGGAACCCAGCCCGCCTCCTTGATGACCTTCCAGAGAGGCCAGTTTGCGGCTTCGGGCGGAAGCGGTTTGGCGTCTTCCCAGTCCTCGACGGCGTCCGTCCCTGCGCCGGGAGCACCGAAGCGTGCCGCGCTGGTGGCTTCGGCCCGGGTCATGGCCTCGTCGCCGTGCACCAGCGCGGTGACCTCCCGTGCGAGCACCCGCTGGGCTTCGCGCTTCTCTGGCGCCTCGCGCACGGCCGTTTCGAGCTCGTCGATGCGCTCCAGTGGAAGGAACGTGAAGTATCGGAGAAAGCGCACGACGTCGGCGTCCGGTGTGTTGAGCCAGAACTGGTACATCTCGTACGCCGATGTCTTGGCGGGATCCAGCCAGATCGTGCCGGACTCCGTCTTGCCGAACTTCGAGCCGTCGGTTTTGGTCACCAGCGGCAGGGTGAGGCCATACGCGGCGCGGCCATGAATGCGCCGGATCAGCTCGACGCCCGCGGTGATGTTGCCCCACTGGTCGCTGCCGCCCAGCTGGATCGAGCATCCATGCAGGAGCATGAGCGACATGAAATCGTAGGCCTGCAGGACCTGGTAGCTGAATTCCGTGAACGAGATACCGGCGCTCATGCGCGTTTTCACCGACTCGCGCGCGAGCATGGCGCCGACGGGAAAATGCTTGCCGACGTCACGCAAGAAGCCGATCACGTCCAGCTCGGACAGCCACGCGTAGTTGTCGGCGAGGATGGCCGCCTGCGGCCCGCGATCGAAGTCGAGAAACGGACGGACCTGACGCTTGAGCCGCTCGGCCCACTCGGCCACTTGTTCTTTCGGGTTCAGCGCCCGCTCGCCAGCCTTGCCGGCCGGATCACCGATCAGTCCGGTTCCGCCGCCGACGAGGACGATCGGTCGGTGCCCGGCCAGCTGCAGCCGACGCAGCGCCAGCAGCGGCAAGAGACTACCCACGTGCAGGCTGTCGGCGGTGGGATCGAAGCCGACATAGGCGGTTCGGCGGCCCGAAGCTAGGTGGGCATCGAGCTCGTCGGGGGTGGTGACATCCGCAATCAGCTCGCGGCGCTGAAAATCGCGCAACAGATCCGAGCGCATGGCCGGGGAGATTATCGCACCGGTATAATGGCGGCGCATGGCCTCTGAGAGCAATTCGGCCGGAGGCCGGCGGTTCGCGCCCGGCCGCCGGCGTTGGCTCCGGTTTCTTCTCATGCTCGTCGGCATCGGCTCGCTCGTCATGGCCGCCGCCGCGGGCGTCCTCGCGTTGTGGGCCTTCACGATCCTGCCCCGCAGTTTGCCGTCCGTGAAGACGCTCGAGACCTTCCAGCCGCTGCAGGGTACGAAGGTCTACGACGACAACGATGAGCTGCTCACCGAGCTGCACGTGGAGCGGCGCATCTTCGTCCCGCTCGCGCACATCCCCCAGTCGTTGCGCGACGCGGTCATCGCCACCGAGGACCGCCGCTTCTATTCGCACTTCGGCGTCGACCCGATCGGCGTTGCGCGCGCCGTGTACCAGAACTATCGGCGCGGCCGGATCGTGGAGGGCGGCAGCACGATCACGCAGCAGCTCACCAAGGTCTTGTTCCTCACGCCTGACAAGAGCCTCGAGCGGAAGATGAAGGAGGCGGCGCTCGCGCTCGAGCTCGAGCGCCGGTATCCCAAGGACCGCATTCTCGAGATGTATTTGAACCAGGTGTATTTCGGCAACGGCGCCTATGGCGTCGAGGCCGCGTCGCGGACATACTTCGGCAAATCGGTGACCGAGCTCGGCCCGAGAGAGGCTGCCCTGCTCGCCGGTCTGCCGCGGGCACCGACGACGTACTCACCGTTCGAGCATCCCGAAGCCGCCAAGCGTCGCCGCGAGGTCGTGCTTCGCCGCCTCGTCGAGTACGGCGCGCTCAAGGACGCCGACGCCAAGAAGCTCGCGCGCGCCGATCTCGGCCTCATCCCGCCCGAGCGGCGGCGCACGACCGGCCAATACTTCCTCGAGTTCGTGCAGCAGACGCTCGAGGGCAAATACGGCGCCGACATGGTCTTCAAAGGCGGGCTGAACGTCTACACGACGCTGAGCCCGACCATGCAGCTCGCCGCCGAGCAGTCACTGCGCGACGGCCTCAAGGCGCTGGAGGGCCGCACCAAGAATGCGCGGCCCGGCGAGCATCCCGAAGGCGCGATCGTGACGATCGAGCCGCAGACCGGCTATGTGCGCGCGATGGTCGGGGGGTACGATTTCTTCCGCAGCGAGTTCAACCGCGCCGTGCAGGCGCGGAGGCAGCCGGGCTCCGCGTTCAAGCCCTTCGTCTACGTCGCCGCGCTCGAGTCCGGCTTCACGGCGGCGAGCCGCATCGAGGACGCGCCGGTGTCGTACGCGATCGGCTCCAACGGCCAGACGTGGAAGCCCGAGAACTACGACCGCAAGTTCCGCGGCCCCACGACGCTGCAGCAGGCCGTCGAAGAGTCGGTCAACGTCGTGACGGTCAAGCTCCAGGAGCAGATCGGCCTCAACCGTACGGTACGTGTCGCGCGCCGCTTCGGTATCACGAGCCCGCTGGACGTCAACCTCAGCCTCGCCTTGGGCACCTCCGATCTGACGCTGCTCGAGCTCACGTCGGCCTACGGCGTGCTCGCCAACCAGGGAGCGTGGCTGCCGCCGACGACGATCCGGTACGTCACGGATGCGCAGGGCAAGCTGCTCGAGGAGTCCATGGCCGAGCCGCGCGAAGCCGTCGCGCCCGAGACCGCTTACGTCATCACGCACATGCTGCGCGGCGTGGTGGAGCGTGGCACCGGACAGGCCGCCAAAGCGCTCGGCCGGCCGATCGCGGCGAAAACCGGGACGACGAATGACTATTCCAACGCCTGGTTCGTGGGCTACACACCGCGGGTGGCGACCGGCGTGTGGGTGGGCTACGACCGCCCGCGCAGTCTCGGGAAGGACGAAACGGGCTCGCGCGTCGCCGTGCCGATCTGGGTGGCATACATGGGCAAGGTCCTCGGCGAGAGTCCCCGCGAGGACTTTTCCGTTCCGGACAAAGTCGTCCTGGTGCCGGTCGACCTCGACCCGTCGAACGAGTGCGTGCGAGTGGTAACGATGGCCTTCGTGCGGGGCACGGAGCCGCTGGCCTGCGGGCGCCGCCCACCACCCACGCCGTTGCCGCCGCCGGCGTCGCCGTTGCCGGGAGCGCCGCAGTCGTCCCCGCTCGTGCCCGCGCCGCCGGGAGCGCCGCAAGCCGCGCCGCTACCCGCGACGACGCCGTCCATTGCGATGCCGCCGAACACGGCGCCACCGGCCGCGATGCCGCCACCCGCTCTGCCACGCGACGCGATACCGATGTCCACCGGCGTCGCAGCGCCGGCGCCCGCCGCCGGCGCGCGGCCCCAGGGGATGCAGGGCCCGTAGGAGGCTGCGCTCAGCCCTCGGCGCGAGGGTAGCTCCCCGTGATATCCCTCCAGGGCGTGCCTGTATCGAGGAGGCGGCCGAAGACCGTCTCGAGGTCGCCGATCGGGACGCGGATCTGCTCCATCGTGTCGCGCTCGCGGATGGTGACCTTGTCGTCGCCTGCCTCACCCTTCTCGGCATCGCCCACCGTCTTGACGTCGACGGTCACGCAGTACGGCGTGCCGACCTCGTCCTGGCGCCGATAAAGGCGTCCGATGGCGGCGGTGTCGTCATACAGCGTGAGCCACCGCCGGGTCAGCCGGCGGCGCAAGTCGTGGCCCATCGCGACGATCTCCTGGCGCTTCTTGAGCAGCGGCAGCACGGCGATCTTGATCGGTGCCAGCTCGGGGTGCAGGCGCAGCACGACGCGCTTTTCGCCGCGAACCTGCTCTTCCTGATAGGCGTCGAGCAAAAAGGCCAGCAGGGCGCGGTCGACACCGGCCGACGGCTCGATCACGAACGGCACGAGATGCTCCTTGCGCTCTTCGTCGAAGTACGTCAGCGACTTGCCGCTGAACTTCGAGTGCTGCTTGAGATCGAAGTCCGTGCGGTTCGCAATGCCCATCAGCTCGCTCCAGCCCATGGGGAACTTGTAGAGCAGGTCCACGGTGCGCTTGGAGTAGTGCGCCAGCTCGTCGCGGCCGTGCTCGTGCAGCTTCACGTGATCGGCGGCGAGCCCGTAGCGCACGAACCACGCCTGGCAGTCGGCGATCCAGCGATCGTGCCAGGCTTCGTCGGCGGGCCGGCCGTCCAGCCGCTCGTGTGGATTCACGAAGAACTCGATCTCCATCTGCTCGAACTCGCGCGAGCGGAAGATGAAGTTGCCCGGGGTGATCTCGTTGCGGAACGCCTTGCCGATCTGGGCGATGCCGAATGGCAGCTTGCGGCGCGTGGACTGCAGCACGTTGTCGAAGTTGACGAAGATGCCCTGCGCCGTCTCCGGCCGCAGGTAGGTCACGGCGGCATCCTCCTCGACCGGGCCCATGAACGTCTTGAACATCAGATTGAACTGGCGCGGTGCGGTCAGCTCGCCGTTGCCGCAGTCGGGGCACAGCGTGCGTCGCGCGCCACAGTGCTTGCAGGGCTCGCCGGCCTTGATCGTGAACTTGTTGCCCTTGGTGGCCGGGCAGTAGTGCGTCCAGTCCCGCTCGTCCACCTGGTCGGCACGGAAGCGATGCTTGCACTCGCGGCAGTCGACCATCGGATCGGTGAAGTGATCGACGTGGCCGCTTGCCTTCCAGACCATCGCGTGCATCAGGATCGAGGCGTCGAGGCCGACCATGTCGTCTCGCTGGTGGACGAAGTCCCGCCACCACACGCGCTTGATGTTGTTCTTCAGCTCGACACCGAGCGGGCCATAGTCCCAGCAGGAGCCGGTGCCGCCGTAGATCTCGCTGGACTGGAAGATGAACCCGCGACGCTTGGCGAGAGAGACGATCACGTCCATGGCTACCGCGCTCATTTCCGCTCCTTTACGACCTCGCGCAGGAACTTCGCCGTGCGCGTCGGCTGACCGATGAGACGTGTCATGTGTGCCTCCAGGGCCGCGCGCAGCTCGGCTTCGATCCGGCCGAGCGGCTCGGTCAGCGCCTCCTCCCAGCGCGCCGCGCGCAGGCGGCTCAGCGCCGCCACCGCCGCGGGGCTGATCGCCGTCGCGCCCGAGATTTGCGCCGCGCACGCCTCACACACGAGGCCGCCCTCGTCGAGCGCGGGCCGAGCGAACGGATACACCCGCCCACACTCCACGCAGCGATCGAGGCGCGGCCGGTGACCGAGGACATCCAGGCAGCGCGCGCCGAAGCAGACGGCCACGCGGGCCGGCGGCGCGGCTCCGGCGCAGGCGCGCAGCGCGCGCGTGAGCAACCCGTAGAGCGCGGCGTGCGGATCGCGCTCGGCCGTCAATCGGCCGACACACTCGACCATCCACGCGGCCTGCCCCAGGCGCTCGAGGTCGACCCGCAGGGCGGCGAACGGCTCCAGAACGTCGAAGTGATCCACCCGCACCAGCTCGCTGCGCCCCGTGTCGAAGAAGACGAGCTCGCCGAGCGTGAAGAGCTCCAGCGCGCCGCCGAAGCGCGAGCGCATGCGGCGCGAGGCCTTCGCGACGCCGCGGACCTTGCCGTGCTCGCGCGAGTAGAACGTGACGACGCGGTCGCTTTCGCCGAGGTCGAAGGAGCCGATCACCACCGCCGAGGATTTGCCGAGCGCCATGTCAGGAGGTCAGCATGAATCCGAACTCGCGCAGCGCGCGGGGGTCGCGCCGCCAGTTCCGGCGCACGCTCACGGTAAGCCCGAGGAACACCGGGATGCCGAAGAAGCGCTCCAGCTCGCGGCGCGCCTCGGTGCCGATGCGTTTGAGCATGGCGCCGCCCTTGCCGATGAGAATGCCCTTCTGCGATTCCTGCTCGACGAACACGGTCGCGCGGATGTCGAGGCGCTCGGGACGGGCACGCTCGGTGAGCTCCTCCACCCGCACCGCGACGGCGTACGGCACTTCCTGGTGCGTGAAGTGAAAGACCTTCTCGCGCACGACCTCGGCGACGTAGAACGTCTCGGGTTGATCGCTGGTGGCGTCCGCCGGAAAGAACGGCGGGTGCTCCGGCAGCGCCCGCACGATCAGGTCGAGCAGACGGTCGCAATTCGTGCCGTCCGCGGCGGAGATCGGCAACAGCTCGGCGAACGCGTGGGCGGTGCGCCAGCGCTCGAGCAGCGGCAGCAGCCGCGCCTTCGGCTTCATGCGATCGACCTTGTTCAGCACGCAGAAGACGGGTCCGCCGAAAGCACGCAGGGGCGCCAGCACGAGATCGTCGGGATCCTCCGGCGCCGAGGCGTCGACGACGAGACAGACAAGGTCCACCTCCTCCGCGGCGCGCTCCGCCGTCTTCTGCATGAACTCGCCGAGCTGGCCGCGGCCGGCGTGCAAGCCCGGCGTGTCCACGAAGATCACCTGCGCGTCACGACGGTTGCGGATGCCCGTGATGCGGTTGCGGGTCGTCTGCGGCCGCGACGACACGATCGAGAGCTTCTCACCCACCAGGCGGTTCAAGAGCGTCGACTTGCCGGCGTTCGGACGGCCGATCAGCGCGACGAAGCCCGCTCTCACTGTAGCGAGAGCCGCGAGAACGGCTTGAGCCGTGGGTGGCCTGTTCGAGGCGCGCGTGGCTCCGACCTGCCCGATCCCGCCCGGGGCTTCGACATGCCCGATCTACCGGATCGATGGTCATCCGCCAGCAGCCCGCGCCACAGCTTCGCTGGAGTGGCGCCGAGAATCTGGCGCTCGCGCCGATGCATCAAGTCCGCCTCCACGGGATCGCGATCGTCCCACCCCACCAGGTGCAGCGTACCGTGCGTGGCGAGCAGATCGAGCTCCACGGCGAGCGGCACGCCGAGCCGGCGCGCCTGGCGCGCGGCGGCGTCTGCCGAGATCACAATCTGTCCGACCAGCGGGCTCGGCGACCCGGATGTCTCGAGCGGGAACGCGAGCACGTCCGTGCGCCGGTGAATGCCGCGCCAGTCCGCGTTGAGCCCGCGCATCTCGGCATCTTCCACCACCCGCACCTCGACCACCCCCGCGGGCCGGCCGACCGCGCGCAGCGCGCGGTCGACGGCGCGGCGAAGGCGGGCGGCGGAGACGGGGACGCGGCGCTGGCGTTGCTCGATCGCCGCCGGCATCAGGAGGGCTCGGAGCGCGCTCCGTCCTCGCGGGCCGCCGCCGTGCGCGTCTCGTGGACGCCATAAGCGCGAATGATCGCCGATACGAGCCGGTGGCGGACGACGTCGCCCTCGTCGAAGTACACAAAGTCGATGCCGGGGACGCCGCGAAGAATCCCCTGCACTTCGATGAGCCCCGAGTGTCGCGAGGTCGGCAGATCGACCTGCGTGATGTCGCCGGTGACGACCATCTTCGAGTTGAAGCCCAGCCGCGTGAGGAACATCTTCATCTGCTCGGTGGTGCTGTTCTGCGCCTCGTCGAGAATGATGAAGGCGTCGTTGAGCGTGCGGCCACGCATGTAGGCCAGCGGCGCGATCTCGATGGCGCCTTTCTCGACGAGCGCGCTCACCTTCTCGGACTCGAGCATGTCGTAGAGCGCGTCGTAGAGCGGGCGCAGGTAGGGATGCACCTTTTCATAGAGATCGCCCGGCAGGAATCCCAGCCGCTCGCCCGCCTCGACCGCCGGCCGCGTCAGCACGATACGCGCCACCTCACGCTTCATCAGCGCGTTGACGGCCATGGCCACCGCGAGAAACGACTTGCCGGTGCCGGCGGGCCCGATGCCGAAGACCATATCGTGCGAGCGGATCGCGTCCACGTAACGCTTCTGGCCGACGGTCTTGGGCGTGATCCACTTCTTGCGCGCGGGCACCGAGATCGCGTCGGCGAACACCGACTTCACGTCGGCCGCCTCGTCGTCGGAGACCATGCGCGCGGCCGCCCGCACCTCCATCGCACGCACGGGCGCGCCGGTCCGCACGAGCTCCGCCAGTTGCGTGAGCGCGCGCTCGGCCTTCACGACCTGGCGCTCGTCGCCCTTGAGCATCACGTCGTGGCCGCGCGCGACGATGCGAACGTCGAACTGGGATTCCAGCGTGCGGAGGTGGTCGTCGTTACGCCCGAGGAGCTGGACGAGGTCAACGTCGGGCGCCAGGGAGAGCCGGCGCGTGATGATGGTGGCGTCGGTCAAATCGTTATCGTTCCTGCTCCGAGTCTACCACGCGTAGTGTCTGGAGCACCCGTGTCGCCGAAGAAGTGCACGCCTGGAACCCCGACCCCGATATGATGCCGCTGGCATGCGAGCGAACGCCTCGAGCGTGGCGCCGACCCCGGAGGCGTCGCCTCTATCGCAGTACATCGTTCGCGTCGTAGAGACCGTGCCGCTCGAGACCAAGCCGTTCGATCACATCTACCTGCGCGAGATCTTCCCGCCCGCGTTCTACGCGACGCTGCTGGAGCGGCTGCCCGTGACGCGCCGGTACCGGGAGATGCGCCATCGTCAGGCGATCCGCCCCGACGGCCGCAGCGCGCGGCGGAAGTTCTATCTCTTCCCTGAGCACGTGATGCTGCTGTCGCGCGAGGAACGCGCCTTCTGGATGCCGCTCACGCGAATCCTGAGATCGCGTGAGCTGGAGTGCGCCTTCAAGCACCGCTTCCGGAACGCACTCGAGCGCCGGTTCGGCAAACCCGTCGAGACGCTCTCGTTCTACCCGGTGCCGATGCTGCTGCGCGATTTCGGCGGCTATCGCATCGGCGTCCATGGCGACTCGATGCGCAAGGCGATCACGGTGCAGCTCTATCTGCCCCGCAACGCCTCCCAGGCGCACCTCGGCACGTTACTGCACGAGGACCGCACCGGCGAGGCGGCGGCGCGGATCCTCCCGCTGCAGTTCCTGCCCGCGACGGGCTATGCGTTCCCCGTGATGCGGCACGAGAGCTGGCACAGCGTGGCGGCGATGTCGGAGGCTGACGGGGCGCGCGACTCGCTGATGATCAGCTACCAGGTCCAGGACACTCCCGGGGCCTGGCTGATCGAGCGGCTCAAGCGTCTCTGGCTCTTCCTGGTCTACGGCCTGCGGCGCTGAGCGCACCGCTCAGCGCGGCTTCTCCGGCTCCACCACGCGGAGGTGAAGCTCCTTCAGCCGCTCGGGCGGCACCGGCGCCGGCGCCTGCATGAGCAGATCCTGCGCCTGCTGGTTCATCGGAAACGCGATGACCTCGCGGATGTTGCTCTCGGCCGCGATCAGCATCACGATGCGGTCGATGCCGGGCGCCGAGCCGCCGTGCGGCGGCGCGCCGTAGCGGAACGCGTTGAGCATTCCCCCGAAGCGCGTCTCGACGTCCTCGCGGCTGTAGCCCGCGATGGCGAACGCCTTGAACATGATGTCGGGACGATGATTGCGGATGGCCCCGCTCGAGAGCTCGACGCCGTTGCAGACGATGTCGTACTGATAGGCCTTGATCGTCAGCGGGTCCTGCGTTTCCAGCGCCTGCAGCCCACCCTGCGGCATCGAGAACGGATTGTGGCTGAACTCGATCTTCCCGGTCTCCTCGTCCCGCTCGTACATCGGGAAGTCGATCACCCAGCAGAACCGAAAGGCGTCCTTCTCGAGCAGACCCAGCTCGTCTCCGAGACGCGTGCGCGCCTTGCCGGCCAGACGATCGGCCGCCGCGCGCTTGTCGCACACGAAGAAGACGGCGTCGCCGTCGACGGCGCCGGTGGCGCTCCGCAGGACGGCCAGTCGCCCCTCGTCGAGAAACTTCGCGATGGGTCCGCGCGCGGCGTTGTCGGCGAGGACGACGTAGCCGAGCCCCGGGGCGCCCTCGTCGCGCGCCCACTGGTTGAGCTTGTCGAAGAAGCTGCGCGGCTGTGCCGCGGCTCCCGGCGCCCGCAGCCCGCGCACGATCGCGCCTCTTTCGATGGCACCCGCGAACACCGCGAAGCCGCCGCCGCGGAACACCTCGGTGACGTCCTCGATGACGAGCGGATTGCGCAGGTCGGGCTTGTCGCTGCCATAGCGCGCGAGCGCCTCGCCGTACGGGATGCGCGGAAACGGCGGCGGCGTGACCTTGGCATCCGGTCGGAACTCGGCGAACACGCCGTGCATGATCGGCTCGATGGCCGCCCAGACGTCCTCCTGGGTCACGAACGACATCTCCAGGTCGAGCTGGTAGAACTCGCCGGGAGAGCGATCGGCGCGGCCATCCTCGTCGCGAAAGCAGGGCGCGATCTGAAAATAGCGATCGAACCCGGCGACCATCAAGAGCTGCTTGAACTGCTGCGGCGCCTGCGGCAACGCATAGAACTGGCCGGGATGCAGGCGGCTCGGGACGAGGTAGTCGCGTGCGCCCTCCGGCGAGCTGGCGGTGAGGATCGGCGTCGAGAACTCGGTGAAGCCCGCGTCGATCATGCGCCGCCGGATGCTGGCGATCACGCGGCTGCGCAGCACGACGTTGCGATGGAGCGCCTCGCGACGCAGATCCAGGAAGCGGTAGCGCAGGCGCGTCTCTTCCGGAAACTCGGCGTCGCTGTTCACCTGCAGCGGCAGCGTGTCGGAGGCCGACTGCACGACCAGCTCCTGCACGGCCACCTCGATCTCACCGGTGGCGAGCCTGGGGTTGATCGCCGAGGCTTCGCGCGCCACGACGGATCCCGTCACGGTGATCACGCTCTCGAGTCGGACCGCTTCCGCGGCGGCGAGCGCCGGGCTGCCCGCGTGAAAGACGCACTGGGTGAGGCCGTAGTGGTCGCGCAGATCGATGAAGAGCAAGCCGCCATGATCGCGCTTGCGGTGCACCCAGCCGGAGAGCCGCACCGCGCGGCCGACGTCACCCGCGCGCAGCTCGCCACAGGTGTGCGTTCGGTACGCCGGCAGCGATGCGCTCAACGGCCACCGGCTCGGCTGACGAGGGGCTTGACCTCGGGGGTTCGCGCCGGGTCGTCCACGGCGGCGTGTCCCCAGAAGCCGTGGGTCATGAGATCGTCGAGCTGCTTCTTCACGTTCTTTCGCCTGACTTCCAAGGATACGAGATAGCCCTCCGACCTCAAGGTTTTCGCCGCGCGAACCGCGGTGGCGAGATCGCCGTCCGCGGCCACGAGCAGCGCCACGCGGCGCGCGGCTGTCTCCGCGCCGTCCCGCGACGGCAGGCCACCGCGCTCGTTCAGGATCGAGATGAGCCGTTCGAAGCCGATCGAGAAGCCGGACGCGGGCACCTGACGGCCGAGCAGTCGGCCGATCATGCGGTCGTAGCGCCCGCCGCCGGCGATGGAGGACGGATAGCCGGCCGCGGCGATCTCGAAGATCGGGCCCGTGTAGTAGCCCATGCCGCGCACGAGCGTGGGGTCGAAGCGAACCCGGCATCTCGGAGCAATCTCCGCGTTCGTGACGGCGATGATCGTGGCGAGCGAATCCCACGTCTCGGTGGCCTCGGCGCCGGGCAGCGCGGCGCGCAGCGTCGGCAGCGACGTCTTCTCGGGATCGAGGCGCGGCAGCAGCTCGGCGAAGCGCCCGACGGCCTGTGGGTCGTGTCCTCCCTCACGAAGCTCCGCCAGCACGCCTTCGGCGCCGAGCCGGTCGAGCTTGTCGAAGACGATGAAAAACGCGCTGTGCGCGTCATCGGGGAAGCCGCAGTGTCGAGCGAGCAGCTCGAGCAGCCGGCGGTCGTTGATCCGCACGGTGAGATCCGACAGCCCGAGCCGCGCCAGCGCGTCGGTCGTGGCGAGGATCAGCTCGATCTCGACGAGAGGCGAGGCCAGGCCCAGGACGTCGATGTCGCACTGGGTGAATTGCCGGAAGCGTCCTTTTTGCGGGCGCTCCGCGCGCCACACCGGGCCGATCTGGATGGCCTTCAGCGGGTCCGGCAGCTGCGCGTGGTTGTCGGCGTAGTAGCGCGCCAGCGGCACGGTGAGATCGAAGCGGAGGCCGAGATCCGCAAGCTCCTCCCCGGCGCGCCGGGCGGATTCCAGCTCCTCGCCGCGCTTCAGGACCTTGAAGATCAGCTTCTCGTTTTCGCCGCCCTCGCTGCCCGCGAGCAGCCGCAGGTGCTCCAGCGCCGGCGTCTCGATGCGACGGAAGCCGTACGTGCGATACACGGCGACGATCTCGCGCACGGCGGCGTCACGCAGCTCCACCTCGCCCGGCAGGATATCGCGCGTGCCCCGCGGGGGAGCGGTCGGTGGACGTTCGGTCACGCAGCTATCCGAGGCGTCGGTTGCGCCAACAAAAAGTCACAGGCCATCTTAACAAGCCGCCTAGCATCGGGCTTGCGCCCGCCACCGTGTCGCTCATACGGCCTCCTCTTTTGTCTCGATTACTTGACCGTACACGCCGTAGACCACGGCACGACGGCCAGATGGAAGACGAGCGCGATGCGTCGCTATGGCTTGCTCGCGGACCGCCTTGGCTCGCTGGATCGCCTCCTCGTAGGACACCGTCCCAATGTCAAGCTCTCGTCCAGTTACGATTACCGTGATCGCCACTTTCTCCGTCGCGTTCGCATCAGTCACGTCGCGGTCGTAAATGAAAGCCTCGGCGGCGATGTAAAAGTCACTTCTGCCGGCGTAGCGCCGGAGCGTGTCCGGGGTGTAGTCGTAGTAGCGAACGTCACCTTCGGTTCGGCCGACGCCTCGGTTGCTCATCGCGGGCCGGCGTTCGGCCCGCGCCGGTCATCCCGCACGTCTGGGACCACAAGACGGTCGAGCCTATACGTGCGAACTCTGGCCTCGGCCCTATCCGCCTTAATCTCGCGTCGCGGATGCCAGCGTTCACGTCTGATCGCACGCCTTCGCCGTCGATTCATGGGACTACTTCGCACGGTGTCTTCGAGCAGATCAATCCGACAAGCTCAATCACTCACGAGGCGGCTAGGTCGCGGCGCGACTGCGCCACGAGAAGAGCGCCGCATGCGCGACAGATGATCTCGAAGCCACGAATTGGCTCCCCACAGTTGCGACATAACTGCGACCCGCGCAGCGATCGACTCAGATAGTCGTAGCCCGACCGCAGACGCCTCCGCTGGCTCGCGACGAGAACCACGAACGACAGAATGCCAAGCCAGGCGAAGCCGACACTCGCGTACAGCGCAAAGTCCACCGACTCTTCGCCTCCGCGGATGTAGCCGACAGCTTCAGCGGCTTGTCTGATTGGCCCGTGACGCAAGAGTAGCTGACTAAGCTCGAGCAGCATCTTGGCGTCGGGACTGGCCATTGTCGTCGTCTGGCGGGCATATCGCACCGAGAACAGAGCGCTCGACAGAAACAACAGGACCACGACAAGCCACGCGAGTTTTCTCATCGGGCACTCCCGTTACGGCTTTTGGTTGGCGGCGGCAGTCTACACCGAATGCACTCCGCGCTGTCGCCCTTCACTCACGAGCGCAGGCTCACGGGAAACGAAGGTGTTGACTCAGAGCGGACTCAATTGATTCTGGAAGACTGTGGGCCTGGTTGATCTCGCCGAGGAACATCTTGACGCCGGTGGGCGCACCCTGTATTAGAGACGCTGTCGGAGCACGAGGATGCCGCGTCAACGTAATCACTTAACCTAAACGCTAACCTCGTTGCGAATTCCTATCCTCGATCGCTATCTTCTCCGCGAGTTAGTCTCGCCGTTTTCGTTCGGCGTCGCATTATTTACGTTCTTTCTGATGATCGACCGCCTCTACCATCTCACCGATCTGATTATCACGAAAGGCGTCCCCATCCATCTGGTGTTGCAACTCCTATTGTTCATGCTGCCCTCATTTGCACCTCTCATACTCCCGATGGCACTCTTGATCTCCGTTTTACTCGCCGGTGGACGTCTCGCTGGAGACCTCGAGATAGTCGCATTCAAAGCCGCGGGGGTCAGCATTCTCCGATTGTTTCGTCCAGTATTTTTCGCATCGGTGCTTATCTCCGTCGTCGCGGGCGCGTTGATTCTGTGGATCATTCCATTCACGAACCAGCTCTTTCAAAAGCAACTTTTTCGAATCCTCCAGGCTCGCGCCATCACGGGCTTGCAGGAACGCATTTTCAACACAACATTCGGTGACGTCGTCATCTATGTCGAGGAAGTCGGCGCTTCTCAGACCACTCTGCGTGGTTTACTGATCTCTGACGAACGCGACCCGAAGATCTCGCGGATCATCACCGCCGCTCACGGGCGTCTGCTTGCCGACGAAGAAGCTCACCGCGTGACGCTGCGGCTGTTCGATGGCGCCGTCCACGAGGGCGACACCGTCCCCACGACACCGCCGGTGCTACCCAAGGGTGAGCTGCCCCCGAGGGGCGGCGCCGCCGGCGATGCTCGCTATCGGGTCGTGAATTTTACCGTCTACGACATGAGTCTCTCGCTTGACTCTCCGCTGCGAGATCCTCGAGGCCAGAAGCCTGAGAAAGATATGACACTGGCGACTCTCCTCACGAAGATAAAAAATCCCGGCGAGGAAGACATGCGGATGCGCCTCGCCTACGGCGACGACGCCCGAATGCATGTCGCCTATCTGATCGAGCTGCACAAACGCTTCGCGCTCAGCGTCGCGCCATTGGTGTTCACGCTGCTAGCCTTCCCCCTGGCCGTGCGCTCCCACCGTAGCGGCCGCTCGCTGGCGCTAATAGCCAGCCTCGTGATCTTGTTGGTCTACCACCTGCTCTCGAACTCCCTCGAAAACGCTGCGCTCAACCTGAGGATTTCCGCATGGATTGCCGCCTGGACGCCCGGAATCTTGTTCACCCTGGCAGGCGTGCTTCTGCTGACCGCTGTCGTCCGAGAGTGGAGCATGTCCCTGTTGGCGGGCATATTCCGCGCCACGACCCCACTCATGAAGCTCATCCCGCTGCCATCGCCGGGTGCGCGAGGTTCGCACGAGGTCGCTAACCGAAATCATTCCAGGCATATCCTCGACTGGTATGTACTGCGCGAGTTCATGTCCTTCATCGGCATTGGCCTCGCTGTGGCGTCGACCTTGTTCATCATCGTCGACCTGCTGCAAACCCTCGACCGGTATTTGCGGGTCAAGCCACCGTTGATTTTCATCCTAGAACATTTCGTTTATCGCCTCCCGATCGCTCTTCACGATGGCTTGCCCGTCGTGATCCTGGTGGCGACGATTTTCTTGTTTTTGTCGCTCAGTCGGTTCCATGAGCTGACGGCGATGAAAGCCGCTGGGATCAGCCTGTATCGAATCAGCGCCCCGGTGCTTTTAATCGGACTAGCCATCGCGATCATAGCGGGGATATTTCAGGAGTTTTTCATTCCCCGACTCAACGAACTCGGCGAAGACGTTGATCGCGTCAAGATTCGGGGCCAGCTTCCGCGCGCTCTTGAGTCACGGCAGCGGATGTGGCTCCGGGCCTCCGATAGCAGATTCTTTCGCGTTGAGTTAATGAGCCCAACGACCAGCGATCTTTACGGCTTGACGATCTTGGAGGTCGACAGGCAACTTCGTCTGGTCGACCGCCTCGATGCCAAGCACGCCAGGTGGACGCCGAAGGGCTGGTATGTGGCCGAAGGCGTTATCCGTCAGTTCGAGCGCTCCGGCGAAATCTTTGCAGTTCCCTTTGTCGGATCCGCACTCGAATTGCAGCAGGATATCGGCGAATTCACGAGAGTCCAACGGCGTATCGATTCAATGAGTTATTCCGAGCTCAGTGACTACATCGCACGGCTCGACGCCGCCGGATTTGAGGTCAAAAGATATCTCGTCCAGCTTTATTCAAAAGTCTCTTTCCCGTTGGTCAATCTGATTATGATTGTCGTGGCCATTCCGCTCGCGCTACAGGCACCGCGTGGCGGACGTGTTTTCGGTGTCGGCCTGGCGATAGCGATCATGGCCGGTTATCTCATTACCCATTACGTCGCCCTTGCCCTCGCGCGCGCAGACCTTCTTCCGCCTCTGATCGCCGCCTGGACGGCGAATATTATTTTTGCCGGACTCGGGACCTCACTTTTTCTTCGAGCGCGAACCTAGGTTCTCGAGCCCGGTACTAGGGCGCTTCCTGCGAGCGTGACGCGCGCGATACGCGAGTAACCAACGGCGTTGCGGGCGGACGAGCCGGATGCGAAACCGAACAAAGCCCAACCAGAACTTGGCAGAATGCCGACCAGCGATCGAGCATCGCGTAACGATATGCGTCTCGAATGAGCAGAAGCGGTAACACGAACAGCCAGAAGATTGTGCGGCCGACGAGACCGAAATTCTTGCTGACGAACAACGCTCGGTTACGCAGCCTGAAGTAGGACTGAAACGGCTCGTACTCTCCGCCCGCCGTCGCCGACCCTTCGTGGCGGCACACGGCGCCCTTGTGGCAGACGACTCGATATCCGAGCCTGCGCACCCGCACCGCGAGATCGGCATCCTCGAAATACATGAAGAAACGTGCGTCGAATCCGCCTGCCAAACGCCACGCGTCTGCTCGAACGAGCATGGCACATCCGGGAGCGTAATCGACATCGCCCAACCCCATCGTGCCCGGTGAGCATGTGGGCACGATGTTCCGCGCTCGACCTGTCAGCGCGTGGATCGCACCTCCGTTGGCCCAGATCTGACCGTAATGGTCGAAAACCGCAGGGCAGATGATGCCGATGTCCGGGTGCCTCAACGCCTCTTCAAGACGGGCCAGGCACGTCTGGTCAAGTTCGACGTCTTGATTCAGGATGAGAAGCGCGCCTTTCGATGCGTCAGCCCCGAGCGCGTAATCAGCAATGGTCGCAGGAAGTGCTCCGGCAAATCCGACATTCCTCGGGCTCCGGACTACGAAGAGGCCGGGAAAGTCACGCTGGAACGTGGACCGCCAATCTGGATCGGAACCATTGTCGATCACGACGATTCGGTCCGGTACCCTCGTACTGGCCAACAGTGAACGTACGCACGCTTTGATCGGTGCGGCACCGTAATAGTGAACAACGATTGCGGCGATCGAACCGCCCACCGGCGTCAGCGGCAGTAGAGCCACAAACGGCGCCACGCCTGAAGTGCTAATGCGCGAGGTCCGCCCTCACGGAGCAGCTCCACCGTTCGGATAGCCACAGCGGCCGCGCGATGCCGCAGACGGCGCGCACCCCGATGGCGGCGGTCAGCAGCGACACCGGGAGACTCGCAGAAACGTACGAAGGGTTTCGCAACCTCATCCCAGAAGAGCCGTGGCGCAATGTTCTTTAGGCGCTGACGACAGCTCGCCACGAATGTCGCATCGCTGAGTATTCGGTCGAGCGCCGTCGCGAGCGCGGCCTCGTCATCTTCCGGAACGGTGACGCCAAGACCTTCTCTCTCAACGAACTCGGCGATAACGTCCCCGCGCGTACACACTACCGGCAGTCCCGCCCACACATAGTCGAGAACGCGAGTGCGAAAAGCAAAGCGTGATTCGAGGTGCTGTCTATGCGTGGTCACGCCGACGTCGGCGTCAAGCAGCAGAGAACCACGCTCGGCGTATGGGACCCAGTTCTCGCGAAAGTGGACCCGGGTTCCGGCAGGCCCCAGCGACGCGGCGAGCGACATGGACTCGGAGACCATCCGCATCAAGGGAGGGCGCTGATCCGGCCGGGTGATGCCGAGAAACACAAGATGCACATCATCCCGGGCAGCCGCGATCCGCGCGAAGGCGCGGATAAGCGTGAGCGGATCGAGCCAGTCCCAGATCCCACCACCCCACAGGACGACCTTGTCCAATTGCCGAATTCGCCCCGCTCCTTTGAGGCCGGGATTTAGCGCCGTGGGCCGGGGCGAAATTGCTGGAATGCCGAACGACACCACATCGATCAACCCGCGCAGCGCTGTATCCTCGTGGACCGTCATGGCGTTCACGCGACCAGACATGACCAGGCAGCCGAGCCAGAGATCACGCTGTCGCTCGGAGGCACACAGAAAGAAGTCTCCGCGGCGAAGAAGACTTCGAAGGACGGCGACCTGCGTCCGCGCCGCGAATTCCCTTCTCGGCGTGGAATGTCCTACGTCGACCTCCAGACTCTCGAACAGCACTGGATCATACAGATCGATCACCACAGGCCGGTCCGTACGGCCGATGAAGGGAAACTCGAACAGCGCGTGCGCATGAAGGAGAACGACGTCGACGTCCCTCAGCAAGGGCGCGAGCACGGAGGCCGCCCGCTGCTTGTCGAAACGAACGAGCCGAAACCCGGTTGGCGGAGTGTCGTGATGAACGTCGGGCGCCGCGACGATCGGCGTGTGACCTGTGCGCTCCAGCACACCGGCGAGTTCTAGAACCCGGATGGCCGGCCCCGCGAGCCGGGGGCCAATAGGTTCGCTCGAAATGATGAGGACTCGGCTTTTCACCAGCGCACCTTGGGTGCAGATCTTACTCATCCTGCAGAGGACTCGTCTACTGATGACGAGATCCAGTCGAGTGGAAGTCCGCGCGGCCACACGCCTTGACAGTCCTCCTCCCCGCGCTATCATCGGCCATGCTTCTGCAACACTCCTGAGCAGGTGGGTCGCAGGTGGTTCATCATCTGCACAGTGATATGATCCGAATCGCTTCCATCGGTCTCGTGTCGGCTTATCTCGCGAGCGTCGCCGTCTTCTTGCTCCTCTCGAGACGGATTCGTGTCAATCCCCGAGGCGTGATGCGCGCGCTTGCCAGATCCGTCGTCCCAAGGTTCAGCGGTGTCCTGACCGACATCCGTCACGAGCAGGGGTATTGCCACATCGCTCGGTTGGGAGCGCGGCCGATGTCGGACCGTGACGGCCGATCGGCGCTGGTCGTGTTCGAGGACGGCCAGCCGCTGCCACATCCTCATTCGAACCGCGATGAGATACGCGTGCGGGGCGGGGGGCGCTATTCTCACTGGGGTGAGGCGGTCTTCTTCTCGTCACGGGACAACACCGACCCGTCCTGCAACGGTCGCCGCTACACTGTCCGCGAGACGTGAGGTGGCGGTCGTCAAGAATCGCCGCCTCTTCGACGCGCTGGCCTGTCCCATCTGCCAGGCGTCGCTCACGCTCCGCGGCGACGCACTCCGGTGCTCGGCGGCTCACGCGTTTCCCGTCGTCCGAGAGATCCCACGCTTCGTGGCGACCGACGACTATGTCGACTCCTTCAGCTTCGAATGGAACACGCACAAGACGACTCAGCTCGACACGTTCCGTCAGGACACGTCCTCGGAGGAGATTTTTCGCAAGAAGACCGGCTTCGGTCCCGACGATCTGCGGGGCAAGCTTGTGCTCGACGCCGGGGTCGGCGCCGGCCGCTTCACCGATGTCATGGCACGATGGGGCGCCGACGTCGTCGGCATCGATCTGAGCTTCGCCGTCGAGGCGGCTCACCACAACTTCCGCGATCTCGAGAACGTTCTCGTGGCGCAGGCCGACATCGCCCACCTTCCGTTCAAGCCGGAGACATTCGACGTCGTCGTCTCGATCGGGGTTCTGCATCACACGCCTGATACACCCAGGTACTTCGGCGCGCTGGTTCCCTACGTCAAGCACGGAGGTACCATCGCGATCTGGGTCTACCCGGCCGAGGGCGACTTCGTGACGCGGAAGCAGTGGATCCCCTTCACGTGCCGGATCCCCGATCGCATGTTCTATGAGTGGTGTCGCTGGTTCGTCCCCTTGGCTCACCGCCACCCCAACAATCCGCTGCTCGGGTGCATCTACCGCATCTTCCCGTTCAGCCGTCAGGGACTCGGTCTGGAAAACGACATCCTCGACACGTTCGACGGCTACTCGCCGCGATTTCACGGGATCCATGCTCCGGCCGAGGTTGAGCAATGGTTCAAGGACGCGGGCCTGACCGATATTCACAACCCGGGGCCCTGGAATACGGCGATGCGAGGCGTCCGCCCGTGAGTACGGAGTCGTTGTCAGCCGCTGAGGAAGCGGCCCGACCGCCGACGCAGGCAGCGACCGGAGCGCCCCGGCGCGAGCACGTCGTCGTCTTCGTCAGTGGCCCCCGACCACGGGTCGAGGCGGCTCTGGCGGAGGCGCGCGAGCTCTATCCCAGCCACGACTTTGCATTCGTGACCGAGCCGGAATGCCGCGGTTGGCTCACGGAAGACGCGCACAATCGCGTCTTCGTGACCCAGCACCCGTTCAGTCCCTTCGCGCGAAGGGCCAGAGCGCTGCGGCGAGCCCTCAGCGAGCGGCCGATCCAGGCGTGTATCCTCGTGCTCGCCGGTACCGGCCATGAGAATTTACGCTATCGGGTGTTCGCGCTCCGGCTGCCGGCAACCGAGTACTACGTGCTCCCACGCTCGATCTCGGGGATCCCGTCAGCGCTCGATCGTTCGTCGTTCCTCGGATTCGCGATCGCCGCGGCAGTCTTGCGCGGTATCCGTGCGCTCACATGGCTCGATGCGGTCCTCCTGATCGCGCTGGCGACAGCCATGAGACTCCTCCCGCGCCGGAGTGCCGGACCACGAGCGAACGGAAAGCCAGAGATCGTCCATCTGATTCCCACGATCGGGATGGGAGGGGCGCAGAGGCAACTGACGCTCTTCCTCAGGAACCGGTCCGCGGAGTACGAGCACCGGCTTCTGGTCCTCTCCTCGACCGACCGCTTTTCCGCGAGCGGCGTGGCCGAGACCGGCATTCCGGTCACGTACCTCGATTCGGCAGAGGATCTCGTCCGACACCACCTCGAGGCGGTGAAGTGCGGCCGCGAGCGGCGGCTCGCGTGGGTCTGGCCGCTCGTCCTTTCGACGCGGGACTGCTTTCCGGTTTGCGGTCAGGCGCTCAGTCTCGCGCTCTACCTGCGTTCCCTCCAGCCCCGTCCCGATGTCCTCCATTGCTGGCTTCTCCTGGCAAATGTGGTCGGGCCCCCCGCCGCCCGGCTCGCCGGCGTCCGCAGAGTCATCACCTCGGTGCGGAACATCCAATCAGCCGTGAACTACAACTATTACGATCCACGGTGGCAGCCTGTCCACGAGCGCGTTACGGCAGCACTCGCGGACGTGATCATCGCGAACGCGCCGACGGTCGCGAACGACTATCGGGCGTTTGCGCGGGTACCTGCTGACAAGGTCGTGACGGTCGCGAATGGGATCGAGCTGGCGACCGCGTGTTCGCGACCGTCTGGCCGGCGGGCGGCGGTGCGGCTGGCGCTCGGGCTCGCACCGGACGATCTCGTCGTCGGGACCGTGGCGAGGCTGGCCAAGGAGAAGGATTTTCCGACGTTTCTCAGGGCTGTCGTGATGGCCCGCGAACGACTTCCGATCCTTCGCGCGTTGATCGTCGGCGACGGTCCGCTACGCCTCGAGCTGGAGGCCTTCGCCGTCGCGCTGGGTCTCGCGCGTGGGGTCGTCCAGTTCCTGGGCGAACGCACCGACGTGGCGGCGATCGTCGAGTCGTACGACGCATTCCTCCTGACGTCCGTCATCGAGGGGATGCCGAACGCGATCATGGAGAGCCAGCTGGCTGGTGTGCCCGTCATCGCGACCCGGGCGGGTGGGACCGTGGATCTCATCCGTGATGGCGAGACGGGTCTCCTGGCCCCGATCGGTGATCACGAGACCCTCGCGGCGGCGCTTGTTCGAGTTCTCACCGACAAGTCGCTTCACGATCGGATCTCCCGGGCCGCCCAGCAACAGATCCGGAACGAGTTCACCGCCGAGATGCTGGCGAGGCGGACCGAACGCGTGTATGGACGCGTGCTCGGAGGTTTTCGGTCGCGTCGGCGTGCCCCGTGTGCGGAATAGCCGGGATCGTCATGAAGGACGGGTCCCCTCCGGATCGGGACCTGCTCGTGGCCATGAGGGACATCATCTGCCACCGCGGTCCCGACGACGCCGGAATCTGGAGCGAGGGGCCCGTCGGACTCGTTCACCGTCGACTCGCAATCCTCGATCCCTCACCTGCCGGACACCAGCCGATGGGCGATCCACAGGGTGACGTCTGGATCGTCTACAACGGAGAGCAATACAACTATCCAGCCCTGCGCGCGCTCTGTCAGCAGCGCGGTGTT